>ERZ791743.624-NODE-624-length-29721-cov-18.267545_pt1 | contig 29721 bp, 18 predicted proteins | sample MGYA00509952_ERZ791743 | MGnify/ENA primary metagenome ERZ791743 (study PRJEB30046, sample SAMN00792040) | human gut metagenome | study: EMG produced TPA metagenomics assembly of the A metagenome-wide association study of gut microbiota in type 2...
CTGGACCCACTGATTAAGAGTCAGTTGCTCTACCAACTGAGCTAAGAGTGCATTTATTTCCCTTTTGCGATGCAAAATTACTACATTCTTTTTAAATAGCAAAACATTCGCTTCCTTTTTTGCGTATCATTTGCAACAGAATGATGATTATTAAGTTGGATTAAGGGAAGATGGGATGCTGAGGAGTGCGAATAGGGAAGACTTTGTCATAGTTTTTCAGTCTGTTTGATATGTTGGTTTTTATCGTATTATCTTATTAGGTTTGTAACTGAACTGAATTCAGGCAATATGAAAATCATGTGAGAATTTTATAGTGTATTTATTATGTATTCATAAAAAATTAGAGGTTGTCTCATTAGGAAACAACCTCTAATTTTTGTAAGAGCTAAACTTATTTCTTGTTCAGAACAAGGTCAACATTAACAGCACAAGCGACGGAGCATCCAACCATCGGGTTATTGCCAATACCGAGGAAACCCATCATTTCAACATGTGCAGGTACTGAAGATGAACCAGCAAACTGTGCATCGCTGTGCATACGTCCCAAGGTATCAGTCATACCATATGAAGCGGGGCCAGCTGCCATATTATCAGGATGCAGTGTACGTCCAGTACCACCACCAGACGCTACAGAGAAATAGGGCTTTCCTGCAAGAACGCGTTCCTTTTTATAGGTGCCTGCAACTGGGTGCTGGAAACGTGTCGGATTTGTGGAATTTCCAGTAATGGATACATCTACTTCTTCTTTCCACATTACAGCAACACCTTCGCGTACGTCATCTACACCATAGCAGTTGACCGCTGCACGGGGGCCATTGCTATAAGGAATTCGTGCAACTTCTTTCAGCTCACCTGTATAATAATCAAATTGGGTTTGAACATAAGTAAAACCGTTGATACGGCTGATAATCATAGCGGCATCTTTTCCAAGGCCGTTGAGTATGCAGCGCAGTGGTTTGTCGGCCGGTCTGGACTTATTAGCCATTTGGGCAATTTTAATGGCACCTTCAGCTGCTGCAAAACTTTCGTGGCCAGCAAGGAATGCGAAACATTTGGTTTCAGGAGAGAGCAGACGAGCTGCTAATTTACCATGTCCAATACCTACCTTACGATCATCAGCGACGGATCCTGGTATGCAGAATGACTGGAGTCCCTCACCAATGTATTCAGCAGCTTCTACAGCATCCTTGGCTTTTTCTTTTAATGCGATGGCGGTACCTACAACATATGCCCATTTGGCGTTTTCAAAGCATATCATCTGTGTTTCTTCACAAGTCTGATAGGGATCAAGACCTGCTGCTTCACAAATCTGATTGGCTTCTTCGATTGATGAAATTCCGTGTGCGTTGAGACAAGCGAGAATCTGCTTGATACGACGGTCTTGTGATTCAAATTTTACTTCTCTAATCATAATAGCAGTCCTCCTTGATTATTCGTGACGTGGATCGATTGATTTAACAGCACCGTCTTCAGCTTTTGTACGGCCGTAAGTACCTGTTACACTTTTGAGAGCTTCATCGGCAGGAACACCTTTCTTAATAGCATCCATGAATTTGCCCATGTGGACGAATTCATATCCGCATACTTGATTGTCCTTGTCAAGGAACATTTTAGTAATGTAGCCTTCGGTTAGTTGAAGGTAACGTGAGCCTTTAACTTTAGTTCCGTAGAGGGTACCTGTCTGGCTAATCAAACCTTTACCCAAATCCTCCAAGCCAGCACCAATCATCAAACCACCTTCGGAGAAAGCACTTTGTGTACGGCCGTATACGATCTGAAGGAAGAGTTCACGCATTGCGGTGTTGATGGCATCGCAAACGAGGTCAGTGTTTAATGCTTCCAATATCGTCTTTCCGGGAAGAATTTCACTTGCCATAGCAGCAGAGTGAGTCATACCGGAGCAACCGATAGTTTCGACAAGACATTCTTCAATTACACCTTCCTTAACATTCAATGTGAGTTTGCAAGCGCCTTGTTGAGGTGCACACCAGCCCACACCGTGTGTCAGACCTGAGATGTCCTTAATTTCTTTGGATTGTACCCATTTTCCTTCCTCGGGGATAGGAGCGGGACCATGGTTGGGACCTTTAGCCACACAACACATGTTCTGAACTTCGTGAGAATATTCCATGTCGTTAATAATTAAATTTAGGTAGAAATGTTTTAATCTTTTCCACCACAAAGATACGATAAAAAAACGAAAGCAAATATGGCAAGTATTGTTTTTTGTGTTAAGAGGTTTTCTATTAATGGCATAGAAAACGAACGGTATATGGTAACCATCAGAAATCCGCTGTGTTTTTATATTCAAACAAGTTGCGACCTTTTTCATCAAGGTCATGTTCAACGATTTCGGATGGTTACGAAAGAAAAGTACTGACAGAAAAATCCAAAGTACCGATAGTTTTTTCTAAAGTAAGGTTAGAAAATCCTGTAAGTACTTTTGTTTTTCGGCCCTGTTTTTCCACGGGCCGCGAGAAGTAATAGCGTGTATTCTTATACCGAACTCGCGTGATGGTTACTGTGTATGGTTCTTTTGGGGGAAGAAATAAAAACCTGCAAAGACAGTATATCTCTGCAGGTTTTTGTTTGCTTACGTATATAACCTTAGGGAATAATATGGGTAATATCAATCCTCTTTCATTTTACGAACGATACCAATTTTTGTAGCTTTTATAAAGTCGAGAATATTGTCGATTTCTTCACTCATGGGGATTTGTTCCGGAATTTTGATGACGGCATCCTCTAAACTGAAGTTTGCTGTGAAGATTAATCGATACGTATTGGAAATATGTCGTAAGATTCTTTCAGTCATGCCGATATATTTCAGAATTACGGCGTTGACTCCGTGGTAGGATACGGGATTTCCTCCCATGATGACGTAGGGAGGAACATCTTTTTGTACTCGGCATCCACTCTGTATAAGGGAATATCGCCCAATGCGAACGTGCTGTTGCACAATGGCGTTATTACTAAGAATGCATCCCTCGTATAATTCGCTTTCACCGGAAACAATGGACCCAATTCCGGTAACCGTTTTGTCATGAATAATGACATCATGACAAATATGGGTTTGGTCCATGATAAAATTGCCATTACCTACAATTGTGGCTTTTCCTTCGTATGTACTTCCTGCGATGACAACATTTTCTCTGATACGATTGTCATTGCCAATAATTACACGTGTTTTTGAACCTTCTACAAAGTGAAAATCCTGTGGTTTCGCACCAATAACAGCATTTTGATATACAATATTACCACTACCAAGCGTTGTGCCTTCTAGAATACTTACATGAGGCATGATAACGCAGTTGTCGCCGATTTCGACTCCACCTTCTATGTAGGCGAATGGTTTGATTTCAACGTTGTTTCCCAATTTTGCTGTGGGATCAACATATGCAAGTGGACTAATCATAGCTTATACGTATTAAAATTTCTAAATTCGACCTCCTCCCAAGGCTTGGTATAGTTGGATGGCTGCTTGTACTCGAGTATATTTATCATTGATAAGTGACAATTCACCTGATAAAAGGCTCTGCTGTGCTGTCAAAGTTTCGAGATATGTTGTTCCTTCGCTGTACTGAAAAAGGGCTTTGGTGTCTTGGGTCGTTTTCGCCAATGCTTCAACCTTTTGTTGCCGTAGATTTTGCATTTCTGTAGCTGCTTGATAGCTCTTTAGTGCATCACTTACTTCTTGTCCTGCTTTTAATAACGTTTGGCGGAAATTCAGTTCAGCTTCTTTCACGCTTAACTTCGATATTTTTAGATTTGCCATTAGTTGCCCATTAGCGAATAATGGTTGAACAATACTACCCACCGCGTTGGCAATGAATTTGGCCGGATTAATTACAGCCATCCCTGCATTGTTAGTCCATCCGGCGGTTCCTGTTAGTGTCAGGCTAGGATAAAATGCTGAACGTGCAATATTCAGTTGATAGAAATTGCTGGCCAATTGATATTCGGCAATCTTCACATCGGGCCTGTTGGACAGAAGTTGCATAGGTACACCAGCAGTGAGTTGCTGGTCTAGAATATTCGGTTCGAATTGGTCACGATCAATGTTGTGAGGAGGTTCTGCCAAAATTACGCAAAGCGCGTTTTCTACCTCTTGTATACTTTTCTCTAGTTCAGGAACGCTTGCTAATAGTTCATAGTAGTTAGCTTTTGCTTGTGCTACAGCGGCTTCGTTTACCATAGCTGCTTCTTTCATAGCTTCCATGGTTTCAACCGTTTCCTTCCATAGTACAATTGTCGCATTTGTTGTCTTCAATTGTTCGTCCAACATTTCTAGAGTATAATACATGTTGGCCACATTAGCGATAATTGCAGTTTGCGTTGCCTGTTGACTGGCTTTGGTCATTTCTAAATTAGCTTCAGCCTGTTTTTTGGTATTTCTCAAACTTCCCCATGATCCAAAATTCCAGTTTGCTACAATGGGAAGAGTGTAGGTCTTACTAGCTTTGCTAAAATCAAAAGAGGAAATTTGTCCTTCTGGTGCAAAAGTCAAAGATGGAATATAAGCCAATTTGGAAATTTTGAGGCCAGCTTTCATCTTCTCAACATTCATTTCTGCAATTTTAATATCGCTATTTTGTGAAAGGGCTTTTGCAATCAGGGCCTGAAGTTTGGGCTCGGGAAAGACCTCTTGCCAAGGCATGTTTCCAAAGTTAGTCGTATCAGTAACAGTCAATACGGTTCCTGCATTAGCAGTATCACGGTATAATCCGTTTGTATCACTTAGGTCTGCTGATCTTTCATAGCTGCTATACAAATGGCAGCTTGCAAGAAGAAGGCATCCACTTATTATATATAAAAATTGTAATTTCATTGATATGTGTTTTTATTGTGGTGAACAGGGGAATTTCAAAATTCCCTTGTTCACTACTAATATTTTATTTACTTACTATATTGTTCAATATCAGAAACTGCCTCAGAGTTGTCAATATCTTCCCATGTCATTGGCTTAATCTTTTCCTGCAGATATTGGAATATTACGAAAAGTGCAGGAACAATGAATATTTGGAAAATCATACCAATGAGCATACCGCCAATTGCTGTTGTACCCAATGAACGGTTACCGTTTGCACCAACACCAAAGGCAAACATAAGGGGTAGCAAACCGATAATCATAGCCATAGAGGTCATCAAAATTGGGCGAAGACGTGCACCAGCTCCTAAGACGGCAGCCCAGGAGATACTCATGCCCATTTTACGACGGTCAAGCGCAAACTCTACAATAAGAATTGCATTTTTTGCTAATAGACCAATTAACATAATTAAGGCAATCTGCACATATATGTTGTTAGACGCTTCTCCAAATATCGGAATTATTGAATTGAGTCCTCCCATGGCGTGAAGGAATGCAAATGATCCCATGAGGCCAAAGGGTACGGATAAAAGTACCGCTAGAGGTAATATATAACTCTCATACTGCGCTGACAGCAAAAGATAAATGAAGACAAAGCAGAGGAGAAATACAATAGCAGTAGTACTTCCGCTAGTTTGACTTTCCTCGCGTGTTGTACCAGAGTATTCGTATGAGTATCCCTGCGGTAGATGGGTTGCTGCAACTTCTTCAATAGCCTTAATTGCCTGACCGGTGGTGTAACCCGTGGCTGGGTTACCGTTAACAGACATAGAGGTATACATGTTGAATCGGTTGATATTGTCCGGTCCATAAGAGGGCGTAATTGTCAAGAACTCCGTGATGGGAGCCATATCGTTGCCATTGCGCACTTTTATCTTATAGAGACTCTCAAAGTTGGCACGTTCGCTGCGCTCTGCCTGTACCATTACACGATACAATTTACCAAATCGGTTGAAATTGGAAGCGTATAGACCTCCGTAATATCCTTGTAGTGTAGAGAGAATATCACTGGGAGAAATTCCAGCTCGTTTACACTTAGCTGCGTCAATATCAATCATATATTCGGGAAAATTCGGATTGAATGAGGTTTGCGCAGATTCAATTTCTTCTCGTGATTCCAATTCTTTCAAGAAGTTTTGAGCTACTTCAAAAAATTTGTTCAAATCGCCACCGGTGCGGTCTTGTAGGTTGAAGGTGAAGCCATTGGATACACCGTAACCGGGAATCATAGGTGGCTGGAAAAAGAGTACCTGTGCATCTTTGAAAACATCGCGTGAACGTAAATACAAGTTAGCGAAGACAACTGTTGAACTTTCTTTTAGAGAGCGTTCTTCCCAATCTTTCAATTTCACGATAAACGATCCGTAACTTGGACCTTGTCCACCCATGAAACTGTAGCCGGATATCATAGTACTACTTTCAACAGCAGGCACTGAACGAACGAGACTATCTATTTGAACGAGAATGGCTTCTGTTCGGTCTTGCGATGTTCCGGGAGGCATGGTGACAACTCCCATGATAGTACCTGTATCTTCTGTAGGTACCATTGTGGTCGGCGTTCTTCCCATAAGGAACACAAGAATAGCGATACTGACAGCCACTATCCCGAGAGATAAGATTGGGCGTTGGATGAAAATTAATACTTTTTGCTTATACTTTTTCAAGATGCTGTTATAGTAATTATTGAAAGCATCCTTAAACTTCCGCGTGGCTAGTCCCATAAGGGCTAAAATGCTGATTATCGACAGGATTACTGTGATAATGGGATGGGATGTGAAATTGAAGCCACCTGCAATCATTCCGATAATAGCGATGCAGACAAAGGCTAGTGTAATGGTGGGGTGCATGAAGTTACCGATAGCCCTTGTGTATTTCCTAAGCATAGTATCCTTTGCTTCCTTCATCGCTGTACTCATTCTTTCTTTGAGTGTAGTGTCAGTATTGTGTGGCTTAAGAAGAATGGCACATAATGCGGGAGAGAGTGTTAATGCGTTGATGGCGGAGAATGCTATGGCAATAGCCATGGTCAGACCGAATTGGCGATAGAAGGTACCTGCTGTTCCTGAAATGAAGCTAACGGGGATAAATACGGCCATCATGACTAGTGTAATGGACACCAATGCTCCTCCTAACTCACGCATGGCATCGATAGAGGCTTTTCTGGATGAAGTATAGCCCTGATCTAATTTTGCGTGTACACCCTCTACAACGACAATCGCATCATCAACGACGATGGCAATTGCCAGCACCAAAGCGGAAAGCGTAAGAAGGTTTAGAGAAAAACCGATGAGATATAGTGCGAAGAAGGTGCCTATTAGGGCCACAGGAATGGCGATTGATGGTATCAAGGTAGAGCGGAAATCCTGTAGGAAGATAAATACTACGACGAATACCAAAATGAAGGCTTCAATCAATGTTTTAACGACCTCGTGCATGGATGCGAAAAGGAAGTCGTTGGCGTTCTGAGCTACGGAAATGATTAAACCTTCAGGTAGTGATGTTTTGCACTCTTCAAGAAGAACTTCAATGTCCTTAATGATTTGAGTTGCGTTACTACCTGCAGTTTGCATGATTATACACGATACAGAAGTATTACCGTCAACCCGACCAGTAAATGAATATGTCATTCTGTCAAGTTCAACTCTAGCAATATCTTTAACTCGAAGGAGAGTACCATCGGAGTTAGAGCGGATAACCAGATTTTCGAATTCGCTGACCTCTTTCAGTCGCCCCTTATAGTTGAGTGTGTATTGAAACGTTTGGTTTTCGCGTTCTCCTATACTTCCAGGAGCTGCTTCGATGTTCTGTTCAGCCAAGACCGCAGTGATGTCACTAGGGATGAGATGATATTCTGCCATCTTTTCTGGGTTGAGCCATATACGCATAGAATAGTCCGAACCCATTACCATTGCGTCGCCAACACCTCTTACGCGTTGAACTTGTGGTATTAGATTAATCTTAGCATAGTTTTCGATGAATGAACGATCATACCTTCCAGTTGTGTCAGACAATGAGAAAATCATCAACATGGAGCTTTGCCTCTTCTGAGTGATAACACCCACCTGAGTCACTTCTGCGGGAAGTAGACCCGTGGCCTTAGAAACGCGGTTTTGTACGTTTACAGCAGCCATATCAGGGTCAGTTCCTTGTTTAAAGGTAATACTGATAGTTGCTGATCCTGTATTCGTGGCGGTAGAACTCATGTAATCCATGTTTTCTACACCATTGATTTGTTCTTCAAGTGGTGCTATAACTGAGTTTAACACAGTTTGTGCATTGGCACCCGTGTAGCTTGTGCTGACTTGAATTGTAGGAGGAGCAATATCTGGATATTGTGTGATGGGTAATGATATTAAGCCCAAACAACCCAAAATTACGATAACTATGGAAATTACCGTAGAGAGCACTGGGCGATTGATGAATCTATCTAGTGTCATTGTTAATTTGCTTAAGTCAATTAATTTGAAACCGTTTGATTGGGATGAGCCTCTACATGTAAAAGTGTTCGTTGATTAATTCTCACCGGGCATTTTCCCGTCTTTCAATGCTTGCTCTGCCTTCTTGCGGTTGGCATTACTTTGTTCTTTGCTGATAGGAGATATTTTGACGCCTTCCTTCAAGGTGTTTACTCCTTCAATTACAATAGTTTCTCCAGCAGTCAGTCCACTGCTTACAATAAAATTAGTACCATCATTTTGCGTTAGTACCTCAATCTCGCGAACGTGAACCGTACTATCGGGACTTAAAACATAAACGAATTTTTTGTTCTGAATATCAAATGTCGCTTTTTGTGGAATTTGAATAGCGTTATCGTTGTGCATGGGGATCAAGATGGATCCAGTTCCGCCACTGCGTAACATGTGATTCTTGTTGTTAAAAGTAGCACGAATTTGAACAGCACCGGTATTTTGTGTAATGACACCACTTATTGCTGTCACTTTTCCATTCTCAGGATATTCAGTACCGTCAGCCATGATTAGTTTGACTGCAGGTAAACTGTCTATAGCTGTTTCAGTTCCTCCGGTACTTCGGGTCATTGTTAAAAGTTGCTTTTCTGTCATACTGAAATAAGCATACATTTCGCTGATGTTGGATACTGTCGTCAAAGGCTCTGCTGTGGCTGAACTGACTAAGCTACCAACGCGATAAGGAATTGTACCAACAACGCCGGCAGCAGGGCTGCTAACGGTACAGAATCGTAAATTATCTTTAGCTGTGACTAAATTGGCTTCGGCTTGTGCTAATTGGGCTTTTAGGGATTTTAGTTGGTTTTCTGCCATGTCATAGTCATATTGACTGATAATTTGTTTATCAAGTAGCATTTTTTTGTTCTTTAAGGTCAATTCAGAAGTGGATATGTTGGCCTTAACAACATTGATTTGTGCCTCTGCGGCTTTGACGGCAGCGCGAAACTGAGTTTCGTCAATAATAAACAACGGTTGTCCCGCACGTACAAAATCGCCTTCGTCGACTAATAAGCGTGTGATATGACCTGATACCTTGGGGCGAATCTCAACATCCTGTATTCCTTTTATTGTTGCAGGATATGAAGTGTTCAAATCGGCAACAGTAGTTTCCAGTTTCATTACAGCAAATTCGTTGTTTGCTTCGGGCATGGTTTGTTGTCCGCCACAGGCTGTCAGGACCAAGGCGAGAGAGAAGTAAGCGATTTTTCTCATAATTTTCTTGTTCATTATACTTTGTAACTTATGTCTTCGAATGATTGGGGTTGCTTATTTTTATGCAAAATTAGGGCAAAAAATAAATGGAGAACAACTTGCATTGAAAAAGAAATCAGTCTCTTAAGTTTTTTTAAAGCATGCATTACTTTTCGACCAATTTATCTTCCTTTTCGAGCGCTCTCCAAATATTGTAACGATAATCCGTATTAAGTTGTTCCATGTCTTGAAGTAGTTTACGGATGTGTGTACGATTGCTTTCGTGTTCAAAAGGACACCTTTTGGAAACTTGTTGGTATTGTCGAATTTTTTGCCAATCATTTAAGTCTGATTCTGCAATCTTGCATAGTGGACGAATGAGGGTTATTGGTATTTTTCGCATAGCAAGAAAGACAGGCATAGTTGAAAATGAACCAGTGAAAGTTAAATTCATCAAAGTCGTCGCGAGAATATCATCTTGGTGGTGTCCTAGTGCAATTTTATTACATCCAAGTTGTTGAGCTATTTCGAACAACTTTTTCCGTCGATTCCATGAGCAAAGGAAGCAGGGCGTTCTACCTTCTTTTGTGTCTTTAGTGAACTCAACTTCTTCGGTCTCAAATGGGACGCCGAGTTGAGTCGTGAATTTATGTAGATACTGAATGTCGGATTCGTATCCAACATGTTTCATTGTAATATGTGCGGCGGTGAGTTGTAGTGTACCCGGCATCATATGACGTTTCCATTCGCATAATAAGTCCAATAGTGCCATGGAATCTTTTCCGCCAGATAATCCGACTAGGATATGGTCACTTGGATTAATCAAATGATATTCTTTAATCCCTTGTGCAAACAGGCGCTTTACTCTTGCCTGAATACGGTATTCAGCTGTAGTTTTATAAGTATTCTTTAGACTTGGTTCGTTTGTTTCGTTTTTCATTGTAAGATTATTTCATAAAAACAAAATAAACAGCTCCAACAAGACAGGCAAAGGCTGCTATGTGGTTCCAATGAAAACCTTCACCTTTAAAAAATATAGTGACAATAATAGTAAATACCAATAAGGATACTACTTCTTGTATGACTTTTAATTGTATTAAGGAAAAAGGTCCTCCATTTTCAATATACCCGATCCGGTTAGCTGGTACTTGGCAAGTATATTCTAGAAGGGCAATTCCCCAAGAAAAAAGAATGATGGCATATAATGGCCAGTTTGCGCTTATCCCCGTTTGTTGCAATTTAAGATGTCCGTACCATGCGAAAGTCATAAAGATGTTGGAGAAAACTAACAATAGAATAGAGTAAAATCCATGCATATCAATAAATAATTATTTGAAATTTGTGTGAAAAAATATAGTCGTTCGTAGTTTCGTTATCGTGTGGTTTTATGGAGTGCAAATTTATAAAAAAGAAGTGGAATAACTTCTTAGAGGAGTTATTCAAAATATGAAAGTCCAAAAAATGAGTATTTATTAGATTATCGATGAGAATAAAAGATAAAAAAGTACATGGATTTAATAAAAAATAGTACTTTTACCCCATGTTATCTATCAATCTATTTAAGGAGAAACACAAAAGGCATTCCTTATGAAAAAAAATTACCAAAAAATCATTTTATTGGCAGGGCTTGTTCCGGCCATGTTAGCGGCACAGGACGTGGATCGTTCTAAGTATCCGGATTATTCTTCGCTGTTGACTCCGAATTATTCATTGTTGGAAAAGAGTGTTGTAAATCGTTCTGCAAATGGTGCAGTTGATGCTCCACTTCCCGATCATGTAAATAATGCGGAATTGAAATTCTTTCCGCCAGTATTTAATCAAGCAGGCGGATCATGCGGTTCTGCATCGCGTATTTGTTATATGTTTACGCATGAGATTAATGCGTTTCGAAATTTAGATGGATCTAACCCGGCTAATTATTATCCTTCGCATTTTGTTTGGCTTTTGACTTATGGAAATTCCGGTAAGGATGCATTTGTGCAGCATGTAGGAGTTCCATCTGCAGAATTATATGGTGGACAGACCTATTCAGCACAATTTGGTAATCAGGATTGTGGAAATAAAGATTTCGGATGGATGCAAGGTTATGATAAATGGTTTGCAGCCATGCATAACCGTATGTTGCGACCGACTAGTTTTCCAAAAAGTTTAGGAACAGAAGAGGGCCGTGAGGCGGTAAAGCGTTGGCTATATAATCATAATGGAGATACGGATTTTCATGGTGGAGGAATTGTAGGTTTAGGTGTTGCAAGTGGGGGAGATTGGCAGCCTATTCCATCAACTCCAACAAACAATGCTATTGGTGTCGCCGGAATGAAATATGTTAAGAGATGGGGTACGCAGGTTGACCATGCACTTACGTTGGTAGGATATGACGACCGTATAGAGTTTGACCTTAATGGGAATGGTGTTTTTGGTGAGAAAAATGCAGATGAAGTTGGTGCATGGATAATTGTCAACTCATGGGGGAGTGGTTGGTGTAATGGAGGATTCATTTATTGCCCTTACGCTTATGCCGGTTCCCATTTTGTTCAGAACGGTGATAATTATTCTTTTTCTGGTAGTTGGTGGTATCCCGAGATTTATCAGGTGCGTAAAAATTATCGTCCATTGAGAACCATTAAGTTGAAAATGGATTATTCTCGGCGAAGTGAATTGTGCTTGAGTGCTGGTATTTCGTCGAATATTAATGATACAGTGCCTCAGCAAACACAGTTGTTTGATCATTTTATATATGCGGGTGATGGTAATTATGGCAATTCGAACCCTGCTCCAGAAGTGCCAATGCTGGGACGTTGGGCAGATGGTAAATTGCATACGGAACCAATGGAGTTCGGTTATGATTTGACAGATCTATCTGCGAATTTTGATAAAAATATGCCGTTGAAGTATTTCTTTGTAATAGAAACGAAGTCATGGGCACAGGGGCATGGTAAAATCTATGATGCGTCCATTATAGATTATGAATATAATTTGGGTGGTGTCGAAACTCCTTTCGAAATTAATGGAGAAGGAGTCGAGATTCGCAATGCTGGGAATAAGACGATCATTTCTGTGATTGTCTATGGAGAAACATTCTATGCACCTCAAAATCCATCTATTTCTAATAATACATTTACCTGGCAATCTCCAATGAAATCTGGCCATAAATTACAAGGATATAAATTGTATAGTAATGGCAATGTGTTAGAAACCTTGAGTCCGGATGTACTTTCATATACGATACCAGAAGAGGCGGACGCAGTCACCTATGGTGTGACCGCCGTTTACGAGAATAATAAGGAATCTTCTATGGTGAGTGCGAATTTGCCAGTGGTATCACCTACAGTGAATATGATTACCAATTTTAAGCATTCTGGTTTTTCCATACCAAATGTGTTTAGTGCAAAGATGGACCAGGCCACGATTGAGTTTTGGATATGTCCGAATTCGCTTACAAATTGGAATCAAAGTGCAGGTCCCGGGTGGGGTACGTATTTGATGCATGCTAATGGAAATGGAGCTTTTACCGCGGGTTGGGATACAGGAGAACATCGTGCTGATACGCCTGCTGGAAAGTTGAAAAATGGCATTTGGGCGCATGTTGCGGTGACCATTGATGGGAATGTCGTGAAAATCTATATAAATGGCGTATTATCAGCGTCTGCAACTTCATCCAAATTCAAAGGTATTGGGGGATTTGGTGATTTTATTTTCAGAGAAAGTGGAGACAATAATAATACAGACGCGCGTATGGATGAAATCCGCATATGGAATTATGCAAAATCTGCTGATGAAATTGTGAAAAATAAAAATGTGCAATATTCAGGTAGCATAATGCCCGAAGGACTGCTTGCATACTATAAAGGTGATGTCGTGGAAATCGGCGGGAAAAAGATGTTACGTGATTGTGTAGGAAATAATCATGCAGAAATATTGAATGACAAATGGATGGTAATGGGTAATTCTCAGCTTAGACTGACTGCTCCAACAGATGAACTTTTTGCAGAGATTATTGCGCCGACCGAAAAAATATATGCAGGAACACCTGTAGCTTTTGATGTGAAGCGTTCTAATTCTGTTACTAATTTGGTCTGGACTTCGGAAGGAGCAGGAATTGAAAAGATGGAAAGCGGACGTCCCTCATTTATTTTCCAGGAAGCAGGCAAGCACAGCGTTATTGTGGAAGCTACTAACGCAAAGAATGAATGTATCAAGGATACGTGTATTGTTGATGTAGAAGAAGGAGTGGCACCTGATGCAACTTTTACTCCTACGAAGCAGAACGTTTCTGCCGGTGAACAGGTTTCATTTATTGTGAAACAACCTGTTGTCGGATATGTATATGAATGGCAGATGCCGGGTGCTGACGTAGAAAAGGCTATGACAGTGAATGCTGCCGCAAGTTATGCAGCGAAAGGAGAGTATGTGGTTACTCTCAAGGTTACTGCTCCTAATGGGAAAGAAGCTACTTATAGCCAGCGTATTTCTGTGGTAGAAGTTGCTCCTGTAGCAGATTTCAGTGTGGCGCCGGCTGTGGTAACTAAGGGGGAAACTACATTCCTTAAAGATAAATCGAAGTATACGCCCAACCAGTGGCAATGGCAGTTACATAGCTCACATGGTGATGTAATTATTAACGGGCAGAATTCATCATACACTCCGATTGCCCCAGGTGTATATGATGTAAAATTGACTGTAGCAAATTCAACAGGGCGTCATGAACTTGTACGTGAGCGGGCTTTGATCGTATGTAATGCGGATAGTAAAAATGGATTGAGTTTCAATAGTAATGCGGCTTATCTGAAATTAAGTAAGAATCCATTTATTACGGGTCAGAGTACTTTCACAATAGAGTGGTGGATGAATCCCACAAGTCTTACGACGAATTGTGCTGCGATTGGACAGGATGAAAACACCTTCCTGCTTTATACTGATGGCAATGGTGCTATGAAGTTTTATATCAACAAACGTGACGCTCAAAGTAGTAATAATTATGTGATTGCTGGGCAATGGCATCACTATGCAGTTGCGTTCACTGGTCGAATCGTGAAATTTTATCGTGATGGCCAGCTCATCTCTAGTAAAGCTGTTGGTACTAGCAAAATGCCAGAAATATCCGATTTCGTCATTGGAAATATTAATATGCCAATGACAGGGCAAATAGACGAATTCAGAATATGGAATTCTGAACTATCCGAAGAAGAAATTCAAGCATATGCAAATAGTCCAATAGAAGATGTGGCAATCGCAGAAAGTGAACATAATTTGGCTGTGTATTATAATTTCAACCAAAATGGGGGCGATGTTATGGATGTCACATCAAACGGCAATACGGGAATCCGGCATAATTTCGGACCTGATGGAGATGCCTGGGGCCTTTCAAAGGGTGTGTTCTCTTTGAACTTTGATAAATCAACAGAAATGCAGGATGTAACTTCTCAATATTTGAAGAACTATAAGAGCCGATTCTTGTACGATTCAGAAAAGATTGTTAACCCGTCGATTGCGGCAAGATTTTATGAAATAAAGGATTGGATTTTAGAAAATGCATTAGTAAATGGAGATGTGACAACTTCTGTGCATGTTGATAAGTCTAAAGATTGCAGCTTTACTTTCACTTCTGGTTGGGATTACTTTGAGGAAATGGTTAACCATAAAGCATATCAAGTAATGACGCTTCCGGCTGGTGCTTATACTTTTACGGCAACATATGGAGAATATGAAGGCGAGTGTGGTGAAAGTTATTTAGTTGTTTCAAAAGAACGTGGTTTGCCGGATACTGAAAATATTGAAGATGATGCTATCGCATACGTTAAGATGAAGCCGAAGTCTGCCACAAATGCGAATGTCTTGAGTTTCGTATTGGAGGAAGAAACTACAGTTTCGTTAGGCCTTCTGATTAATATGACTGGCAATCAGTGCTGTACGATTAAGGAATTTAATTTAGTACGTAATGGTGTTGAAATCATTGAGGCAGATGGAGCTAATGGGTATGATCTGACTGTTGGAGAAGAAGGCTATACATCTCTGTATTTGCCTTATCCTGTAGCAGTTCCAGAAGGTGTAACTGCATATTGGGCTAAAGAAATTCGTGGTAATGAAGTGATTGTTGAGCCGATTGAAGATAAAATCATTCCAGCAAGAACAGGAGTTATCATTGCTGCGAAATCGGGAGATTATCATTTTGATCCATCTCCGACACCTGGAAGTGTGACGAGTGTTCTTGGAGGTGTATTGACTGATACCGAAATGGATAATTCCAAACGTTATTATACTTTCGACGTGCAGCAAGTGCCAGGTTTTTATCTCAATAGTACAGGTAATTTGCCAGCCAATACTGCCTTTGTTATGTCTGATAATAGTGATATGAATGAGTTTTACCAACTTAATATTGTGCCAGTTGGTATTGAGGACATAACATCTACTAAGGAAAAGAAAGAAATTTATGACCTTAGTGGACGTCGAGTTGTGAATCCGACAAAGGGACTTTATATATCTAATGGTAAGAAAGTCCTAATTAAATGATCGAGATAGAAAATAAAGTATATTAGGTATTACGAACTGTAGTCCCTCCGCGTTTAGTCGAAATAAAGATTAAGGCGGAGGGATTTTTTTCGAAGAACTGGTGCCTCAATCGATGAACAGAGTGGAATCGTAAGTTTCATTTTTTTGGCGATTGACATTAGAAACGCACTCCATAACATTTCGCTTGAATATACGTGAGTTCGGTATAATTATTTATCCCCAGCAGAGGTCATTGTATAGTATTGCCGCATCACGGCTTCGCAGTCCTACTGACAGGAAATCCTAAAGTACTATTAGAAATTTCTGTCAGTACTTTAGTTTTTACGAAAGTAAGGACTGTTTTTACAGTGCAAAAAGTTAGGCATTGTGTTTAATCTCTTTGTCTTAGTTATACCGAACTTACGTTTAATATAGCAATAGAGATCTCTGCGAAAATATGTTCAAATGTATCTCAGAGACAGAGGTAGCTTAATATGGTGGAACACATACAAAATCGGAAGAGGATTGATGACCTCTTCCGGAACGTCATGTCTTATTGGATAAATTATATATGGGGAATACGAGAAACTACAAATTACAGATAAGGATGGTATAGGAAATGATTATCATCTATCATCTTTACATATATTCTCTCGCTTCGTAGAGGTATGTATTGATTACATGAGGAACGACGTCTTGTCGACGGTATGTTCATGCTATTAAAACGTATTGAGCACTTTGTATAGTCTTTGTATGGGAAGTCCCATAACATTGAAGAAACTTCCATGAATTTCTTCAACGGCTATGAGTCCAATCCATTCTTGAATACCATATGAGCCTGCTTTGTCATACGGTAAATACCGGTCGATATAAAAATTAATTTCGTTATTAGTTATTTCAGCAAACTTAACCTCTGTGTTCACTGCGAACAGTTCAGTTCTTTCGCTAGTCATAATGCATACCCCTGTAATTACTTTGTGTGTTTTACCTGAGAGTAATTGTAACATTCTTGTCGCGTCGTTTTTGTCTACAGGTTTTCCTAAAATTTCACCATTGTGGGCGCACACAATTGTATCAGCAGTTATAAGAAGTTCATTGTTAGCCATAGTTGATTTGTATGCATTGGCTTTTACTGCTGATATATATTTGGCTATATCTTCTCCCTTTAGGTGAGCCGGATAACTTTCGTCAACACCTAAGAGTGTACGTACTTTGAAATCCAGGCCTAAATGTTGGAGAAGTTCTTTCCTGCGCGGTGAGTTACTAGCCAATACAATTTGGTATTTGGATAGATTTTCGAACATGCTACCAGATTTTAGAGAAGTATAAAATATTTTGTTATCACCAACCAAATGCTGTAGCATCGGACATCCATTTTCCTTGTGCCTTGAGTACTTGTTCTATGACATCACGAACACAGCCGTTACCTCCAGTTTGGCTACTGATGTATTTGGAAATTTCCTTGATTTCAGGGGCCGCATCGGATGGGCAACAGGGAAGACCACATACTTTCATTACTTCGTAATCAGGAATGTCGTCACCCATGTAAAGAACTTCTTCTGGGAGTAAGCCACTTTCTTCTAACCAGTCATTAAAGCATTTGATTTTTATGGATATCCCCATAAAAACATTTTGCAGACCCAGATTGATGTATCGTGTGCGTACAGCCTCACTTTTACCGCCAGTAATGATAGCTAAGTTTAGTCCAGCCTTTACAGCCAATTGAAGAGCATATCCATCTTTAATGTTTGCAGTTCTGTTAGGTTGGCCGTCATTGAAAAGAAATACATTGTTGGCGCTGAGAACGCCATCTACATCAAAAGCCAAAGCTTTTATTTTCGTTAAATCGTAATTTATCATATTCTGTTTATTGATAGGGAGTTCCTGTTGTGGTGAGTAGATCGTTTCCGAATAGTCTCGTATACTAAGACTCATGGCCTTATAGATATTTTGACGCATTGGATCACCTTTTAATAGATTCAAATGTTTTTGCAATACCTTTTGGTCAAATCTGACGGCTGGGCCGGTTTGGCCTTCGATAGCCCCCATCTCTTTGATTTTTTTAATGGTTTCTGTGATGAGTGGGTAAAGAAGAACGTCAGGCAGTCCTGCATCTTCAATGATTTTGCCGGCTATTGCAATGCTATGATTGCTGAAATTGTTTGCGAAAACAGCAGCAAGGTGTAACTTTAGTCTGGCTTCGCTTGTCAGTTGATATACGGAAACGGAGAGACTTCGTGCGAGTTCTATAAGGGTGGCTGAATTCTTGGCCGAATTGGCTTCAATTAAAATAGGTACTTCTTGTAAGTCAATTTGTCGTTTTTTCGTAAAGGTTTGTAAGGGGTAAAGAACTCCATAATTTTCTATGAAATTCTTGAATATACTCATAGGCATACTGCCGGCAGTATGTACATATAGTCCATGGGGTCGCAACTTAGAGAAGGTTGTAATGATTGGAAGAAGCGCATCATCTTTGACAGAGAAAATATAAATGTCGGATTCGGGAATATCTTCTAGCTTACATGTTGATTTGCAACCAATTGTCTGGGCAAGTTTTTGAGCGGATAATGCTGTTCTTGAATAGACACAATGGATAGTGTGTCCTGCTTGACATAACGCACGCGACAGATTTGTTGCAACGTTTCCGGCTCCAATGATAGATATATTCATAATCAGTTATGGGTATTTCTGATGGAATTTATGTGTGGCTAAAGCTATTTCGCATTTTCCATCTTTTAATTTTGTATGCAAAGTTTATTATTGGCTGAGTTAATGCGTCGTAATATATCATGCACACTCCCAACTTGTTTTCGTTGAGCAGTTTTGTTGTTCTGCGTAAGAGGTAGAATGGAACGAAAATATAGAGAATAGCAGCTAATATTATTAGTGAATCTGTGTATATGTTTCCATATGGGACTTGAAGCATTCTTTGCGTAATATATGCTAGAAGTGAAAGGATGAAGAGATAATTGGCTGTTGAGGCCATACCCTCCCTTAGTAGATAAAACTTCATTCTTTGGGAGGATTTGTGGAGTGTTTCACGTCGCAGAATCCTCATGTTCTCGAATATGGGCTGAGAAAATGGATTTTCAGTTATGATGGCATTCGGGTGTATCACTATCGCAGCATTACCTTTTTGGGCGATATCCTGTATCAGTAAATCGCATTCACCAGATGGTACATGAAGGTGTTTGGCGAAGCCCTTATTGGAAAGGAATGCTTTTTTACGAATACATAAATTTCCGGCATCTCCTCCAATAGCATTTCCATTATAGGCTGCGCGGTAATATAATAATTGACTTTTGAATCTTTCGTAATTGTTTCGTTGGCCTGATGATGATTCTTTACTTTGTTCACTTTGATAGCGAGCGTAGCCTAGAATGATATCAATATTATCTTGAGCGTGTGATGCCATCTGCTTGATCCAATCAGCTGTAGCAGGGCGTGCATAAGCGGAGGTAATGATAATCCATTCTGACCATGCTGCACGTATGCCTAACGTTAAGGACAGTTTGCGCAGGGATATTTCTCGTGTAGAAGCAGGGACGAAGGTCGTACGTAAATGGGAGTATTTTGCCTGCAGTTTTTTGATGACTTCCTCAGTATCATCTGTGCTGGCTTCATTTACTACAATAACTTCAAAGTCTTTGTAGTTTTGCTCCAGAATTAACGGCAAGTTCTTTTCCAGGTTGTCGGCTTGATTATTGCTGGGTACGACCACGCTGACTCGTGGAAAATCCTCTTTTTGTTGTATGTCGTTTTTTTTCTTGTATAAAGCACAGGGCAGGAAATAGTCACGCCAACGATTCCAATAAAGGATTATAATGGTGATGTAGGCTATTCCTATGGAGGAAAAGAACAGTATTTCAGATATACTTTTGGTATGTTGCAGCATTGTTTCGATGATGAAATGCATGGTCGGATTTTATTTATTCCGTTCGATGGCCTGTCTGCGAAATTCGGCACATGCGATGGCTGTTGCAGTTGCGACATTCAAGCTTTCTGCCGTTTCTCTATTTGATGGATAACTTGGAATATATAGTTTTTTGTCAACTAGTCTTTCTATATGTTTTGAAATGCCTTTCCCTTCATTCCCCATTAGAAGTATCCCTCCTTGGTTTAGATCGGCTTCGTATATGTCTTCTCCATCGAGAAAAGTTCCATAAATAGGAGTTCCAGAGTTGTTGTTTATGAAATCAATTAATTCAACATAGTGCACCTCAACTCGGGCAATTGCTCCCATTGTCGCTTGAATCACTTTGGGCGAAAATGCATCTGCGCAATCATGAGAGCAGTAAATATGGCCAATTCCAAACCAGTCCGCTAAACGTATAATCGTTCCGAGATTCCCAGGATCTTGCACGCCGTCTAAGGCTAGGAGTAGCGGCTGTTGTCTGTTAGTATCCGTTAGGCGTGCCCGCTTGGTACGTTGTTGGCTGAAAATGGCGATAACGTCACGTGGAGCTTTGAGAGAGGAAGCCTGTTCCAGTTCCTTGGGGCTGACCGTTATAATTTCATTTGCTTTATAGTAAGAATGACTTTTAAGATATTCCGGCGTACAAAGTAAGAGTAAACATGGAAAATACTCGATTATATCTTCTACGATTTTGGGGCCTTCTGCGACAAAAGCCGCCTCTTGATCCCTGTATTTTTTTATGGAAAGGGAACGTATATATTTTAGTTTATTTTTGCTAAGCATGGTATTGGGCTTGAGTGGTTATTCCAATTCAATGACAGTGATACCTGCCCCTCCGAATTGTACATGTTCGTCATGATAGCTTTTGACTCCAGGAACAGTGGAGAGGTAAGCACGAATTTGTTGTCTTAGTATTCCTGAACCTGTTCCGTGAAGAATACGGATGCGGTTTTGCTCACACTGAATGGCGTCATCAACAAAATATGCAGTAGCGGTCAGTGCTTCATCAGCACGCATTCCTCTCAAATCTATTTCGGGCTTAAATCGTAGTTTCTTTTCGTACATTGCATCCCGGGTTTCTTTACTGATGAATGTGGATACCTGTGAAACACTGTCTTTAGGTGCTGGCGCATTTGCTTTTTCCAGACGCTGTAAGGGTAGCGTTGTATACATCATACCAAATAAAACTTTAGCTTGCTTTCCACTGATGGATTCAATGACTCCGATTGTGGTTTGTCCTTTGATATGTACATACATGCCTACTTGGAATTGTACAGCATCGTGGGAAACAGGAATGGTGGAAACTGTTGTATTGGCGGATGGAGATCCTGTAGATTCGTTTGGTTTCCGGTTTCGTGGGTCTTTCTTTCGTTCTTGTCGTCTTTTTATTTTTGCAATTTTCCTGGCCAGGCTGTCTTCTTCTTCGGTGTTGATGATACTTTCACCATATTCCTTCAGCTCTTTTCTGATTTCCCGAGTTCGGTTTTTTTCTGCTTGGGCTTCTCGGATATCTCGTATGGTTTTTTCTATAATTGCGTTGGAATCCTGTAAAAGGATTTGGGCCTGTTCTTTGGCTTGGGTGATGATAACTTTCCGTTCCTGCTGGAAATTTTCGATTTCTTCTTCATATTGTGTAATGGTTTCTTCCAAGTGTTTTTCCTTCTTGTGGATGTTTTTGCGTTTGTTTTCCCAGTAAACTTTGTCACGTACGATGTCCTGAAGGTATTTATCAGACATAATATAGTCCTTACCCACCAGTTCGGATGCATAGGAAATAACGTTTTCGGAAATTCCGATTTTTCTGGCAATTTCTATGGCAAATGAACTGCCAGGATTCCCGATTTGCAAAACGAAGAGGGGGCACATCTGTGCCCGATCATACAGCATCGCACCGTTGACCACACTAGGACACTTCTGCGCATAGTGTTTCAAGTTTTGGTAATGAGTGGTGATGACGCCATAAGAACCGTTTTGAACAAACTGATGAAGGATGGCTTCAGCTATGGCACCTCCAATCTGAGGCTCTGTTCCACCGCCGAATTCATCAATTAGCAATAAGCTTCGCGAACGCCCCTTTTTCATCATTTGCTTCATATTGAGCAAATGGCTGGAATATGTGCTTAAATCATCTTCAATGCTTTGTTCATCTCCAATATCAATGAGAATATCTTCGAATATACCCATTCGTGAATTCTCTTTGACGGGTACTGGCATTCCGCACTGCAACATGTATTGCAATAGGCCTACGGTTTTTAGGCAAACAGATTTTCCGCCGGCATTGGGCCCGGAAATCAACAGAATCTTTTGCCCTTCTTTTAATGTAATATCCAGAGGAACCATTTTCCTTCCATTGCGCTCTAGGGACTGTTGCAGCAGCGGGTGTATAGCCTGTACCCAATCAATACAAGGAAAAGATTGCAAGTTGGGAATAACGGATTTAAAAGTCTTGGAAAAACTTGCCAATGCCCGCAAAAAGTCAATGTGTGCCAAGAAATGAAGGGATTCCAATATGTCGGAAATATGTGGGCGTATTTGTGACGATATATTCTGAAGAATTTTGATAATTTCTCTCTTTTCGGCTGCCTTTAGTTCGCGTATCCTGTTATTGGCTTCAACGACTGCTGTCGGTTCAATGAATACGGTTTTTCCTGTGGCTGATTCATCGTGGATAATTCCCTTGATTTTCCGTTTAAGGGAGGGGGAGACGGGAATAACCAAACGCCCGTCACGAAGGGTGGGGCTGACATCCCTGTCAATATAGCCCTCGGTCTGCGCTTCTGTAATGATGGTTCGCAAGGAGTGGGAAATGCCGCGCATGGTCACCTCCAGCGAATGGCGGATACTCAGCAGTTCCGGAGAGGCTGTGTCCTTAATTTTGCCATACTTATTAAGGATATTATTTATGCTATTAATAATTTCAGGAAATGTGGGAGTGCTTTCCGTCAGATGGAAAAGGGAGGGATATTTGGCATGAATGTGATTCCCGCTTTCTATGAACGTATCGTCATTGGTTACATTTGTTTCGTTGTCTTCATTTAGGGCCTGTTTTTGGAAGAATACAACTAAGTCTTGGATTGTTTTCAAAGACCGCTTCAAATCGAAAAGTTCCAGTTCTTCCATGTAGGTCCTTTCTGGACGAATGCGCAGTAAGGATTGTCGGACATCATAGAAATGTTCTTCGTAAATGTCGTCTTCGTTTTCGAGGAATATAGAAAATTCATAAGCCAGTCTTAACGCTTCACGAATATTGTTATATTCTGTCATGAATTTAAGGTGGTTGTCTACCCATTCAGTCCCTAATGAGGAAAGGCATCGTCCCCGAAGTATAGTACGGATTTCATTGAATCCTATTTTCTTTTCAAAATTATCGGGATATATCATTGTCATCAAATTAATTTATATGCAAAAATACTAATTTCTATTGGCTTCTGTGGAGGAATGTTTGAAGTATTCTCATCCAGACGATGCTGTTCCACTTTCAAAACAAAACATTTTATGAGATGTGTATTGGAGATAGGTACCTTTGTATACCGGAGGTCTTGTTACGTTTCACAACGTAAGTTCGCTATAACTACGACAAAGGGACTAAACACCACAATAGCTTTTTCGCAAAAAACAGTCAGTACTTTCGTAAAAACTAAAGTACTGACAGAATTTTCTATCGGTACTTTAGGATTTTCTGTTAGTAGGACTGTGAAGCCGTGATGCGGCAATAGCATACAATGACTCTCTGTTGGGGATAAATGATTATACCGAACTTATGTTACCCACTAACGGCTTGTCCTGTTGTGTTGGCGGAAAATCGTGTTGGAGACAGAATAATATTTGTGTATTTGGTTCTTGGAGTTATTGGCTTCCTATTTTTACAGGATACGATGCTTAAAGTGGGGGACTGCTGGATTGTTCTAACGCAAGAAGTGTTTTTTCTTGAGATTGGGAGTGTAGAGACTGTGTGTGAATGTTTTGGACCGTACGTATGAAAAGCGACCCTTTCCAGTGTTATTGGAAGGGGCCGCTAGGAAAATGATTTTTATATTGTGGGTTTATGAATTCATGGATAAAAGGAATTCGTCATTATTGTGTGTTGACTCCATCCTCTTTTTCACATCCGTCATGGCTTCTAATGGATTCATATCAGCAATGTAATTGCGTAGTATCCACATGCGGTTCAGTGTGGTCGGATCTTGCAGCAGGTCATCGCGTCGTGTGCTCGAGGCAACTATGTTTACAGCCGGGAAAATACGCTTGTTGGAGAGGGAACGATCCAACTGCAACTCCATGTTACCCGTGCCCTTGAATTCTTCAAAAATAACTTCGTCCATTTTGGAACCTGTGTCGATGAGTGCTGTTGCGATAATAGTAAGCGACCCGCCTCCCTCGATGTTTCTGGCTGCACCGAAAAAGCGCTTGGGTTTTTGAAGGGCATTAGCATCAACACCACCAGACAGCACTTTTCCAGAGGCAGGACTTACGGTGTTGTATGCACGTGCTAAACGGGTGATGGAGTCTAAAAAGATAACTACATCATGCCCACATTCAACCAGTCTCTTGGCTTTCTCCAGCACAATACCAGCGATTTTGACATGCCGGGCTGCTGGTTCATCAAAGGTAGAAGCTATAACTTCGGCATTGACGGTTCTTGCCATATCAGTAACCTCTTCAGGACGTTCGTCAATGAGCAACATCATCAGATACGTATCTGGATGATTTTGGGCAATGGCATTGGCGATATCTTTCATTAGCATGGTCTTACCCGTCTTCGGTTGTGCAACGATTAGTGCACGTTGGCCTTTTCCAATGGGAGTAAATAAATCGACGATTCTCCTGGATAAACTGTCGTTGTGCCCAGTGCAAAGATTGAACTTCTCTTCGGGGAAGAGAGGTACTAAATGTTCAAATGCCACGCGGTCGCGTACGGATTGTGGATCGCGTCCGTTGATTTGTTCAATGAGTACTAATGCAAAGAATTTTTCACCTTCTCCCGGTACTTTTACTTTTCCTTCTACAACATCACCTGGCTTAAGGCTGTATTGGCGGATTAAATTAGGAGCTACATAGATATCATCTGGTGAAGAAAGATAATTATAATCGGACGAGCGTAAAAAGCCAAAGCCATCTGTCATCATCTCGAGAACACCTCTCCCGTTCAGCAGAGTATCAAGCTCTTGTTGGTAAGTTGGATTGGTTGGGGTAAAGTCCGGTTCCTCTTGTTCTGGAGCTTCTTTTAAACGTCGATATTTGGAAATGCTCAGTTTTTCTTCGAGTTCTTCTTCCTGAAAGTTTACTTCATTGTATACAACCGGCACGTCTTTGACAATAATAAAATCCTCTTCCGGATTTTGGGCGATTAAGTCCAACTCTGTTTGGAATTCTCCATTGTTGGAATCCTGTTGGGGATTCTTCATTTTTTCTGTGATGGATTTTTCAATTTCTTCCGCCGTTGGTATTTGTGCCAGTTCTGTTTGTGCATTCTTAATTTGTTCGTTTAGAAAATCGGGAATGTCTTCATCATAGTTGCTGGTGGAATTAACTGCAATTCGTTCTTCGGAAGGAGAATTCGATGGCTCGTTGATTTTTTCTTGCGAGTTATCGGATTCTTCTGTAACTGGTGATTCCTTAGTAATATTGCTCTCACCAGGTTTCTCCATCACCGGTGTTTCTGCAACTGCATCTTTTTCATTTACTCCGGCTTTGGATGGGCGTCCTCTTTTCTTTTTGGCCGGAGTTACGGGTGCTTCCTTTTCTGTAATAGGCGTTTCGGGTTTTGCGATGTCTATGGCATCTGCTTCCCCTTGTGGAGCAGAGTATATGTGATTGACTTCCTTTTTTGTGATACGACTACGCTTTTTGACAGGTTGTGTAACCTGTTGTTCTGCGGATATTTCTGCTTGTACATCTAAAATGTCATAAATCAAGTCTTCCTTGTTGGGACTGGATTGATGCGGGGTGTTCATTGACTCTGCGATGGTACGGAGTTCATCCTCGCTTTTATTCAGAAGTTGGTCCTTTGTGTAAAGTGGCATAGTGTTTATTTTAGATAATGCCCAAAATATGTGCGAATCTTTTGTTGGGATTTGAACTTATTATGTCTAGGGCTATTGTGTTAAGAGTGAAAACAAATAGGCTTTTTCACGTTGCAAAAGTAAGCAATTTATTTAAAATAGCGAATGCGTGTTCTGTTTTTTTACTAATTTCGCCATAAAAATAATCGAGTACCCCTGCATGGTTCACCTTCTTTTTTTGAGAGCTATATTAGGTATATTGAGAACTCAGAAAGATTGATGATTAGTTGATTATGGGGTAATGAAAAAAAGAAATATGAATCCATTTGTAGAGGTACAGCATCTTACAAAGTCCATAGGTAGTCTTGTGTTGTTTGAGGACATTTCCTTTTCCATTATGGAGGGGTCTCATATAGGCTTGATTGCACGGAACGGGAAAGGGAAGACAACCCTGTTGAATATCTTGTCGGGTAAAGACGATTATGACAGTGGAGAAATTGTTTTTCGGCGTGATTTGAAAGTTGGGTATTTGGAGCAATCTCCTTTTTTTGATCCGGAATTAAGCGTAATGGAGGTATGCTTGAGCAGTGTCGGTGATTTTTCTAATTTGATTATGCGCTATGAAAAATGTTTGCTGACCCCTGGTAATCCTGGCTTGGCTGAACTTATTGATGAAATGGACCGTAATGAGGCCTGGGATTTTGAGCAGAAAGCCAAACAAATACTTTCGCAGTTGCAGATTAATAATTTGGAGCAAAAAATAGGTCAACTCTCGGGAGGACAGTTAAAGCGAGTGGCGTTGGCGAATACATTGTTGACAGATCCTGATTTGCTGATCTTGGATGAACCGACTAATCATTTGGATTTGCATATGATTGAATGGTTGGAATCTTATTTGAAGCGAAGTAAAAAAACGTTACTAATGGTAACCCATGATCGGTACTTCCTGGATAACGTTTGTTCTGTCATACTGGAGTTGGATGGTACAGATATGTATACTTATCGGGGAAATTATGAGTATTACTTGGAAAAGAGAAATGAACGTATCTCCAATTTGAACATGAATATAGCAAAAGCTAATAATCTGTATCGAAAAGAATTGGATTGGATGAGGAGAATGCCTTGTGCTAGAGGTACTAAGGCGCGCTATCGCAAGGAGGCTTTTTATGAATTGGAGAAATTGGCTAAGAAGAAGACAGAGGAACGTGCGGCACGTTTGGATGTCCAATGTGGCTATATTGGTTCTAAAATATTTGAAGCTGAATATGTTTCAAAGTCGTTTGAGGATAGAACTGCAGAGGGGGGAAGAAAGGTTATTCTGAAAGATTTTTATTATAATTTTTCCCGTTATGAAAAAATGGGAATCGTGGGTGATAATGGAATTGGGAAAAGTACGTTCATAAAATTATTGCTTGGAAAAGTAAAACCTGATGAAGGGCGTTTCCTCGTTGGTGAAACCGTACGCTTTGGCTATTTTTCACAGGAAGGCATGCAGTTTGATCAGCAGATGAAGGTAATTGATGCGGTGAGAAAAATTGCTGAGACGATAGATTTGGGAGGCGGTCGACATTTGACTGCGATGCAGTTTTTGAGCCATTTCCTTTTCCCTCCATCCCGGCAACAAGATTATATATATAAATTATCGGGAGGAGAGCGTCGGCGGCTTTATTTGTGTACTGTTTTGATGACAAATCCAAATTTTCTGATTTTGGATGAACCGACCAACGATTTGGATATCGTGACGCTTCAACTGTTGGAGGAATATTTGATAAATTTCAGAGGATGTGTGATTGTGGTGAGCCACGACCGTTATTTTATGGATAAAGTTGTCGATCATTTGTTGGTCTTCAAGGGGAATGGGGTTATTGATGATTTTCCGGGAAATTATAGTCAGTACAGATACTGGGAGGCTATGAAAGAAAAGGACGAGAATGAATCGGTTCCAAAGAAAACTCCATCAAAGACGGCGAATACGTGGGGAGGTGAAAAGAAGCGGAAACTGAGTTTCAAAGAGAAAAAAGAAAAAGAGGAACTGGAGCAAGAAATCACAGCATTGGAAAATGAAAAAAAAGAGATAGAGTTGCAATTGTGTAGTGGGGATTTGTCGACTGAGGCTTTGGTTGAAAAAAGTCGTCGTTTGCCATTGTTGGAGGAGGAGTTGGACGAAAAATCGATGAGATGGTTGGAACTGAGTGAGTTGGAGTGAGACTGTATACAGTAGATTTTGATTATAGATAGAGTGTGATGAAACCGTTGGCAGAAAGAATGCGTCCAAATTCGTTGGACGATTATATAGGGCAGCAACATTTAGTGGGGAATGGTGCAGTACTGAGAAATATGATAGAATCAGGTCGTATCTCTTCTTTTATCTTATGGGGGCCTCCTGGTGTGGGCAAAACGACCCTGGCAAAAATTATTGCCAATAAACTGAACATTCCATTTTATACGCTATCAGCAGTAAATTCTGGAGTGAAAGAAGTAAGGGATGTTATTGAGAGTGCAGGAAAAAATCGCTTTTTTAACCAGCCGAATCCGATTCTTTTCATTGATGAAATTCATCGATTTTCCAAATCACAGCAGGATTCTCTTTTAGCTGCGGTAGAAACAGGGGTCGTCACTCTGATTGGAGCTACAACAGAGAATCCTTCATTTGAAGTGATACGGCCGTTGCTTTCACGTTGTCAAGTGTATGTTTTGAAACCGTTGGGTAAGGAGGATTTGCTTTCGTTGCTGCGTATTGCATTGGAGAAAGATGCATACTTGAGAACTTTGAATATAGAAGTGAGAGAGACTGATGCCTTGCTCCGTTATAGTGGGGGAGATGCCAGGAAGTTATTGAATATTGTAGATTTGCTCGTGAATGCAGCCCCCGGAGATTTTGTCTTGATAGATGATAAGAATGTTTCGGAAAAACTTCAGCAGAATCCTTTGGCTTATGATAAAGGTGGAGAGATGCATTATGATGTGATTTCCGCTTTTATCAAAAGTATCCGCGGAAGTGACCCTGATGCGGCATTGTATTGGCTGGCCCGTATGATAGAGGGGGGAGAGGATCCTAAGTTTATTGCCCGCCGGCTTGTTATTTCTGCGGCCGAGGATATAGGATTGGCTAATCCGAATGCTTTATTGTTGGCTAATGCGGCCTTTGATGCCGTACAAAAAATCGGATGGCCCGAAGGACGTATTCCCTTGGCCGAAGCTACCGTTTATTTGGCGACTAGCCCGAAAAGCAATTCTGCTTATTTGGCTATCAATGCAGCGATAGATTGTGTGAAGAAGACTGGTAATCAGCCGGTACCATTGCATCTGAGAAATGCTCCTACGGCCTTGATGGCAGATTTAGGGTATCATGATGGTTATCTGTATCCTCACGACTATGCGGGGAATTTCGTGAAACAGCAATATATGCCAGATGAATTGAAAAATGTCATTTTCTGGAAACCCGCTGATAATAAGCAGGAATCAGTAATAATGGACCGCATGAAGTTATGGTGGGGGAATCAGAAAGAGAAAGACGAACATGATTGAATGATTTAATTACGTTTATGAGTGAAACTAAGCGGTGGCTGTTGTGGGGCCATTGGGAAATGAAAGTTTTTTAATCGTCCGAAGCTACTATAGAAAGGAACGTGATGCGTATAGGCTGCATCCCTTATGATATAGTCAGGGAATGCAAATTAAAGCAGATAAAATTTTGTCAGGTAAGGAAAATTTATTAATTTTGCATCGGAAAAGAAAAAATGCCTCTTTAGCTCAGTTGGCCAGAGCACGTGATTTGTAATCTCGGGGTCG
>ERZ791743.637-NODE-637-length-29391-cov-30.346196_pt1 | contig 29391 bp, 26 predicted proteins | sample MGYA00509952_ERZ791743 | MGnify/ENA primary metagenome ERZ791743 (study PRJEB30046, sample SAMN00792040) | human gut metagenome | study: EMG produced TPA metagenomics assembly of the A metagenome-wide association study of gut microbiota in type 2...
ATCTTTCAACTGTAAAATTTCATTTCTCATATCGTGTACTCTAATTGTTCATAATTTGTTTATAAATGCACCTTTAGGTATAGGATATTTCGATAACCGACACCCGGTAGGTGTGTTTCCTGATCTCTAATAGCTGCACCCTATGAATCATCCAGTGAATCAAGCGGATTGGGTATGCTTGACTTGTGTGCGCTCGTCACATGAAGATAGATTGAGGTGGTCTTGATGTCATTATGCCCCAGCAGTTCCTGTATGGTTCTCAGGTCCGTTCCTTGCTCCAGCAGGTGGGTGGCAAACGAATGGCGAAGCATGTGAACATGTACCCGGTGCTTGATTCCGGCACGGCTGGCGGCTTCTTTCAGTATCTTTACCAGCGCACTTGCGGAATACTGTTCTCCGGGTGTCTCTCCCTCGAACAGCCATTTCTGCGGACGGTACTCCTTGAAATATTCCCTCAGTTCCTTCAGCAGCTTTTCCGACAGCAGCGAATACCGGCATTTCCGTCCTTTGCCCATGATACGCACAAGCATCCTTTCGCTTATGATGTCCTTCGGGGTGAGGTTCAGCAGCTCGCTCCGCCGTAATCCGGCTGAGTATATCAATGAAATCATGCAGCGGTGCTTCCGGTTCGACAGGCATGCGAGGATACGGGCCACCTCATTACGGCTCAGTACTTTGGGCAGTGACTTGTATTCCTTCGCGCGGGTAATGCCGCCATAGTATTGGCGCTGTCCGCCCTTTACCTGCTCGTAGTAGAACTTGATGGCGTTGATGCGCATGTTCTGCTGCGATACCGATATTTTCTTTTCGTTTACAAGATAGAGGATATATTTGTTGATGTCAGCCACTTTCAGGCGGTCGATGTTGCGGCCTTTATGGTATTCCATAAAGTCGCTGAAATAGGCACGATAGGTTTTTATGGTCGATGGGCTGTACCGTTTCCGCTCCAGTAGTTCAAGATAGCCTTCCGGCAGTGTGTATTCCCTTTTGGGTTTGGGATGCCTTACATAAACCCTGCTGTAGTCAATATAGGCGTGCGGGGAGTAGCGGTCGTAGAAATCCGATAGCCTGAAAATGGCTGCCGGTATGTAGGCTGAACCATTATCTGCCATTTCCACATCGGCGTCCCGGACGAGCAGCTGAGATATGTCTCCATTGCCTGCATACTCTATCCGTATGTAGTCCGCACCGTCCTTCTTATCTTTGTACAGAACGATGTTTTCTCTCTGTCGCTGAACATTGTCCATATTGCTGAAAGTAAACTCATTGCTGCAAATATAAATAAAAGGAATATAAAAACCAACTGATTGGTCGGTTTTATTGTGTTAAAACTCTGCACTTGTAGGATATATAGAAACCGTTTTGGTTGAAAACCCGGTTTCAGGCTTTAATAAGCGAGTAGATGAAATGTAGTTTTTTTGCCAGTTGCTTGATATTCAATCCTTGAAGGAAAGACTGTTCAAAGGAGATACCGAAAAATACTTGCCAGAACATCGAAGCGGCTTCTTCCACATCCACGTCCTGCCGGATTTCCCCATTCTCTTTTGCCCTTTGGATGGCGGATTCCCATAACTGGTAGTTCTGCTTGAATATGTCAGCTATTTTCTTTTCCGCATTGGGATAGTATAACCGTACCTGCATCAGCAGATGGTAATAGTAAAAATTGAAGCTGCACCCGTATGGATTACTGTTATCAAGCAGACGTCCGAGGTTGTTCATGGTTCTTTCCACTCCGGCTATATACTGGTCGATAAACTCCGGGAACGAACCTGCTGTAAATTGGAACTTGTTTTCCAACTGCTGGGTATGGAATACATATTTGTCCACAACTGCCACGAACAAATCCAGTTTGAACGGGAAATAATACACCAGTCCGGCTTTTGACAGGCCGCAGGCTTTGGCTATTTCCATCTGGGTTGCTTTCTCATAATTCATTTTGGCGAATACCTGCAAGGCCTTTTCCAATACTTCTTCCCTGTTTGTAAACATACGCATCCATTTTTGTTTCAGTTACGAAGATACGGATTTTCTCTTTTCAAACATTTGTATGCCAGTGTTTTTTTATTGTCATAAAATAACACGGATGTCTTGTAATACATTTCTTCATTGAAAAAAGTACGGGCGGCCGCCTCGCTTCATGCAAAGGCAGTCGCCCGTGGTCATTACCGGGCAATGCGGAACTACAGCTTCATGCCCTTCGGTTCCGTCAGCCCCGGTCTTCCGATAACCAGATGGCTGCGCACGAAGTCCGCGTGCGGGCTTTCCGGCTGCTGTTCCGTCTGTTTCTTCTCGCTGCCTTGCCGGTTCTCTTCCGTGCTTTCCGGCGTCGGCGGAGCCAGCTCCAGCTGTATCTTGCGGTCCAGTGCGGCGAGTTCTGATTTAAGCTGTTTCAGCTCGTCCTCCTTCTTCCATGTCTTTCCGGCTATCGCTTGGAGTTGCGGGATTTCCCGCTCCAGCACCTCGTTCTTCTTCCTGTACTGGTCGATGATGCCCGGTATCCTCTCCAGTGCGTTCAGAAAATTCATGGCGGCGGCGTGTGTGTCAGCCATTGCCAGATGCCCATTGTTGTAGCTGTACCTGTAGTTGCCCGCCACCACAAATCGGTTGTCGCAGAACTCCAGCCCGTCTTTGAGTGTCCTTTCGCTGACCACCTCGATGGGGAAGCCGTACAGTTCGCCCACGCGCTTGTACTGCCCGCCCGTCGTGGCATTCCTGGCTATCTCCTGCAAACGCTTTCCGATTGTCTTTTCGTCTGCCGAATCCAGCCCGTCAATCCTGAGCAGGTTCAGCCGGTTGCCTTCCCGGTCTGTCTGTGCGGCAGCCGTGAACTTCTCCCAGTCCTCCGTCATGGCGGCTATGGCGGCCTGGTTGTTCCTCAGTTCTCCGGTCTTGCCCTCCAGTTTCAGCTCCGACTCACGCTTGCCCTTGCTGAAGGACTTGCGTTCACCCTCCAGCGAGGCAATCTTCTTCTCCAGCTTCGCCTTGTCCAGCAGGTCGGTGTTTCCCGACAGTATCGCCATGTATTCCGAAAAATTCATGCCCGACTTCTCGTCCATCGCTCCCTCGTCTATGGTACGCGCGCCCATCGCGCCGCTCTTCAGCTGACTGATGAACGTCTGCTTGCAGTGCAGCAGGTTGAACTTGTACGAGTCCAGTGATTTTTCCACCGCATAGATGATGACATCCACCCGGTTGTCGGCATACAATTTCGCTATCTCGTTGCCTTTTCTCACCGCCCGCCCGTCACGCTGGGCGAGGTCGGACGGACGCCACGGCGTGTCCAGATGGTGGATGGCCACCGCCCTGCGCTGGGCGTTCACGCCCGTGCCGAGCATCGAGGTCGAGCCGAACAACACACGCACATATCCCTCGTTCATCGCTTCGATCACCGCTTTCCTTGACTTCTCGCTCTTGCATTCCTGTATGAAGCGTATCTCGTGTGCCGGTATGCCGTGGTCTTCCACCAGCTTGCGCTTTATCTCGGTATATACGCTCCACCCGCCCGACTGGTACGTCCCCAGGTCCGAAAACACGAACTGCGTTCCTTTCTGTGCATCATACCTGCGGTAGTATTCCGCTATCATCCTTGCGCAGTGGCTCGCTTTGTTGTCCGGGTGGTCTTCATACGCCGGGTCTATCATGCGCATGTCCAGTGCCATCTTCCTTGCGTAGTCCGTGGCGATGAGCATCTTCGCCTTTTCCTCCGTTTCCGACAGCTTTCCGCGTCCCAACAGCGTGGCGTCGCCCGTCTTGGCAAATTCCATCAGCCGTTTGATGAAATACTCCTGGTCGGGCGTGGGCGGTATGTGGTGTAGTATCTCGTTCTTGTCCGGCCTGTCCACACCCACGTCCTCCGCCGTGCGGTAGTCGGTGATTTCGTTGTAGAACGCCGCCAGCTCCGGCACCTTGATGAAGTAGCGGAAGCGTTCCTTCTGCACGATGTTGTTCGTCACATTGAACTCAAAATCCGTCGTCTTCTTGGCGAAGATTGCCGCCCATGCGTCAAAGCATCGGATGTCCTGTCTTTCCAGCTCCTTCGGGCGCAGGTACTTGAAAAGCAGGTACAGCTCCGTCAGCGAGTTGCTGATGGTCGTGCCCGACAGGAACGTCGCTCCCAGATCCTTTCCCGTCCGTTCCTGGATGGTGCGGATGGCGAACAGGAGGTTCAGTGCCTTCTGGCTGCCTTCCGAGTTGCCCAGACCCGCCACGCGGTCATGCCTTGTGTTGAATGTCAGGTTCTTGAACTGGTGCGATTCGTCTATGAAAATATGGTCGATGCCCATCTGCCTGAAGTCCACCACATCGTCCGTCCTCGACTTTATCGCGTGTTCCACCTTCTCCAGCTTGGCTTGCAGGTTGAACTTGCGTTTCTCCAGTCCTCTCAGCATCGCACGCGACACGTCCTTGCCCTGCGAGCGCAGCACTTCCAGATTTTCCTCCACCGTATCCAGCTCCGCCTGCAGGATGCGTTGTTGCAGTTCCGGCGACTGCGGGATTTTTCCGAACTGGTCGTGGCTCATGATGACGCAGTCCCAGTCGTTGTTCCGTATGTCGTTGAAGAAGCGCACGCGGTTTGCCGCCTCGAAGTCCTTCTCCGATGCGTACAGCACGCGGGCATTCGGGTATGCCTTGCGGTAGGTCTCCGCTATCTCGCGCACGTTGGCTTTCAGCCCGATTATCATCGGTTTGTGTACCAGCCCCAGACGCTTCATTTCGTGTGCTGACACGCACATGATCAGCGTCTTGCCGGTTCCGACCTCGTGGTCGGCTATTCCTCCGCCGTTCTGTTTCAGCATCCAGATGCAGTCCTTCTGGCTGGGGTACAGATCGGTGATTCCCAGCCCTTTCAGGTCGAGTCCGGGAAAGGTTTGGTGGCTTCCGTCGTACTTCGGGCGTACGAAGCAGTTGAACTTGTTGTTGTACATGTCCGTCAGCCGCTTCTTGAACTCCGGCGACTGTTCCTCCAGCCATTCGGTGAAGCCACCCCGGATTTCGTCAATCTTCGCGTTCGCCAGCTGTATGCCCTCGCTGTCGCGTGCCTTGATATCGTTCCCGTTCTCGTCCTCGCCGACCTTCTTCATCATGTCCGGGCAGGTGTTGTGCAGGGCGTGTTTCAGCAGGTGCATCCCGTCATAGTGGCGGTAATAGCCCTTGACCAGAAACTCGTCGGTGATTTTCATCGTCCTGTGGCTGCACGCCACCGAATACTCGTCGAGGCTCTCCGAGTAGCTTATCCGCACATCCGTTTCAAACAGGCGGCTCATGTAGGCGGCATACACGCCCGTGGGTATCCACCGTTCCCCGAAGTTGAAGTCCAGTTCCTCAAACGGGATTTGTTCCGGCATGGCTTCTTTCAGCGCTTCCAGCGACTCCTTTGCCTGCGGCAGCATCCCGTGCTCCCCGTGTCCGCTTATCCATTCCTCCACATCGGCGGCCTTCTGTACCACATTCCCGGCTATGAAGCGGTCGGCTATCTCGTAGCCCTCTGCCAGCGGGTTGTAGAACACCCGTCCTTTCAGTGCCTCCAGCATGTCGCAGATGGATTCCATGTAGGGCAGGTTTACTCCGCCATACAGGTTCAGCGAGGCGGACAGGGCTTCCTCCGGCGATTCCGCGGCGACTGCCGTTTCCTGCGAAAAGGAAACTGGGCGGTCGAATATGTCCGCCTTCACCATGGTGCCGCCCTCGCTGCGTTCCAGTGCCAGCATGTTGCGCCCCGAAGCGTCCATCATCAGCAGCTTCACGTTCTGCTTGGCGTTCAGGCAGCCGTACCGCATCATGAACTCGTCATAGTAGGTGTTCAGGTGGCGGCGCAGCATTTCGTTCTCCTCGTGCTTCTCCGCTTCGTAGGCATAGAGCCGCTCGTAGGTGTTGCGCAGGTCTATGTATAGCTGTGCTTTCTGTGCCTGCATCCCGTCCATGTCCAGCGGCTGGAATGTGGCGCCGTAGCGGGTGACATCCTTCAGCACGCCCACCTGGAATCGTACGCCTGCCGTGTATTCCCATGCCAGCGAGCCGTCCTTCAGGTGCGGCTCCAGTATGCCCTTGAACGGGCGCGGCATCATTTCCTCCTCCCGTTTGCGCTGCCGTTCTTCCGGTGTCAGGGCGGCTTCCTCACGGCGCATGGCTTCTTCCACCTCCGCAATCCGACGCTTTCTTTCCGCCTCAAATCCGTTTTCCACCGGATAGACTACCGTAGCAGTAGTATCCTGCGTTTCCGCCGTTTTCCCCGCATCGGCTTTTTCTCTTTTCGCCTCCGTTGTTCCGGCCACTTGTCTGGCGGCGTTGGCCTCCATCTTCGTCTTTCCCAGCCGGCGCAGCTCCGCACGTCGTTCCGGTGTAAGGTCCATCATCATTTCATAGAATCCGTTGATGGGCGGGTTCGTTTCCCAGTCCAGACTGCGGTACACTTCATCTTCCGGGTCATAGGATTCTTCCGTTGCGGTGCCGGGCCCCGTCTTTTCCGTTGTCGGGACAGCCGCCTCCGTTTCGGCAGCCGTCGGCGCATCCGTTCCGCCGCGTATGATTTCGTCCATTTCACGTGCCTCTTCCGGGGTGATGCCGGCAACCGCTTCCGCATTTCCCTTGTCCGTTGTCCTTTCCGTATCCTCCACTGGCAGGGAGAACAGTGTCGGCTGCACGGGTTTCTTCCCTTTGTACTTTCCGCCTTTCTTCCTGTCCGGTTTCAGGCCCTGTTCAGCCATCCGTCTTTCCTCCTGCGTATAGCCGAACAGGTCATACAGGTCCATTACCGTTCCTCCCGTCTGTCTGCTTTGCGCTTCCTGTGACATGCCGGTCATCGCTTGCACTTTCGGCTGCACACTGTTTTCTTCCCGTTTTGTCCCGTCCGCTATACCAGCAACAGAGGTGGAGTCTTCTCTTTTCACCTCCGTCCGTTCACCCTCAACCGGATGGATATTTTCTCTTTTCGCCTCCTCCAGCTCACCCGCAGCCGAAGCGGAGTTCTCTCTTTTCACCTCAATACCCTCAGTCTGTACGGCAATGTTCTGCCGCACATCCTCTCTTTCATGCCCCATGCCGTTGTAGCGTTCCATGTCCAGCCGTGCCGACAGGTCTTCCGACAGCATCCTGTACAGGTCCATGGCAATACCCTCCACACCTCCGCTGTGCGTATATACCATCGCCGGTTTTCCGTACGGGTCGGTGCCCCTCTTCGCATCGGTATGTATGATGCGCTCCGTGTGGTAGGCGAAATAGGCGTTGTCCGTCAGTCCGCCGTTATGTTCCGTCTGTATGATGGTCAGCACCCGTTCCTCCTGTGTCAGTCCCTTCTTTTGCAGGTCTTTTTGCAGGATGATCAGGTCGCTGCCGGCTTCCGTGCCCGCATTGTCGGTAAACAGGTTGTTGGGCAGTCGTATTGCCGAAACCAGATTCGCCTTGCTGAACATCTCGTTCCTGACGGAAACCCTCGAACTGTTCAGCACCCCCTGCGAGGTGACGAACGCCACGATGCCGCCGTCACGCACCGCATCCAGACCTTTCAGAAAGAAATAGTCATGGATGGCTTTCTGCGCCGAACGTCTGCCGAAGGATGCGCTGCGGCTGAACTCCGCATCGAACACTCCGAAATCCCCGAAAGGGATATTGGAGATGGCAAGGTCAAAATGGTTCAGAAACGGCTTTTCTATTTTCTCGAACCCCTCCGTGCGTATCTTCTGCTGCGGGTACAGGTGTCCGAGCAGCTTGCCCGTCAGCAGGTCTTTCTCAAATGCCATCACCTCCGCCTGCGGATTGTTCGACAATACCGGGCTGATGAACGCGCCCATACCCGCCGACGGCTCCAGCACCAGCTTTGGGCGTACTTTGCGGTCGTGCAGCACGTCCGCTATGGTGTCCGCAATGGCCTGCGGCGTATAGAATGCCGTCAGCACCGATGCCTTCAGCGAGTCCACATACCGCCTGTACTCCGTTTCGTCCCGGCTGTTCTCCCGTATCAGACGGTGCAGCTCCACCGTCGGGGCAAACAGTTCGAGGTCTGATTTCGCCCAGTGTACGGCATCCGTCAGTTCCCTGGCGGGATTCAGTATGCACTTCAGTCCCCCGAAGCCGCAGTACCTCTCCAGCAGCACCCGTTCCCGTGCGGTGGGCGTGCGCTGTTCCTTCTCCAGTGTGAATGCCGTCCGTATCGCCTCTATGTTTTCCCTGAGCCTCTGCTTCTTGTTAAACGCCATAAGCCTCCAGATAAAGCATTATCGCACCCGTCAGCTCCGTATAGAGCAGGTCATGTTCGGGCGACAGGGCGAATGTGTCGTCCGTTGTGGGATAGCCGGCAAACAGGTTTTTCAGGTGCGGGAATATCTCCCGGCAGAACGCCTCGCGTTCCTGTTCCTGCACCTCTTCGGAAAACTCGTTTTCCACCACCTCAAGCAGCAGTGCGTAGGGGGAGAAGTGCAGCCCTTCGAGCAGGACGCGCATGGCTTCCTCCTGTGCGGCTTCCACCGTACTTCCTGCCGTCCTTTCCTTCTCGAATGTTTCCGAGGCGGCTTCCTCCCTTCCTGTAATGAATGGGGTGTCTGATACTTTGTCCGGATGAAATTTTCTCAGATAGTCCAGCAGATACAGCCCGTAGTAGGACAGCTCCGCCGGAGCGGTTTTCTTGTTCTGTTTCATTTTATGATGGATTTAGTGGATAAATGATTATGGAAATGAAAAGGAAAAAGGCACCCGGTATCCCTCCGGGTGCCACCACTAATTGTCGTGCAAATGAGGGCAGAGTCGGACTTGTCAGAACTATGCCGAGTGCAGCCGACAATCAGTCACCACTAAATCCATGTAAATAAAAAGTACAACCAGGTTGAAACAGATTATGACATGAATCAGTGGCAAAATTACTCATTATTTCCTTCTTCCTTTCGTTTTCGTACCTTTTCTTTCGCCTTTGCTCTCCGCAAACACCAGCTTCGTGTTGAACTCCGCATCAAAAGTTACCGCAGCGCTGAAGGGCTTGCCCTGCTTGCTCTTGAACCCGCCGAGCATCGCCGTCTTTCCTTCCGTCAGCAGACCGGTCATTTCCTCGTCGGTGAGTGTCTTGCCCGCTATCTGGCGGAACACGGGCAGCAGGCAGTCCGGGTTGTCGCAGCGCACAACCTTGCCGTAGAACTGCATCGTGCCCGTGCCGCATTTGGGGCAGGTACAGCCCGATGCCTTGTGCCCGAAAATGCGGTCACACGCAAGCAGGTCCGTGGTAATCTTGCGGGTATAGCTTTCTATGTCCCTCATAAAAGCCTCATGCGGTGTCTTTCCCTGTTCAATCTTTGCCAGTTCCGCTTCCCAGCGTCCGGTCATCTCCACATTGGCGATGTCCATCTCCTTGACAATGGAATACAGGGCAAGCCCTTTCTCCGTCGGCACCAGCGATTTCTTCACACGCACCATGTATTCCCTTCTGAGCAGCGTTTCGATGATTGCGGCACGTGTGGCGGGTGTGCCGATACCGCAGTCCTTCAGTGCCTGGCGTGCCTCCTCATCCTCCACATCGTCGCGTCCGGCGGTCTCCATCGCTGCCAGCAGCGAACTTTCCGTATGCAGCGGTTTCGGTCGGGTCATGCCCGAACTCATCGAGCATCCCGCCATCACCAGTGTGTCGCCTTCCGCCCAGTCCGGCAATGCCGTATTGCCGCTGTCCTCGCCGTACTCTCCGTACACGCCGCGCCAGCCTGCCTTGCGCACGATGCAGCCTTTCGCCTCAAATGTCAGGCCCTCGCATCTTTCGCCTGCATCCGGCACCACCTCCGCTACTACGGTAGCCGTATCCTTCACACATTCCTCCGAAAATGCCTCTACCATGCGTCCGGCAATCATGTCGTAGATGATCTGCTCGTTCTTGTACAGGGCAAGCGGGCGGTTGGGTGTCACCAGCAGGGCATGGTGGTCAGTCACTTTCGAGGCATCCACACAACGGCGGTTCAGTTCTCCCAGCTCCCCGATTTTCTCCGCAAGGGCGGAGTGTCCTGCCAGCCGTTCAAACAGCAGCGGTATTTCAGCAAACACATCTTCCGGAATATGGCGGCTCGATGTTCTCGGATAGGTGATGAGCTTCGCTTCATAGAGCTTCTGCACCAGCTCCAGCGTCTGTTCCGCCGTGAATCCGTGTTTCGTGTTCGCCTCCTTCTGCAGTGTGGTCAGGTCGTACAGCAGCGGCGGGTTCTCCACCTTCTCCTTCTTTTCCACCTTAGTGACGGTGGCGCACATCTTCGCCTTTACCTTATTGTATGATGCAGCCGCCTCTTCCTTGTCCTGCCACTTCTTTACCGAGGAGAACTTCACTACCGTATCCGTACCCGCCGGTGTCACCGAGAAATGCAGCTGGTGTACCGGTTCCGGTGTAAAGCGTCTGTTCTCCCAGTACCTCTTGCAGACCATACCCAGCGTGGGTGTCTGCACGCGTCCTACCGAATACGTGCCCCGTCCGGCGGCTACGGTCAGTGCCTGCGTGCCGTTGATGCCCACCAGCCAGTCCGCCTCGCTGCGTGCCTTTGCCGCCAGATACAGGTCGTCATATTCATGCCCGTCCTTCAGTTCCTTCAATCCCTTGCGGATGGCGGTATCCGTAAGCGAGCTTATCCACAGCCGGCGGAAGGGCAGCGTACAGCCCGTATAGGCATACAGGTATCTGAATATCAGTTCCCCTTCGCGGGCACAGTCCGTTGCCACGATGATGCCCTCGCTCTCGTTCCACAGCTTCGTTATCACCTTTATCTGCTTCACCGCTGCCGCGTCCGCCTTGTAGCCCTTGTCCGTCTTTACCTGTCGGGGTATCAGCATGAACTCCTCCGGTATCACGGGCAGGCTGTCCCTGTGGAAGCCCTTGAAGCCGTAGCCGTCCGGCAGGGCAGGCTGCACCAGATGCCCCAATGCCCATGTCACATGGTAGCCGTTTCCCGTATAATATCCTTCCTCTTTTCTTGTCGCTCCGGTGATGCGTGCTATCTCACGCGCCACGCTCGGTTTTTCTGCCAGTATGGTAATCATACATTTTCTGTTTTAATCGTTGATACTATTGTTTCTTGTGGAATGGAACGGGGTACGCCGGTGTCCGTGGGATATGCAGGGCATGGCGCATGAAACCCCGTTTCATTCCGTTGTTTATTCTCTTTTGATTTTTTATGGATTCAGTGGCGGCACTCAGGAAACCTTCATGCCTTTGGATTTCTTCGTCTGCTGCTTCTGCTGGGCGTCGTCCTTCGGGGCGGTCTGTCCCTGCGTAAGCGGCTCCTTCAGGTGCTTGGTCGCCTCGTTGGTCTTGCCCTCGTTGTTCACGGCGAGCTGTGTGCGGCTCTCATTGGACGGGGCAACGGTCTGCGCGAGGTCGGGGTTTTCCGAATAGGTCAGCGGTCTGCCTTTCTCGCGGTTGAACTTCAGATATTTCGTGCAGGGCTGTCCTTGGTCGTCCTTCGCGTTGGCGAGCACCACGGTCTTGCCCGCCACATAGTCCGCCTTCTGCTGTTCCGTGAATTTGTCGTCCTTCCATTTGCCTATCGGACGTATGCTTCCGTCCTCGTTCGTCCACGAGCGGTTGCGCCGCTGTCCGTTCTCCTGATTCCCGTCTTCCTTCTGTTGCTGTCCGGTAGCATCCGGGGCTTCCGGGCTTTTCTGTTTTTTCTCCTGTCCGTTTCCGCGTCGCTGCGACTGTCCCTGCCACAGATGCTCCGGCACAAACTCCACGTCGCGCTTGTCAGCGTTCACCTGCAGCATGGCCTCGAACTTGCGCCCGCCCTTCAGTGTCACCTCCTTGGGCAGTGCCAGCCCCGCACGCAGGATTTCCTGTTCCGCCTTCGACAGTTCCGTCAGTCCGATCCGGTTCGGGATGCGTACCTTGTTCGTCGGTACGTCCACTATCTCATTCGTCAGTCGGTCGATGCTGACGTACGCCAGGCGCATCTCTCCGGTCTTCGTATCGGCAACGTTCACCAGCTTGCCCAGGTTACCCGTCTGTTTCAGTGCCTGCTTGTCCTCGTCCGTGAATGTATAGCCGTTGTATGGCACGTCGAGTCTCGGCTCATGGCGTACGAAGTGGGGGGTAAGTTTCAGCTTTCCGTCTTCCGCTTTCTGCAACGAAAGTCGGGCCTGCAGCTCGTAGCGTTCTCCGCCCAGCACCGGTTCCACCGTCACCAGCCTTGTCTTCCCGTAGTTCATCAGGGCTTTCATGTCCTTTTCTGACAGGTTTTCCCTTTTCACACCGAACTGTTCCAGTTCCTTGCAGTCCACATCGTTGTCCGCAATCAGGTTCGGTTTCTCCGGTTTTGCCTGCGCTTGCCCTTCCTGTGCGGGCTGCTGTCCCTGTGCCGTCTGCGTTTCCGCCGCCTGCGGCTGCTGTTCCTGATTTTTCTGTTTCATTTCTTCCATTTTCTCGTCCGTTTTCTGTTCCACATAGTTTTCTTCCGTATTTTCTTTTTTCACCTCCTCCGCAGCCTGCTGTTCCTCAGTCTCCGTTTCAGCATTTTCTCTTTTCACCTCCTCCGCAGCCTGCTGTTCCTCAGTCTCCGTTTCGGCATTTTCTCTTTTCACCTCCTCCGCAGCCTGCTGTTCCTCAGTCTCCGTTTCAGCATTTTCTCTTTTCACCTCCTCCGCAGCCTGCTGTTCCTCAGTCTCCGTCCCGGCATTTTCCTTTTTCGCCTCCTCCGTAGTCTGCTGTTCCTCAGCTTGCTGGTACGCCGATGTATCCACCTTGTGCGGAGCGAGCAGTTCTGCATTTGCCGCAGGGTCTCTCAGCAGGTCCTTGATAACCGGAAGCAGTGCTTCCACCATGTCCGCTGCCACCCTGTAGAAACCGAATCTTGTCGGTTCCTTGCACTGGCGGTAGAAATTCTTGAAGAAATTATCTATCGCATCCCCGTGGCGGTCAAAGCGCAAAAACTCCTGCGAGTGTTCCGCCTTTGCCTGTGCCCTCTTAGGATAGCCCCTGGCATCCAGTCCGGCAACCACACTGATTTCGCCCGTCTTCTCATCGCGGACGACCAGTACATCCTCTTGCTTTTTCTTTTTCTGTTCCATTGATTGATTTTTTTATTGTTTGATGATAGTCCCGCCGGTATTCCCGTGCAGGTCTGTTTTTCTTTTTGTTCCGGTTTCCCGTTCACCTTTCAGTCCCGGTTCGCATCAGTCTCACCCTCAGCTTCCCGTTTACATCCGGTTTCTCTTTTCGCATCCGTTTCACGTATGCTTGTCAGTCCCGGTTTGCATCAGCCTCGCCCTCAGCTTCCCGTTTACATCCGGTTCACCATCCATTTCCAGTTTCTCTTTTCGCCTCCGTTTCACGTGCGTTTGTCAGTCCCGGTTTGCATCAGTCTCACCCTCAACTTTCCGTTTACATCCGGTCACCATCCATTCCTGATTTCTCTTTTCGCCTCCGTTTCACGTGTGCTTGTCAGTCCCGGTTTTCCTTCTGCCTCCTTTTTTCCCTTTCGCCGTTTTGCCCGGAGCTTTCTTTCCCGTTCCTTCCTTCACTTTCAGCACCTTTTTGCCGTCCAGCGTCACCTCTTCCATGTTCCGGCTGATAAACTCCAGCACGTCCGATTCCTTGTAGTAGGTCTTGCGGCTAATTTTCTGGTAGCGCAGTCCGTATTCGCTGCGGAACCGCTGTAGCGACCGTTTGCTCGTTCTCAGCATCTCGCACAGGTCCTGATTGTCATACAGCCGTTCTCCGTCCATGTACTTCACGCCCGCCGCTTCCTTGTTTATCAGAACCGATATGATGCTGTCCAGCCGGTCAATCCGTTCCATAAGACGCTTCATCCATTCCTCGAACATTTCCTTACCAATCCCTTCCATCATCCGCCTCCTTTCTGGTCATCAGGTAGTTATGCTTGAACTCCTCCAGCGTCTTGGGATTGCAGTGTACGATTTTCCGTCTCACGCATTCCTCCAGATCCGTCAGTCTGTACCGGCATTTGCTTCTCACCATCATGTAGGGAATAGTCTTGTCCTTTCGCATCCGTTGCAGTGTTCTCGTGCTGATTTTCAGCAGGTCCGCCGCCTCCTCGCTCGTCAGCAGGATTCCGCTTCCTCCTTCGGCACATTGTCTTTCTTGAAAACATAGTCCGCTATGCGGTCTATCTTCTCCATCATCGTCTTCATGACCTCATTGTCCATCGTTATTATTTCCATATCCTTCCGTATTGGTTACGCTGCAAAGGTGCGCAACTCCGCGCAGGCACAATCCATAGTATTTCCATAGTAGGGAATGATTTTCTTCGTTTACCTTCCTCAATCCCTGTTTTTTTCCGCATACGGGCACAAAAAAAAGCGGCTCCACTCATACTTTAGTATCGAATAAAGCCACTGTTTTATATTTTAATTTATACCTTTGAAAATGATAAGCTTAATAGTAGTTTTATTACTACATAAAAAGTATATCATTGACAACTTTTGAATATGTTTATAATTTGTGTTTAATATGCTAAATAGATATAATATTACATTGGGATTTTATGAACCTGCCATTTTTCATATACACACAAGAGGAACAGGTCGACTAAAGAATTTCAATCAATGGGATGTACAACAAAAAAGTACTTTTTTACATGAATATGTTCATTATTTACAAGATATTACAACAATACAAGGATTGAATAATTACTATATTTTAGGTGAATACATGCGTTATGTTACTAAAATCATAAAATCTTCATCCAATATAATATCATTGCCGATAAACAGGTTTACTGCAAATCATAATGTTGGTCAGAATTGGATAGCTTATTCATGTGTAATGGGAGATAAAAAACCTGTTAAAAATGTTTTAAGCTATTATCCAAAGTATGTTACAGATTTAATAGATGAAAATAACGGGGAAAAAATACCTCTGAATGTAGTTATTCTAAAGTGTGAGGGTTATAATATTCCATATCAGGAAATAATATTTGGGACAATTCATATAATGGAAGGTATGGCTAATTTAATTCAAAATCTTGTTTACCCTCATCTACAAGATGCTTCTCCATACAATCCTTATCACATAGCTGTAGATGTTGTTGATATGATAATTCCTGGATTTTCATCAAATAAGCTTACGCTTATATCTCTTCTTGATTTTGCACTTCAACATTCTAATCCAGGTTTGGCTTTAGTTGGATATTTGGAAAAAAAACGCAGTGAAGGATACAATGCAACTTCTTTGACTTCTGACATCATATATAATGATTTAATGCAAGAAAAAGTGTGTTTTTCATCACTTTCTCCATTGTCGTTTAAGGATGCTTATATCGCTTTAGCGGATGCAGCGAAAGATGTTATGAAAGATTATTTAGGAAATGTTTGGTATTGGAGGAATATAGATAAATGGTTTCAAACAATCATCAACAGGGGCATAGGACTTAGATTAAATGCTCCAGAATTATTTCAACAGTTAGCAATTGGAGGTGATATAACTTCTAATGATGTTTTCTTGAAAATATTTAAAGAATTTGGTTCTCCAATTGTTACAAACAGTCCTTATAATTTTGATTTCATATCGCCAAAAAATGTATTTATAACAAAAGAGGAAATGATTAATATATATGCAATGATGCAGTTTCCTCGTGTTTTCTCATCAAACGGTACATTTTCATGTCCTCTTAGAAAATACTGCCAAAACAAGCCATGCGGCTTTCATAAACAAAAAGTTGATAAACGATGCCTTACTCAACCTTGGACTCGAATGAGAAAATGGAATAGATGTTATTTCAATACTTGGTGGTATTTTAAAGGCTTCAAGAATCTTATCATAAGATAATTATCACACCGTCTTCCCCAGAAACACCCCGATAACCGACAATGCCCCCAGTTGTTTCATCTTTCGTTGCAGTTGCCTGAAGCTCTCCCCGGTCGTGAGTACATCATCCAGCAGGACAACATTCTTTCCTCTGATATACCGCCGTGTGAATTGCAGGTTCCGCAGTATGTCCTTATCTTTTCCTTTTCCTTTCAGCTGCTCACGGTCTTCCTCTATCCAGATGGCCTTGAATCCGTCCGTGACGCCCAGCCATTTCGACAGATAGTAGCACACCACCGGAAAGCGTTTCCGTTGTCTTTCCCTTGTCGATGCCGGTATCGGTATCAGCACCGTATCTTCCTGTGTGCCATTGAAACCCGTATGCTTCAGGCACAGTGCAAGTATCTGTGCGACCAGCTCGCCGCAGTGTCCACCCTCCTTGAAACGGAAAATCAGGTTGCTTACCCGTTTCTGATGTTCGTTCGTCTTTTCCATCTTTGTGGGGTGATAGTCATGCAGATAATGACATTTGCATCCGTCTATAAGCACTTCTCCCTTGAATATCGTTTCATACGGATAGAAGTCCGGTCGCTTCCCACTCTCAAAAGTGAAGTTCAGCACATCCCTCATCATGGTATTCGATTCCTTCGACCTGCCCAGCGAGTACCATCCCGCATGTTTCCCGCCTTCCATCAGACACATGCCGATTTCCATCGCCTCGCTGAACCGCTGGTGCGAGACAATGTACCATCCGTGTTTCCGGCATAGTCCTGCAAACTCATCCATATCTGCCGCAAGGAAATACATCATGCCTTCCTCCCTGACGATTACCGTCAGTTCGGATTTCGGTTTTTCCCGGCAGAACAGGCTTTCGCAATAGCTCACCCCATGCCACACCGATGCCGTGCATTCCTCGTCACAGAACTGCACTTCCACCTCTTCGAACAAATCAAATTCTTCCACCATGATGTCTCTGTATTTTTACAATCTGTTTTTAAGGAGGGATAAGTTACACATTACTGTCATTTTACGAATTGCCGCACTTCCATTTTTATATTTTTTTAGCTTATCCGAAAAACACGTGTCGGGACAGCCTCCCGGACAGGGGAGACTATCCCGACACGTATATCCGCCATATCCTGCGGTTTTCAGTTCCAGTTGTTTCTCTTTTCGCCGCTCATGCAAAGAATCACCGTACTTTTCTTCTTTTCAAAAGACTCTGCCAGCCGTCTTGCAGCCCATTTCCTGAATGCCTCGCATTTCAGTCCCTTCATGCGGAATCCCAGTGCAATGATGGTTTCCAGACTGTAGAGGTCCACACTGCAATCTTTCCCGTTATAGGTGAAATGTTCCACCCGCACATCCCGGTATTCATCAAAGTCTCCGGTTTTTGCAAGGGATTTCAGTCCTGCGTTTACCGACTGTACAAACACGCCATACGCCCGTGCAATGTCGCATTTCGGCAGCCATACCTCGCCCTTGCCGTCCGTTTCTATCCTTACGCTCACCTTATCAGGTGCATTGCGGTTATATTCCACTTCAAAATTGCCAAATTTCACCATAATAGTTACTTTTATACATTATTATATATAGAATTTAAGCATGGAGGTCATGACATGGCATCCAGTTTTCCCGCAAGGACCTCCATATCCTTTCTTATCTTCTCATTGGTTATGCGGGCATAGATTTGCGTCGTTTCAATGTTCGTATGCCCCAGCATTTTCGACACCGTTTCAATCGGCACACCTTTAGCCAGAGTAGTGGTCGTAGCAAACGTGTGACGTGCCAGGTGGAAGGTAATATTTTTATTTATACCGCACAAATCCGCAATCTCTTTTAAGTAAGAATTAAGTTTTTGATTGCTCAGTACAGGCAGTAACTGGCCTTTGGGAAGCTGACCTTCATATTTCTGGAGTATCGCCTGCGGTATTTTCAGCAGCGGTACGTTTACCGGAGTATCTGTCTTATGACGGTGCGTCATGATCCACGGTTTCCCGTCAAACGAGATTCTGATGTCGCTTGCCTTCAGTTCCTTCACGTCCACATATGATAATCCCGTGTAACAGGAGAACAGGAACACATCCCGTACCTGTTCCAGTCTTTTAGTCGGAAACTTCTTCTTCATTATCTTTTGAAGTTCCGCATCCGTCAGATAGCCTCTGTCCACACGTTTCAGTCTGATTTTATAGTTGGAAAACGGATCAGTATAAATCCAACCGTTGTTTTTGGCGATGATTACAATCATCTTGAACGTCTGCATGAATTTTGCTGTGGTATTCTCATTGCATTTGCTTTCTGTTCTCAGATAGTTCTCGAAGTCCGTAATGAACATGTGGCCGATTTCCTTCAGTGATATATCCGAAATATTGTATTTCACTTTCATAAATTCCTCCAGCCTTCGGTAGCAGCGGTCATACTTCGCGAGGGTGGCAGGCGTCTTGCTGATGCCGACCAGTTTTCTTGCATCCTCATTGTGTTTCTTGAAAAGTTCCAGCAGTGTTCTTTGTTTCGCCGTTATTCCCAAAAACGCATTGCGTATTTTTTCTACCGTTACGAACGACTCATGCACTTCAATATCCCGGTAGTGGTTTTTCAGCGAAGCACGGATGTCCTCCAATGTTTCATTCAACTGGCGGGCTTTCTGTGTATTTCCTTTCGCCTTGCCCAAAACTGTATCCCAAGCATCCGGTTTTACACTCAGTTTAGAACTGAACTGTGTGATTTCACCGTTAAGTGACAAACGAATCATAATACAAACTGTTCCGTCTTTGTTTACCTGATTCTTTCTTAGATAGAATAGAATCTTAAATGTACTCTTACTCATATCCTTTTTTAATTTAGCTCCTTTGCAGTGGGTGTAATGACTTCCCTCTGCAAAGGAATAATTAATAATTGGGTTACAAGCAGACATTTGAACGTCAATGAGCGACAAATCAAGGACTTACATCAAAAACCGTTACTATTTTTATAGGCTGATTTTTAGTAACGATTTAGTAACGGAACTTTGTCAGAAGTGGGCATTTGAATGTCTTTAGGTTGTCCACCGGATAAATAGAAAAAGTCCCGTAAAACGTTGATTTTACGGGACTTGTCTTAATTTGGCCACCTAACGTCTTAGGTTTCAGCGGAGAGACAGGCTCTTTAACCTATATAATCATAGAACTTCATACATAGTCAATAATCTGTTAATCAACAGGTTATTATAAAGCAGTCTTAAATTTAAATATTTCCAAACATCTTTTGTTATCACAATAATTGGGTGTAATTTTGGGTGTGATTTCTAAATAAAAATAATCATGAATATAAAAAGAAACATTATCTTTGAACTGGAGAACAGAAAGAAAAACGGTGTTCCTATCGTAGAAAACGTACCTATCCGAATGCGTGTCACTTATAATGGCAAGCGTGTTGAGTTCACCACAGGCTATCGCATTGACGTAAGCAAATGGGATGCAGAGAAACAAAAGGTTCGTAATAGTTGTACGAATAAGCTAAAGCAAAGTTCATCTGATATCAATATGGATTTGCAGCAACAACAAGCCGAGCTTCAGAATGTGTTTAAGGAGTTTGAGGTGCAGAATATTCTTCCTACCCCTGCACAGCTAAAGGACGCTTTCAACTCTCGCATGAAAAGCAATGAGGTCATGGAAAAACAACAGGAGATAACCCTGTTTGAAGTCTTTGACAGATTCGTAAAAGAAAGAGGCTGTCAGAACAGTTGGACTAAGGCAACTTATCAGAAGTTTGCAGCGTTAAAGAACCATATCAAGGAGTTTAAGGAAGATATAACCTTTGAATATCTTGATGAACAAGGACTGAATGAATTTATCATGTTTCTTTGCACCGAAAAGGATATGCTAAATACTACAATAGGAAAACAAATCGGATTTCTCAAATGGTTTCTACGCTGGGGATTTCAGAAAGGCTATCATCAGAATAACGCTTTTGAAATATTCAAGCCAAGGCTAAAGACAGCAAAAAAGCCTGTCATATTCTTGTCAAAGGAAGAGCTTCAAAAATTATGTTCTTATGAAATTCCAGCAGAGAAGCAGTATCTGAAACGTGTGCGTGATGTTTTCTTGTTCTGCTCATTCACAGGGCTTAGATATTCGGACGTCTGTAATCTGAAAAGAAGTGACATCAAATCTGACCGCATTGTGATTACCACACAAAAGACTACGGACGGTCTGATTATTGAATTGAATGAAGTAAGTAAAGCCATACTTGATGCATATAAGAACTTCTGTTTCCCTAATGATATGGTTCTTCCTGTAATCAGTAATCAGAAAATGAATAAGTATCTGAAGGAGTTGGGTGAACTTGCCGGAATAGACGAGCCTGTGAAAGTGCCTTACTGTAAGGGTAACGAACGCACAGACAAAGTCTTTCCCAAATATAAACTGTTAGGTAGTCATGCAGGTCGGAGAACATTTGTCAGCACTGCCTTGATTAAAGATATTCCTCCACACGTAGTCATGAAATGGACGGGACATAAAGACTATAAATCAATGGAGCCCTATATAGACGTTGCTGACAAGACAAAAAAACAATATATGGAAAAGATGAATGGGATATTGTAACAGAATAAAAACATTAATCCTATTCTTGGAGTTCTCCAATTAATATCTTACCTTTGTGACGTTTTATTTATATAACCTTTTTAATTTTCAGATGCACATAAAGAAAGCCATACTTTGGTATGGTTAAAATATAATGCAAGTTGAGCTTTACAAGAGAGTGCATACAAAATGTGGAAAAGGTTACTGATAAACACGAATCCCCCATGTGCTTTGATTGGTATATGAGGATAATGACAAAAGAACAGCAAGGTTTGTCGGATAGCGAAAGAGACTTCACGTGACATACTGATTCATTGATGCAGACAAAGTTCTCATCGTGAGAAGATGTAGATGTTGTGTAAGTGATTACTTGGCTTGAAGGATATACCTATTGTCTGTCATTTAGAAACAGAACAGCATTTGCCGACTATGAGAAGCGTTATGTAATATGTTGATTTCTTATAAACAAATGAATCGTCATTTGTAAGAATGAAACATAAATGTCTGTAACGTTATCACCTTAGATGCAGTATGCCATCATTAGAAAACTGCCCTTTTATCTTGGCAGCTTAATATCCAGAAGAATCATTGGTTCTAATTTGAGGGTAGTTATTACTCTAAGATTAAAAAACAACTAATCCATGATTCAGTGGAAGATAATATTCTAATCAAGGATTTGACTGTTGGGGAATTGCGCAATGTAATTCGTGATGTCCTCAATGAAAGAACAGTTGAAAGCTCCAATGTAACAACAAATGAACCGTCAGACAAACGATATGTTTACGGACTTGCAGGACTGGCTCAGTTGTTAGGCTGTTCCAAAGTTACTGCCAGCAGGATAAAACGAAGCGGTAAAATAGACAAAGCCATATCGCAATGTGGCAGGAAGATTATAATTGATGCAGACTTGACGCTTCAACTTTTGAATCGTAATAACCGTTCAAATCCTAAAAGGAGGTAATGTAAATGACCATTTCTCATGTAATGTGGGAAATGGTTTCTTTTCTTATAGGAGTTTATACCTACTTGTGACTGCTGACTGTGTTGGCTGCCAATGGTTGAACAAAAGAGATAAGAATTCTTATCCTTTTTTCAACCCTATAAAGGTGTAGACATAAATCTCCGTGCTCTTCTTGCAGCCTACTTCATAGATTCTTGTAATTGTTTCTACTATTTGAATGCCTGTATATTGCTTATTCGCTTACACACCAGTAGATTATCCCCCCTATAGTTGCTATTTCGATTTTTTAAATACAAGTAAATGATTATTCGAAAGGAGCTGAATATCATTTTTGATATTACTGAAATATTATAGGATGATTTTATACAAGCTGAATAACTTAACAAACACTTTTTCTGTAATAAAACAGTAGCAAATACAACTAGTGAAATTTATATTGTTTTATTGCATAGCAAACAAACTTTCACTACATTTGTGCCGTTCCTCAAAATGGGGAGCAGACATATTAAACGAAAGAGCGTTTTTAATATTATCCTACGTTGAAATCTGGACAATTTCAATCTCTAAGGATGATAGGCAAGAACGCTCACGCTGATGCTATATACCTACTTCACTTTGTGGAGTAGTCTATATATCGTTTGGCGTGGGCTATTGTTTATTACTTAGAGATAGGCAGTCCAGAGCCTCAACGTGGTAATATTCAATAGTTCCCACGCTTTTTCTGTATGTCTATACATAAACTTTATTAGCTTTGGGAACTAGGCAATTTTTATATTATGAACAACATTCTATTCAATCCTCCATCGCCATTCATTTATTATATCTTTAATTTATGACTCAGTGAAAGTTTACTGATATCATTGTGAGAGAATAATATTTAAATAATTAAGCCATATTCCTAACTATAGAGGTGATAAACTGGAATTAGGTAAATATTTAAAACTTCAACAGAATATTTTATTTAATCTAAAATTAACAAGTATGGAAATTATACGTGAAATATACCAAGATTATGAAATTATAATTAACTCAACTGCCTGTAAATCAGAAAAAATTGAAATGGAAATAATTGTAACACCATATATTAAAGGTTTGTATAAGTTGATATGGGAAAGGAATATGGTTTCTATGACATGGGAACAATATTCAAATAAGGAAGAACCAGAAAATAGTAATGATACAATGGTTATTTATTATTTTGAATATTTTTGCCGAGGACAACATAATATTTATAAAGAGTCAATAGAAATACCCAATAATTATAAAACTAATGAAGTGGAGAAATTCATTGCTCAACAGTATATAACCACTGTAAAACAAGATATAGATAAAAAAATAAGCAATGGAATAAGCTTACAAAAATTACTTCTTACACATCTTATGTTTAGATGTTAAGAATCAAGTAAATACTGTGGATTATGGGATGTTTAATTACAATATTTGTTTGGATAGGTTTGTCGCTAATAGCTACATTGATTTTTGGTAATGCTATTGCAGGAGTTATTGTAGGTGCCATTGTTACGGTCGCTATAGGCTTTTATTCTACTAGGAATGATAAATAAAGAATTAAGTTTATGCAAGAAATACGTGAAATATATAATGATTATGTAATAGTTACAAAAGACGTTAGAAGTGATACCTATAGGATTGAAATGGATGTGATAGTTACTCCTTATATTGATAGTTTATATAGCTGGTTACGTAAAAATGGAGTTGTAAAGACACAGCTAGAGTTGTTAAAAATAGGGTATGCTCCTAGAAAAGAGGATGAAGATGTGATTTTTTATTTAATGCAGTTTGTTCATAAATATCATTATACTTATACAGAGTCTACTCATATATATTTGAACTTTAGTTGTGGTGGAAGACACGGATTAGCAGAAGAAAGGATAATAAACAAAATAAGAAAAAAAATAGATAAACTACCTATATTAAAAAGAGAACTTTCTTTATTCTTACGTGAAAATTTATCATCAACTATAATACCTAAAGAGCCATTTTAGGATACGTTAGTTTATATGATATGCTATTGGATATTACAAAATATGTAAACACTTAAATCATTAATAATATGTTTAATATCTTCAATAATGAAAATAAACGTCATTATAATGTGATTAATAATAAATTGAGAGAAATAGAATCGTTAGTTGATACTTTCTCGGATATATATGAATCTGGAGCTAATAAACAGATTTGTTTATTAATGTTGGATAATCTAAAAACGGAGGTTGATATTTTATTGCAATTAATACATGAAAGAGAATATACAGAGCAGGCTGATTATTATTTAAAAGGAGAGAAAATGAATGTTCTTCAATTAGAAATATTTTTTTTCTCAATGCTATCTGGAGTAGAGGAACTGATAAATAAGAGAGATTAATCGTTTTGTACTACATTAATCAAAATATGAACTTAACAATCATACCATCATTATTAACTTGTGCTTTCTTTGTTCTCGGTTGTAGCAAAATGAATAAAGACATTTATAATCAGACTGTTCGTGATAGATTATCCTTTGAACAAATGGATTCCGTATTTTTCAAAGAATATCAGGAACAGAAGAAGCATATCTACATTCGCTACAAGCAGCCTGTGGAAGGATATACAGTTACTGCACTTTGTACAATGGACGAATTGGATATTATCTTTTCAGAGAATAACGGAATACATGGTAAGGCTCTGTTGAGATTTGAAAACGACAGTACCCATTTCTATATTTATAATTCTTCATTTTCCGATAGCATACTCTACTATGGTATGAAAAAGGAAATAAAGGACAAGGAAGTTATCTATATAGATTATCGTCCTATATCTGCTAACGATATTTGTTATTGCTTTACTCCGTTCTTCTTTCAAGATGTGAATTTCGATGGGAGAAAGGAACTTCTGATAAATAAATGGCAGACAAGCCCGAAAGGACACAGTAGTTTTGACGTCTATGATTTACAGTCAGACCCAAAGAAGTTGACAGAACCGCCTTTTGATAAATACGACCACATGACAAGAGTAGACTCTATCAATAAAACAATAACGCTTTACGAGGGAAGTCGTATCTCTGGATGTGCAGTAAGCCATACATACCAGCTACATTACAGACAGATTATGACAGGATGTGACTATATTGAAAACGTTCCTTATTTCAAGCCAATTAAAGTTCAATACTGGCATGACCTTGGGAACGATAAATATAAAGAATATGTAGCAGATGGTGATTCACTCAAATTGGTGAAAAGCATAATAAGCGATAAATAATATATCATAAGGCATCACAAATTACACATGTCATTCTCGACATAGAACTATAAGCCTTGGAGTGTGTACAATCACATGTCCAAGGCTTTCTTGTTTGTGTCAACTTCAATCAATAACCATTTAAACATTTTACCATTATGAGAAATTTGATTATTATGCCACAGGCACAGAACAGAGTTAGAATGTCCTTGAATGACTATGCGGAAGAAGCTACCGTTGTAAACGAACAGTCTGCAAAACCTGCCAATGCAAACCGTTTTATAGAGGCGAACACGCAGGAGGTTACGCTTTATCATCTTTCAAATGATTGCATTACTCCAGTCTTTTCAAAGGATAACGAGCTGACGATTAACCATGCGTCATTTATTGAAACCATACAGGATGCTGCCACTTCTTTCTTCAATGGCGAACGTGTGGAGCAGGCAGACATCAGAGTTTCCCACGTAATAAAGGGAAGAATCCCCGAAGCGATACACAAGCCAGCCAACCAGCTTCTTGAATCGGACAAAACCATTTATTATGAAAGATGTGCTTTCAGCATTGATATTCCTACCGTTTATGAAACTGTTGGTGGAAATAAACTGAATCTTTCTATTGTAGGAGTGAGAGCTTACAACCAGATGAATCTTTATTCCAAGAAAGTTCCAGAGTTGTTCCGTTTGGCTATAGGTTTTAAGAATCAAGTATGTTGTAACATGTGCATCTTTACAGACGGATATAAGGATGATTTGAAAGTAAGTAACACTACAGAGCTATATCGTGCTGCACTGGAACTTTTCAGTAACTACAACCCAGCCAAACATCTTTATCTGATGCAACAGTTAGGTAATACCTTCATGAGTGAACACCAGTTCTGTCAGATAATAGGCAAGATGAGACTTTATCAATGTTTGCCAACAGGATACCAGAAAGCACTACCCAGAATGTTGCTTACTGATACACAGATAAACAGTGTTGCTAAAGCATATATCAATGATGATAATTTTGGCAGTTTTGGAAGTGAGCTTAATATGTGGAAATTCTACAACCTATTGACAGGAGCTAACAAATCAAGCTATATTGATTCATTCTTAGACCGTTCACTTAATGCTACTGAAATGGCTTTAGGAATCAATTCAGCTTTACATGGTGATGAGAAATATAAATGGTTCATTGATTAAATGAGCTTTATTTAGGAAAGGGCAGCTATTAAGTTAGTTGTCCTTTTTTATTTCTACCAATACTCAAAAATTAAAATCATGGATAAACAGATAGATAAACTTATAGACCATATCAGAGATTTAGAAAACCGTTTGGGTGAAGTGGATAATAACCTTAGATATATAAAGGTAGTACAGGCATTGAAACATTCCTTAGATAAATTGGATGATATACTTAGAAATAGCCAAGAATTGCAGCGTGAATATCAAGCAACCTATCATAGATATTTCTATACAGGTTGTGGATTCTCCTTTTATGATAGAATCTGTAATTCTATTCTGGACTACAAATATGGTAACAGACCTTTTTAAAATTGACATTATGAATATAGATTATAAAGTAGGAGAAGTGAAGCTTTCCTACAAACCCAAATTCAAGAATCAGCAAAAAGTAACCTGTTCAGAGGATGCTTATAGATATATGCTTTCCACATATAAGAAAGGAACTATATGCTACAAGGAATATTTCAAAGTCCTGTTCCTGAATCAAGCTAACCAGATTTTAGGATATACTCTTATTTCAGAAGGAGGAATCACAGAAACCTGTGCTGATGTCAGATTAATTATGCAAGCTGCATTATTAACTAATTCTATAGCTTTAATTCTGGCACATAATCATCCAAGCGGTAATCTGAAGCCAAGTAGGCAGGATATGGAAATTACTAAACAAGTTAGGGATGCAGCCCAGTTTATGCGGATAAAAGTTTTAGACCATATTATCCTTACAGATACTAAATACTACAGTTTTGCTGATGAAGGAATACTGTAACATACAAAAGGACATCAATATTATAATTGGTGTCCTTTATAATATTCACTTCTGTGATAAGTGAATGTTCATTTCATTATCAATGTGTTACAGAATAACGAATCATTTGCATATTCACTTTCATTCATTCAATCATAAAACAGAATATCATGTCACTGAAATATTCAATTACAACAGCCGATTATCTTGTGTGGTCTGATGCGATGAATCTCATTCGTAAACTCACACGTGATGACAATTATATGATGTCGCTTCTTGTGGCAGTTGGTTGTTTCACTGGATTGCGAATATCTGACATACTCGCATTACGTTGGTTTCAGATTATAGATACAGATGAGTTGTGTGTAACGGAACGTAAGACAGGCAAGCAGCGTGTAATACGAATCAACTCACAGCTTCGTTCACATATCCGTGAATGTTACGAGCATATTCAACCGATTGGAATCAACGCACCAGTCTTTGTCAGCAGAAAAGGCACGATTTACAGTGTTCAACGAATCAACGTAATACTCAAACAACTTAAAACGAAATATCATTTGCGAATAGGAAACATAAGCTGTCATACATTACGTAAAACATTTGGTCGTCAGGTTTACACGATGAACGGTGATAATGCCGAGCTAGCTTTGATTAAGCTGATGGAACTGTTCAATCACAGTTCTGTTTCGATAACCAAACGTTATTTGGGATTGCGACAGGAAGAACTACTTGATACATACGATTGCCTGCATTTCTGAAATATTGAGATATGACAAAGGTCTGGTTTGGGTGTGTTACCACTCGTACCAGACCTTATTTTTTATCCTATCATTTCGTCATACGTCTGACGGACTTTCCTATTCAGCTCCGTTATCAGTTCCGAACTATCAGCTATTAAAGGATTATTCCGTAGCTTTTTTAATTCATTCTTTGCTCTTGTGTACTCTGACGGGTAACGAAATATATTCTGTTCTTTCGCTTTCTCAATTATATCATCAACAAACGCAGGTGGCTGATTGATTAAAGCGACATTCAATGCATAGTTCAGAAAATCTTTGACATTCTTGATTTTATCTATTCCTCTCAGCTGAATGAGAGAGAGCTTTTCTATATCACTATATGAATCATACCATGACTGGATGATTTTATGAAAAAACGCCTCATCATACAACGTAGCTCCATTGATTATTGGTCTTTTAAAACGTGATTTAAGCCTATGACTATATCTTGCTTCGTATCTTAGGAGGTTTGTTGGTATTTCCAGCTTCTTTAGGAGGTGGGGTGATTTACTTTTAATCTCTTTTGTCTTGTCGTAAAGAACAAGTGAGTGACTGGAACCAGTTCCATATTTCAATGTTTCTTTCTCTACTATATAAACCCTTTTCAATCGAGCCAAAGTACCCAAATATTGGAAATATTTAGCAACAGGACTACTCATCGCGAAGTTGTCAGCAATATCCAAACGTGTTACGTTGAGTGTGCGCACATCATAATGCAGTATGTCCGATAGCGTTTCAATAATCTCCTTCACCTGCTGCAAGTTCATACGCTGTACGTTGTTCCCAAAATAAGCTTTCGACAAACTACCTTTGCAACTCATCCAACCATAGCCTAATTGAATACGAAACTTACCAATAAAACCAATACACCCTTTAAATATGCCGCATTCATTGTAAGCTAGCTTAACTTGTTTAAGATACTTATTTAATTGAGTGAAGTCAGTAGTTCCATCATGAATGTAAAAATGCACCGTATCATACATAACTTACTGATTCTCATATGATTTATAATATATCTATTTAAATTGATTCACCTTATTATATAAAGGCATTGACAACTGACGTGTGAAACTCATTTCCTGCCTCCTTTCTCGTTCTTGTCAGCCATGCAGTCAGATACCGTGTCTTGCTCCGTATCACTGTTGGCAACGGTATGACATTTCATCATCCAGTCTTCAATCTCTTTCCGGTTGAAATAAATCCTCTTTCCCGAACGGTAGAAAGGAATCTGTCTGGAACAGGTCTTTTTGTAAAGACATGATACACTCAAATCTGTCAGCAGTGCCACTTCGTCAATAGTCAGCACATTCTTTGCGGAAAGCAGAATCAAAGCCTTGATTTCATCAAGCTGTTTTATTATCTTTTCCATTTTGAAAAAATAAATGATTATGCCAAGACTATTCTTAGCATAATGATGTCACTGAAACAATGTTGCAGCCTCAGCGAGCAATCATCGTTACAAAAATCAGCAGCTTGATAAATGACAATGGAAAAGGAATATCATAGAATGGAATATAGCCAACAGATAACAGATGAATAATATTCTGTTTTTCCGATGGTTAGCTTATCTTTAGTCGTTCTTTTCCTTTTTGTTTTATTATGTTGAATCTTTGTTGAAACTCCAATCTTCCGATTGAGGCTGTTGTGTGGCAATCTATGGATATGCCCGAAAAGGACAGGATGCAGAAATAGGGAAAGAGAAGAAAAGGTTAAATAAAAACAAAACACCCAGTCTTACATTGTTGGGTGTAAAACTGGGTGTAATTCTTGTAAACTATTGATTTTCAATATTTATTGCGGAGAGACAGGGATTCGAACCCCGGGTACCTCGCGGTACAACGGTTTTCAAGACCGCCGCAATCGACCACTCTGCCACCTCTCCAAAGCTCTTCGTGAGAGTTGCCTTGTTTTTCAAAGGCGGTGCAAAGGTAGGGATTATTTTTTACTTTGCAAATATTTCTGAATATTTTTTCTCTTTTCTCCTGGTCTTTCCGTCTTATTCCCGAATAAAGCGCTGTACTGAATATTTGCATATTTAAAGTAAAAAACAATGCCGAATAACAGTTTGTCATAACATTCCCTACGGAAAAATCGTTATCTTTGCACGGCTTTTTATAAGATAAATAGTTTTATTACATCATCTAAGGTATATTTATGAGTAAGAAGATTCTACTTAGC
>ERZ791743.641-NODE-641-length-29151-cov-4.230513_pt1 | contig 29151 bp, 26 predicted proteins | sample MGYA00509952_ERZ791743 | MGnify/ENA primary metagenome ERZ791743 (study PRJEB30046, sample SAMN00792040) | human gut metagenome | study: EMG produced TPA metagenomics assembly of the A metagenome-wide association study of gut microbiota in type 2...
AAGAGGATAAATTGAATTGATAGAACTCACCATAAGTATAATCTTAGATTGTCTTTGCTGTAAAAGATTTGCGCTTATGGCACCAATAGTGACATAAAACGAAACTTACAAACCAATGTCGTTTAACAATAAAATTGAAATAAAAAAACTGATGAAATAAAAAACAAGGACTGTCTTGGCATCTTATTAATGCTTCCGATAGTCCGAAAGGATTCAAATACAAATACAAAGCCGCTATCAATGCTTCATCATCGTAGCATAAATTGTCACAATATAAACTGTTGTTTTTGAAAAGCGATAGACAATGCGATATTTAGGATGAACCAAAATGCTGTAATACTTCGTCTTTACCGTACTGCGTCTCTTCTCCAAAATCCCTATACGGGGAGAGTGAGACAGGAGCATAACCGTTCTTCTGACATCCTCAGAGAAATTCATGGCAGCTTTAGCACCCATATTGCAAGAATACCACGTAGCAATTCTGTCAAACTGACTCTGAGAATGCTTGTGCCACTTTACTTTCAAATTCTCCATTTCGCAAACATGGCAGCTACTTCTTCGTCGGTAGCAAAGCCGCTTGCTTCAGACAATCTGATTTCTTCATCCAACTCTTCTTCGGTGAAACGGCAGGGCATTTCGTCCTCGCTCAGCAACTCCAAGCAACGCTGCAGTTTCTCTTCATCAACAGCAGTGTCAAGAGATTCTATAATCCTATTCTTCAATCCTTGAAGATTAGGAGTGTTATATGCTACCAACGGTTCCGACGCCTCTGTTCTCATGATGTATCTCTATTCTAACGTGTTAACGCAAAGAACGGGATTTTATTCGTAACAAACAAATCTTTTACTTCCTATCTCTCAAATAATCCCACCACAGATTCAATCCTACCCAAATCACAATATCGGCAATCAGCAGCACCGTATTGTTTATGTAAGGAACCAGCAGGATATTGGCCGCACTGAAAGCGCAGGACATGGAGAGCAGGCTCAGCATCGCCCTTCTCGGCGACAGCCCTATCGCCAGCAGTTTATGATGGATATGGTTCTTGTCCGGCTCGAAAGGGCTGTGTCCCTCGCGGATGCGGACCAGGACGACACGCACCACATCGAACGCCGGAATAATCATGGTGCTGAAAGCTATGAGAAAGGCGCCTTCGGTGTAAGGCATGATATCCGTGTTGTGCTGGCTGTACTTTATGGCAAGGAAACTGAGGGTATAACCCAAGGTAAGGCTTCCCGTATCGCCCATGAAAATCTTGCGGGCACGCTCCACACTGCCGAACACGTTGTAATAGAAGAACGGCACAAGCACGCCGAAAGTACCGGCCGAAAGCATGGCATAACTCCACAGGCCCTTGCTGATGAACAGGAAGGTGAAAACCAGCAATGCCACACTGCTCAAGCCTGAGGCAAGACCGTCGATGCCGTCTATCAGGTTGATGGCGTTGGTGATGAAGACCACCGTAAGCACAGTGAAAGGTATGCCGACATAAGCCGAAAGCTCGTGTATGCCGAACAGGCCGTACAAATCGTTTATCCAAAGTCCCGACAAGGGGAAAAGGCAGGCACAGAAGATTTGGATGGCGAACTTCTGGCGGTAGCGCACACCGACAAGGTCGTCGGCAATGCCCGTCAGGTAGAGCAGCGTCATGCCGCAGGCAAACAGCAAAAGCTCCGGAAGCAGATAGCTGGCATAGAGCGTGGAAATACTGTCGCCGTCCAGCAGGCGGAAAGCATAGACAAGGCAGAAAGCAAACAGGGTGGTGGGGAAAAATGATACGCCCCCCAACCGCGGGATAGCTCTCTTATGTATCTTACGGTCATCCGGTATGTCAAAAAGTTTTTTGCGCAGGGATATCAATAAGATACGCGGTATCAGGATACGGGCAATAACAGCCGATATCAGAAAGGTAAGAATAATAAAAATGAAGTTCACGGCAATAACTGTTGTTTAGTAATTAGCGGTTGATAGCTGAAAAACATAAACGCTTACTGACAGGGAGAGAGAGGAAAATTGTCAGGCAGAATCAATCTATAATCTCGAAAGGGTATTGATTCTCTTCCATATTCTTTAACTCGCCGATGATTTCCTTCTGTTCCGGCGTCAAAGAAGCCATATCCCAGGTATTGATAATGGAGTGGGCCTCAGCGGCAAGCTTTTCTTCGTATACCTCGCCGTAGCAGCAGGTTAGAAGACGCACTTTCAGAAGCGAATCCGGAAGCTTGTCGAGAACATTCAGGCAACGGTCGAGCAGGCGCTGGATATACTGCTGCTTGCGGCCATTGTCGTAGAATGTGGCATTCAGGGCTACGAGAATGGAGAGGCAAAGTTCGGCTTCCTCTTCCGGCGTGTTGCCTTCCAAGGTGTTGTACAAATCAAGTGCTTGCTCGTAAACTTCGCGATTCAGACGGGCAGAGTGATCGCTGTAAATGGGACTGCCGTCCATGCCCAGATTCAAGAGTTCATGGGCACGGACGTACAAAGATGAAACGTGTTCGTTCATTTTTATACTGATAAATAAATTATTGAATTACAAGTGTTTCAGATTACACCTATCGGTTCTATAAGCGAAGAGTGAATAAATGTAGTGGCTACTGCCATGACGCCTTCTATGTTTACCACCACACGGCGGTCGTGGCGCAGACGGACAAACTCGCCCACGGCTCCTTCGAAAACTCCGCCCGTGATGCGTACTTTGGTTCCTTTCACCAGTTTCAGTTCTTCCGGCTCCACGTAGATGACGGCCTCGTCGTACGTGCCTGCAACCAGTATGAAGCTGCGCATCTGCGCATCCGGAATAATAACCGGCTGATGGGTCTCACGGTTCATGATATAGCGTACCGGTATGTTCAGAACCGGATTGTTTTTTATTTCATCGATACGGGAGCGGGTGGAACGGAGAAATACCAGATTGTGTATGGCGGGAACGAGCTTGCGGACGCGGCGTTCGTTCCTTATGACATACTCGTAGCGCATGGGGATGAAATTCTCTATATTTTCCTTGTCGAGATAGTCCTTCAAGGACAATTCGCGGCTGTATGTTACGCGGACGGCATACCAGTGCAACTGGCAATCCTTGTGGGACTGACACACAGGGGCGTGCTGCAATTCTGCTTGATTATTGTCTGACGGACCGGGCATTACAAAATACGGATTGTAAGAGTTTGAGGAAAATACCACCTTGTGAAAAGGACGTTCTTTGGGGACACCGGTTCAAGAGCACTCTTTCCGGTCAATTCATGTAATGCAATTATAGTCAATAGTTTAGTCTGCATCCATATTATCCCAAAGCTCCCCACTATCACAGAAAGAGAACGTTGAAACAGTTATGTGATCAATAAGCCTTCGGGAAGCCGCAAACGGATGAAACAGATACATTTCCGGACATTCCCGATTAATGAATGCAAAGATATGGCAGTTTTTTGTATTGGCAAAACATTTGGTGGAAATTCTTCGGTTTACCGCCTGCCTTCAAGCATGCCTTTCAGTTCAAGGCAAAGCCGCTGTTTCACTTCGTCTGCCGGCACTTCCCGTCCCAGCTCCTTTTGAAGCGAAGTCACCCCTTTGTCTATGAACCCGCAAGGGTGGATGTAGCTGAAATAGCGTAAATCCGTATTGACATTGAGCGCCAGGCCATGCATCGTAACATAATGGCTGCTGCGCACACCGATAGCGCAGATTTTACGGGCACGCGGCGAATCTCCGTCCAGCCATACGCCGGTGGCTTTCTCCACACGTCCGGCGGTTATCCCGTAGGAAGCGCATACGCGGATTACGGCTTCTTCCAGCAGATGCACATATTCTTTCAAGCCCAGAGAGAACTCCTCCAGGTTCAGGATAGGATAGCACACAAGCTGCCCCGGCCCGTGATAAGTGATGTCGCCGCCCCGGTCTATGTGATAGAGCGAAGCGCCTATGGCACGCAACTGCTCTTCGCCCAGCAGCATATTGGTTTCCTTACCGCTGCGTCCCAATGTATATACATGCGGATGTTCGCAGAGTACGATACGGTTCACATACTCCTCTCCTGCCTGCTTGGCATGCACAAGCGCATCGAAACACGCCGTCTGCCTGTCCCACGCCTCGGCGTAGGGAACGGTTTTCCAATCAGATATTTCCAGTTTCATAAGACAAACATACTATTTTACCGCCCAACCGCACGTGGTATGATTGGAGCACATGCCCGGAGCTTCATCCGGTCTATGCAAAGATACGAAATCCCGGAATTATACAAGCATCCCGGGCGCAGGCTTTTTTCATAATCTGACCATCGTCAAGGCACGAAGATTATTTTTCGGACGAAAGCATGCATTACCTCCCCCCTATTTTATAATTTTGTTGCCACATTATATATATAATATAAATTGAAGAGCATGAAGAAAATCGTTGTAGCACCGGACTCGTTCAAAGGCTCCCTGACTTCGGCCGAAGTGGCCGATGCCGTAGAAAGAGGAATCAAGGATGTTTTCCCGCAGTGCAATGTCGTCAAGGCCGGTGTGGCGGACGGTGGCGAGGGAACCGTAGAGGCCATTGTCAAAGCGGTGGGAGGAGCTATGTACGCAGCCTCCGTTACAGACCCCTTGGGCAGACCGGTAAAGGCAGCCTACGGCATTGTAAGGTCAGGCGGCGTGAAAACCGCCGTTATGGAAATGTCTGCCGCCAGCGGACTGCCGCTCCTGCTTCCCGACGAACTGAACCCGTGGATTACTTCTACGTACGGAACCGGCGAGATGATTTCTGACGCGCTGAACAGGGGATGCCGCAAATTCCTGGTCGGAATAGGCGGCAGCGCCACCAACGATGCAGGCACGGGCATGCTCTCCGCATTGGGAGTGAGATTTCTCGACAGCCGCGGACAAAGGCTGAAAGGCTGCGGCAGGGATTTGGAATCCATTATCCGGATAGACATGTCGTCTCTGATGCCCGCAGCACGGGAGTCCGAATTTATCGTGGCTTGCGATGTCAACACCCCCTTTTGCGGAGCGGACGGAGCTGCCCGTGTCTTTGCTCCCCAAAAAGGAGCGAACCCTCAAACCGCGGAAGCCCTGGACCGCGGCATGCGTTCCTTCGCCCGGGTGATAGCCGGACAGTTCCAGACCGACATAGTCCCCCTGAGCGGAGCCGGTGCAGCCGGCGGATTAGGCGGCGCTTTCAAAGCCTTTTTAAATGCCAGACTGACCGCAGGGATTGAAATGGTGCTCGACGCCATTGCATTCGACTCGCTTCTCGAAGGAGCGTCCCTCGTCATCACGGGCGAGGGACGGATAGACGCCCAGACAGCAGCGGGAAAGACAGCAGCAGGAGTCCTGAGGCATGCCGCACGGAAAGGAATCCCCGTCATCGCCATAGGCGGGTCTGTAGCGATGTGCCGGGAGCTTAAGGAGATGGGATTTATCGGCATATATTCCATCATAAACGCTCCGGTGAGCCTTGAACAAGCCATGCGGCAGGATTGGGCCACTGCCCGCATCCGATGCACGGTAGAGCAAATCCTGACCACCATGAAACATTGCACCGGGACTTTGTTGTTTCAAAAAGGCGGAGATTGAAAAATAAAAGTGTAACTTTGCACAGACCAAAAACGACAACGCTTATGGAATTTCCACACGTCGACCTCCCCGTAGACCTGATTGCATGGACAGATGTCACGGAAGACATCCTGAACATCTACAAGCAATCGTGCCGGCTGAAAGCATGTATCTTCGCCTTGTGCACCGAAGGCTCCATCACGGTATCCATCAATCTTATGGATACCGAAATCAAGCAAGGCGACTTCATCATACTGCTTCCGGGCACCATCATCCAGTTTCACGGGCAGAAGGAGAAAGTGCGCATCTGCTTTGCTGGATTTTCCGAACATTGCCTCAACGGAGTCAACATCATCCAGTCCACCATGAGCTCGTACTCCAAGATTATAGAAGCTCCCGTGATACCGCTCAACGAAACCGTTGCTTCCTATTTCCGGGATTACTTCGCATTGCTTGCCCGCATATCCACCGGGCCGTACATGCCCAAGACGCGAATGGCGCAGAACGTGCTGGACACCCTGCTTTATGGTGTCAACGAGCTATACAGCAGCCGTCCCGACTCCCAAAACAGGATTAAAAGCCGGAAAGAGGAAATCTGCCGTGAGTTCATACAACTGGTCATCGAGAACTACACCACCGAACGCCGCGCGCAGTTCTATGCCGCAAAACTGGGCATATCGCTGCAACACCTCAGCACCACCATCAAGCAGGTGACCGGGAAGAATGTGCTGGACCTCATTGCGCATGTCGTCATCATCGACATAAAAGCCAAACTGAAATCCACGGACATGACCATCCAGGAGATAGCCTATTCGCTGAACTTCCCCAGCGCCTCGTTCTTCGGCAAGTATTTCAAGCGGCACTTGGGAATGAGCCCGCTGGAATACAGAAACAGCTAACCCCCTACCCCCTCACCGGCATGATGCAGGAGAGCGCTATGACCGTTACAGCCAGCATGGGCGTCAACAGTATTCCGTACACCGGATAGAGAATGCCCGCAGCTACCAGCACGCCTGCCAGATGAAAGGCCATTGTCCGGAAAAAGTTACGGCGCATCAGCCGGAGCGTATGGCGGGACAGGCCGAAGAGCCGGGGGAGCGACTGCAAATCGGCGGATTTCATCACTATCATAGCCTTGTCCGTCAGTCCATCACCGGCACTTGCACCCGCAGCAATACTTACATCGGCGGCAGCCAGCGCCTGTGCGTCGTTGACGCCGTCGCCCACCATAACCACCTTCTTCCCCTGCAAGCGGAGTTCGCGGATAAAGGCCTCCTTATCCTCCGGCTGGGCGTCGGACATGTAACGGATGATGCCCAACTTCCCCGCTATGGCCGAAGCGGTACGCTCACCGTCGCCCGTCAGCATACAGATGTCCAGCCCCTGCCCCCTCAGCTCTTTGACTACCCCGGAAGCGGTCGCTTTCAGCCTGTCCTTGACGGCTATTATGGCAAGCAACTCATCCTCACGCCCGAAGTAAACGATGCTGTTTCCCTCCGATTCATACTCCACCAGCATATCTCCCAGCACATCGGAAAGATAAGCCCGATAGTCTTTCAGCAGCTTATGGCTGCCCACCCAATATTCCGTACCGTTGCAGAGGGACTTCATCCCCTTGCCTTTCAGCACCCCGCAGTCGTCCAGCGGTGCGGGAGTTATGCGTTCTTCGCGCAGGGCGGCGGTAATGGCTGCTGCCAGCGGGTCGGGCGAGTTCATTTCCGTAGCCAGCAATATCCGCTTGAAATCCTCTTCCTGATACTGCGCCCACAGCCAGGCGGTGACCGTAGGCTGCCCCTCGGTCAGCGTGCCGGTCTTGTCAAAGACCACTACATCGGCCTTGTCCAGCCGCTCCAGCGCCAGGGAGTCCTTTATCCGGATGCGCATATCGGCAGCCCTGCCTATGCCGCGCGTCAGGGCAAGCGGAGCGACCAGCCCCAGCGCACACGGGCAGGCGACGATAAAAACGGAAACGACCGCATAGAACGCATGCGGCACAGCGGTCATACCGCCCCAGAATATCCAGATAAAAAACACGGCAACCGCCGTTCCCGCCAGGACGGGAAAGAAAATCCGGGCTATGCGGTCTGCACCGTGCCGCTCTTCGGGCAGGAAGCGGAACACCTTGCCGGTGAGCCCCACCGCTACAACCAGCACCGCCACTTCGTAGTAGACATACGGGTGAAGCCCCACCCTGAGCCAATAGTCCGGAAAGAACGTGTTGAACAGACTGAAAAGGAAAGCAACGGAAGCGCCGAAGGCAATCAGCGTATCCAGCCCGATGCGCCCCGCACAAAGCTGCTTCCGGGCGGCCGCATAGAAAGCGTTTCCCGGAAACAGCAGCACAAGGGCAGCCAGCGACATCTGTATTTCGTTGACATAGGACACCTCACCGCCAAAGACGGAAAGCAGCGACAGCAATACGGCAAGCGCCCACGCGGCGGCGGCCTTCATCTTCAGGCAGCGGTACCGGCTGTTCCGCTCTTCCATCTCACGGTGTTCCATACTACCGGCATGTTCCGCGCCGTGCAGTTTCTGCGCAGAACATACGTTCTTCAATATATTGTTCATTCTATATAAACTTTAGGGGGTTGTTACTTTGAACTTAGTAAACAACCGGAACGGAGCGTTTGTTCAATTCCTCCTTCCCCTCCGGCCTGCGTGCAAGCTGTGGCGCGTATTGCGGAGCGGGAATATCCGTCTTGTGAGGCGCACGGGCGGGGATTGCCGGAGATAGGAAGTTTTAACCGCCTGCCGGGATTATTTTTTTCCTTTTTATGCGTGGAGTTCACTAATAAGTTCTATATTTGTCGATAAAGTTTCCTGAATGAAATGTTGTTTTATAAACGAAATCCAATATGAAAAAACAAACTGTCAGCCTACTTGTCCTTCTGCTTGCGGCAAGCGGCTTTTTCTTTTCCTGTGGTAACACCATGAACAAAAACGCCGGAGCGCTGGAGTTCGACAGCATACAAGTGAACGAAACCGCCCATCTCTTCGGTGATACCGCCAAGCCGGCATGCAACCTTATCATTAACCTTGCGTACGCTTCCCAATCTTCGGACGAGAAGATGAAGGACAGTCTGAACACCTATTTCCTCTCCGCCTGCTTCGGCGAGAAGTACATGGGCATGACTCCCGAAGAAGCCGTAAAGAAGTACACCGAAAAGTACGTGGGCGACTACCGCAAAGACCTGGAACCGATGTACCGCAAAGACGAGCAGGACAAGGAGAATGCCGGAGAGATAGGGGCATGGTACTCCTACTATAAAGGCATCGAAAGCCATGTGCAACTGTACACCGGGCATCTGCTCGTTTACCGCATCGACTACAACGAATACACCGGCGGCGCACACGGCATCTATATGTCCACCTTCCTCAACCTCGACCTGCGCACACTCGCTCCCATCCGCCTGGACGACCTGTTTGCCGGCGACTACAAGGAGCAGCTCACCGACCTCCTTTGGAACCAGCTTATGGCGGACAACAAAGTAGCCACCCGCCAGGAACTGGAAGATATGGGATACGTCACCACCGGCGACCTCACGCCGACCGAGAACTTCTACCTGGGCAAAGACGGCATCACATTCTATTACAATGTCTACGACATCGCCCCCTACGTAATGGGCCCCGTAAAGATAACACTACCGTACGAAATGATGCAGCACCTGCTGAGCGACGAAACAATGGCGCTGAACGACGTGCGCAACCCATAACCCATAACTTTTATAACTCATAACACAACAATGGAACTTATCCTGAAATACTTTCCCGACCTGACAGAGGAGCAGAAAAGGCAGTTCGCCGCCCTCTACGACCTCTATACGGACTGGAACTCCAAAATAAACGTCATCTCGCGTAAAGACATTGAAAACCTGTACGAGCACCACGTGCTCCACTCCCTGGGCATAGCCAAGGTAATCCGCTTCAAGCCGGGTACGAAAGTCATGGACTTAGGCACGGGGGGCGGCTTTCCGGGCATCCCGCTGGCGATACTCTTTCCCGAAGTGCAGTTTCACCTGGTGGACAGCATCGGCAAGAAAGTGCGCGTGGCCACCGAGATAGCCGGCAGCATCGGACTGAAAAACGTAACCACCCGCCATGCACGCGCCGAAGAGGAGAAACAACTGTTCGACTTCGTGGTGAGCCGTGCCGTAATGCCCCTTACCGACTTGCTGAAAATAATCCGCAAGAATATCTCGCCCAAACAGCAGAACGCACTGCCCAACGGACTCATCTGCCTCAAAGGCGGAGAGCTGGAGAGAGAGACGATGCCCGTGAAGAACAAAACCACGATGTGGAACCTCAAGGAATTCTTCGGGGAAGAGTTCTTCGAGACCAAAAAGGTTGTGTACGTGGCAAACTGAACGAGCACTCCGGAAAGCTAATGTAGTACTTTAGAAAGCTGAAGTGGCACTCTGGAGAGCTAATGTAGCACTTTAGAAAATTAATGTAGCACTTTAGAAACCGTAACAAACAACCTATCGAATTAAACGCCTATATATACGCCATGAAGATAAAGAGATTTGAATTTAACATGTTCCCGGAAAACTGCTACGTGCTGTGGGACGAAACCCTGGAAGCCGTAGTTATCGATCCCGGCTGTTTCTACGAAGAAGAGAAACAGGCTTTAAAGAACTTTATCATCAGCAACGGGCTGCAAGTGAAGCACCTGCTGAACACGCACCTGCACCTGGACCACATCTTCGGCAACCCCTTCATGCTGAAAGAATTCGGACTGAAAGCGGAAGCCAACCAGGCGGATGAGTTCTGGATTGACGAAGCACCCAAGCAAAGCCGCATGTTCGGTTTCCAGTTGCCGGAACCGCCCGTACCGCTGGGCACTTACCTGCACGACGGAGACATCATCACCTTCGGCCATACGGAGCTGGAAGCCATCCACGTGCCGGGACACTCGCCGGGCAGCCTGGTGTACTACTGCGCGGCAGAGCACTGCATGTTCTCCGGCGACGTACTGTTCCAGGGCAGCATCGGCCGTGCCGACCTTGCCGGCGGCAACTTCGACGAACTGATAGAACATATATGCAGCCGCCTGTTCATACTGCCCAGCGAAACGGTTGTCTATCCGGGGCACGGAGCCCCCACAACCATCGGCACCGAAAAGGCGGAGAACCCGTTCTTCAGGTAAGCCTCCCCCCGTTCTCCGGATAAAAAAGCCCGCCGCAGAAAGCGCAGGACACCGGCCCTTCCGTAGCAGACGCAAGTACCGGTCCGCCCCCTGCGGCGAAAACAATAAACTTCTAAATCATTACCGTTATGAAAAACGACCTATTGGCTAACCGCCACATCGGCATCAGCAAAAAGGACGAAGAGCAGATGCTCCGCAAAATCGGAGTGAGCAGCCTGGACGAGCTGATTGATAAAACCATCCCCGCGAATATCCGCCTCAAAAAACCGCTGGCACTGCCCGAAGTCATGACCGAATACGAGTTCGGACAGCACATCGCGGCGCTGGCAGCCAAAAACAAACTCTACACCACTTACATCGGCATGGGGTGGTACAACACCGTGACGCCTGCCGTAATCCAGCGCAACGTGTTCGAGAACCCCGTCTGGTACACCTCCTATACGCCCTACCAGACCGAAGTGTCGCAAGGACGCCTGGAAGCCCTGCTGAACTTCCAGACCGCCGTATGCGACCTCACCGGCATGCCCCTTGCCAACTGCTCCCTGCTGGACGAGGCAACCGCCGCCGCCGAAGCCGTGACGATGATGTACGCCCTGCGCCCGCGCGATATGCAGAAGTTGGGAGCCAACGTGGTGTTTGTGGACGAAAGCGTATTCCCGCAGACACTTGCCGTTGTCACCACCCGCGCCATCCCGCAGGGCATCCGGATACGCACGGGCAAGTACGGCGAAACGGAACTCACGCCCGACACCTTTGCCTGCATAGTGCAGTATCCGAATGCCGGCGGAAACATAGAAGACTACCGCGCATTCGTGGAGAAAGCGCACGCCGCAGGCTGCAAAGTGGCGGTTGCCGCCGATATACTGAGCCTCGCCCTGCTCACCCCGCCGGGAGAATGGGGAGCGGACATCGTATTCGGAACCACCCAGCGGCTGGGTACGCCGATGTTCTACGGCGGCCCGTCGGCAGCTTATTTCGCCACACGCGACGAGTACAAGCGCAACATGCCGGGACGCATCATCGGCTGGTCCAAAGACAAATACGGAAAACTGTGCTACCGCATGGCGCTGCAAACCCGCGAACAGCACATCAAACGCGAGAAGGCCACTTCCAACATCTGTACCGCACAGGCATTGCTGGCCACGATGGCAGGCTTCTATGCCGTGTATCACGGGCCGGAAGGCATCCGCACCATTGCCAGACGCATCCACAGCATCGCCGCATTCCTGGAACAGGAAATCAATAAATTAGGATACAGGCAGATGAACGCCCAATACTTCGACACGCTCCGCTTCGCCCTGCCCGACAATGTATCGGCACAGCAAGTGCGCACCGTTGCCCTGAGCAAGGAAGTGAACCTGCGCTACTTCAAGAACGGCGATGTGGGCATGAGCATTGACGAAACCACCGACCTCGCCGCAGTAAACGTACTGCTCTCCATTTTCGGCATCGCCGCCGGAAAGGACTATACCAAAGCCGCCGACATCCCCGAAAGCTGCACCATTGCGGAAGCGTTCCGCCGTCAGAGCGCGTACCTGACGCACGAGGTGTTCAACAAATACCACACGGAGACGGAGATGATGCGCTACATCAAGCGGCTGGACCGCAAGGACATCTCACTGGCGCACTCCATGATTTCGCTCGGCTCGTGCACCATGAAGCTGAACGCCGCCGCGGAGATGCTGCCCCTCAGCCGTCCGGAATTCATGGGCATGCACCCGCTCGTTCCCGAAGACCAGGCGGAAGGCTACCGCGAGCTTATACACAACCTCAGCGAGGAACTGAAAGTGATAACCGGATTTGCCGGCGTAAGCCTGCAACCCAATTCCGGCGCTGCCGGAGAGTATGCGGGGCTGCGCGTAATCCGCGCCTATCAGGAGAGCATCGGGCAGGGACACCGCAACAAGGTGCTGATACCCGCTTCGGCGCACGGCACCAATCCGGCTTCCGCCGTCCAGGCCGGTTTCACCACCGTTACCTGCGCCTGCGACGAACAGGGCAACGTTGACATGGCCGACCTCCGCGCCAAAGCCGAAGAGAACAAGGACAGCCTTGCCGCGCTGATGATTACCTACCCCTCCACCCACGGCATCTTTGAAACGGAAATCGTGGAAATCTGCCAGATTATCCATGCCTGCGGCGCGCAGGTGTATATGGACGGCGCCAACATGAATGCCCAGGTGGGGCTGACCAACCCCGGATTTATCGGCGCCGATGTATGCCACCTGAACCTGCACAAGACATTCGCGTCTCCTCACGGCGGCGGCGGACCGGGCGTAGGCCCTATCTGCGTGGCAGAGCATCTGGTTCCGTTCCTGCCGGGCCACGGACTGTTCGGCAATGCCGCCAATGAAGTAGCGGCAGCACCCTTCGGCAGCGCGGGCATCCTGCCCATCACCTACGGCTACATCCGCATGATGGGTGCGGAAGGGCTGGCACGCGCCACCCAAACGGCCATCCTGAACGCCAACTACCTGGCTGCATGCTTCAAGGATACCTACGGCATCGTTTATCGCGGGGCAAACGGCTTTGTCGGCCACGAAATGATACTGGAGTGCCGCAAGGTGCACGAGGAAACGGGCATCAGCGAAAACGACATCGCCAAGCGTCTGATGGACTACGGCTATCATGCGCCTACCCTCTCCTTCCCCGTTCACGGCACGCTGATGATAGAACCCACGGAGAGCGAAAGCCTTGCCGAACTGGATAACTTCGTACACGTAATGCTCGCCATCTGGCAGGAGATTCAGGAAGTGAAGAACGGCGAAGCGGACAAGACCGACAATGTGCTGGTAAATGCCCCGCATCCCGAATACGAAGTGGTGGCTGATACATGGGAGCACAGCTATACCCGGCAGAAAGCCGCCTATCCGATAGAAAGCGTACGCGACAACAAGTTCTGGGTGAACGTGGCACGGGTGGACAATACGTTGGGCGACCGCAAACTGCTGCCTACGTGCTACGGGTGCTTCGAATAGGGTAGTGAAATATACTCGATGATTTCATTAGGCACGGATTACACGGATTTCACGGATTTACTTGATTTTTTCTATTTCTGCGAAATCTGTGTAATCCGTGCCTGAAGTATGCTATATAGGCGGTGCGGCGTTGTATTCCATACGCAGCGTGCGCTATATGCACTCGGCTTTTCATTTCTTCGTACTGGCGGGGTCGGGCTGCCACCTTGTTGCCGTATGGTACATTCTGGCGGGGATATAAACAGGCTCTCCGCCTATACATGATACATGCACCGTCAGCGGATTACGGTCACCGTGCCTGCCGCCAGCTTCTTTTCTTTCACGGGAGCGTCCGCAGGGGCATAGCCCAAGGCGGCACAGCCGTACACACGGTGATTTTCGGGGATGCCGAGGCGGGTGAGGAAAGCACGCACGTCGGGGTCGTCGCAGGTCTGCCCCAATTGGTTAATCCAGCAAGAGCCGATGCCCAAAGACTTGGCGGCAAGGAAAATATTCTGCAAGGCGCATGCGCAGTCCATAGGCGCCCACCAGCGGGTAGGCTCGTTGGAGACGATGACCAGCGTCGGAGCATGGTAATAGCAACAATAGGTTTCGCTATGTCCGCGCTCCTGCAAATGAGGGTCGTCGCTCTTGGCAAAAGCGCCTTTTATCTTTTCATTCAGTTCGGTCAGCACGGCGGCATCCTGGATGGCGGTGAAATGCCACGTCTGGAAGTTCATGCCGCTGGGGGCATACGCTGCCGCTTCCAGTATAAGGTTCAAATCTCCGGCGGAAACCTGCTGTTCCGTGTAAGTACGCACGCTGCGGCGCGACTTGATGTTTTCCAATACTTCGTTGCTCATTGTCAGGATATATGTTTTTTTATGTAAGGAGAGTAAATGCGTTAAGTTTCAGTCGGCCATTCCGCCCATACGGCGCTAAACAGACGGTCAGCGCTTCACCAATCCTATCTTTACGTTCAGTTTAAAGTAATACACACCGTTCTCCCGCTCCAGGAAGCCGTATTTGTCCTTATCTACCGACCCCTTCTCGAAACGGGTGTTCCGGTAAAGGAAGTCGGCAAAGGTCTGCCGGTCGGACTTATGGTAGCAGAGCACCCCGCCGTCTCCATTGGTCAGCAGCATGCCTTCCACGGCAGAGTCCGTACCGTTGTAAATCTTTGCCGGACGCATGCCCGTTGCAAGCGCCAGCAGGAACTGTTTCATCTTGAACTCGTAGAAGCGGTGCTTGTTTATCAGTTCGTCCTTGATTTTCAGGGGATTCATCTCCTTAATGCGTTCCGTCAATTCGGCAACACGGGTAATGCCGTCCAGGTGCATGATACGCACCATCTCGGCCAGCATGCGGGGGAAGTGGAGGTCTATCATCAGCAGGTTGCAGCGGAACACACGGTCGGCAACGTCGGAATACTTCAACACGCCGCCCAGACGCTCAATCATCATCATGCGTTCGGCAACTTCCATAGGCGATTCGGGCAAGGCGTTCACCTTGTTTACCGTGGGCACGGCAAACTTCACGCCGCTCTGCTCCAGCTTCAGATTGGCTGTGCGCCCACCGTCCAGCAAAGGATTCATGCGGCTGAGACGACAACGGACGGTGAAGCCCGTGAGCGGAGCGTCCGCACTCCAGAAAGCTACGGAGAAGTCGGTACGGTCATCGGTTCTGGACTCCAAGTCGTAAATGTTCACAGCATCCAGAAAGGCTTCCAGCCCTTCGGAAACTTCCACCTCCTCGCCTTGCTCATTTCTGAGCAGATGGAGTATGATTTCCGCCGCATCGCCAAAGTCCGCACGGGGAAACGAAAGCGGCTCTTTTCCTGCCGATGCGGTAAACGTACCGTCCTTCTCCACCGTACCGCTGACAATGCGCACATCCTCTTCCCCGATATAATAACGGCGCGTGCCGTCATGTTCCTCTCTCTGTATCAGCGCCACAGGCCAATACTTCCTATCATCTCTCTGCGCGTCCGGCGTTCCCGGAAAGACCTTTCCGTCCGCCAGCAGACGGAAGAAGGTATACAGTTCGCCCAGCTCGCGCTTGGTTGCTTCAAATGCCATATCAACTCGATTTTGATTAAATAAGTGTGCAAAGATAAGTAAATCCGTACAAAAGATGTGGAAAACCCGGAGACTTTACGCTTCCTCAAAACGTAAAGTCTCCACCTTCTCCAGACGCGCCCTCAACTTGGGCATTGCCGACTTGCGGATGCGGAGCGTCATGCGGCAGTCCATGTCGTACGACTGCTCCAGCATCTCCGGCTCCTCTTCCTTGACAATGCGCATCACATCGTTCATGAAAGGATACTCGAAAAGGACGGTCACCGTTTCGTCCACCGTCTTTTCAATGACGGTGGCGGCAGCGATGGCCTCGGCAGCGGCAGCCTTATAAGCCACTATCAGTCCGCTGGTTCCCAGCTTTATGCCGCCGAAATAACGGACCACGACAATCAGGATGTCCGTCAGTCCGTTCGAGTTTATCTGCCCCAAGATAGGCTTTCCCGCCGTACCGGACGGTTCGCCGTTGTCATTGGCACGGAAATCCTTGCGCTCGTGCCCCAGCATATAGGCATAACACACGTGGCGGGCATCGTAGTATTTCTTCTGATAAGTTTCCAGATGCGCCTTTACTTCTTCAACCGTACGCACCGGCAAGGCAATAGCGATAAACTTGCTGCGCTTCTCGGTATAAATTCCCTCGGACGGGACGGCTATGGTTTTATACGTATCTTCGCTCATGCCGCAAAGATACTACACTTTTTGCTATCCGCCTTTTGATAGCCGGCAAAAAAACTTTATCGCGGCAGAAGAAAGAGCCGCTTTTCAGCCGATGCGCCTCCTCACCAGTTGCAGCAACGGCTTCGCCGCAATTATCAGTGTTACGGCAGTAAGTATCATCAGTACGCCGAGCATGATGCGCGGAGTGAGCTGCTCGCCAAACACCACTACGCCGAAGAACAGCGCCGTCACCGGTTCCAGCGCCCCCAATATGGCAGCCGGCGTGGAGCCGATGAGGTGGATGGAGAGCGTCATCAGCACCAACGAAATGATAGTGGGAAACAAAGCCAGCGAAAGGACATTTGCCCACAGCACCGGCGAAGGGACGGGCTGCAAAGCCGTGCAAAAGTCCAGACGCACCACATAGATGCTGATGCCGAAGAGCAAAGCATAGAAAGTGAGTTTCGCCGTAGGCAGCTCCTTGAGTGAAGAGCGGTTCACACCGACGATGTATATGGCGTAGGTCAGCGAGGAGAGAATAACGAACAGTACGCCCAGCATGCTCAACGTCTTCCCGTCCCCACCCTCGTACAGCAGGGAGATGCCCGTAAATGCCAGCGCTATGGAGAACATCGTGATGAAGGAGACCTTCTCGTGGAAAAACACCGCCATGATGATGGCAACCAGCACCGGATAGACAAACAGGATGGTGGACGCAATGCCCGCATCCATGTAGTTATAGCTCTCGAAGAGAAAGAACGAGGAAAAAGAGAACAGCAGCCCCATTACCGCCAGCAGAAGTATATCCGCCTTCTTCAGCGCAAAGGACTGTTTCTTCACCTTCATCAGGATGCCCAGCATCACAACGGCGAAAAAGTAACGGTAAAAGAGGACGGAGTCCACACTCATTCCCGCCCCGTACAAGGGCAATGCAAACAACGGGTTCATGCCGTAACTGGCAGCGGCAACGGCTCCGTAAGTAAATCCTTTAAGACGATTATTGGTCATGGCAGTATCTCTTTCTGAAAAATCGGGCGCAAAGATACCGCTTTTATTGATACTTAGCCCAATGAAGAACCAAAAAGAATCCTGCACAACGCAAGCATGCCGCAAGGGAATTGTTCATGCCCCGTTCTTCATTTTATAATACAGTATACCCACCGCGTCCGCCAGCAGCCAACCGATGGGAATAGACCACCAGATGCCCGTTACTCCGACAGAAGGAATAGCCGCCAGTAGGTAGGATAGCGCCACGCGAGTGCCCAGCGAAATCACCGTGAGCACTACCGACATCCCCGGTTTCCGGACGGCCCGGTAATAGCCGTAAAGCAGGAACAGAATGCCGATGCCGCAGTAAAACGCACCCTCTATGCGCAGGTACTCCACTCCGGTAGCAAGGATTTCCGTTTCGCCCGGATGAACGAAAATCAGCATCAGCGGTTCTGCAAAGACGAACACGAGCACGGAGACGATAATCGAAAAGATAACCGTAGTAAGCAAGGCGCTGCGGACACCCCGGCGGATACGCCCGTAACGTTTCGCCCCGAAGTTCTGCGCGATGAAAGTGGAAAAGGCGTTCCCGAACTCCTGCACGGGCATGTATGCAAAGGAGTCTATCTTGACGGCAGCGGCAAAGGCGGCCATGACTGCCGTGCCGAAGCTGTTGACCAGCCCCTGTATCATCAGGATGCCGAAATTCATGACCGACTGCTGCACACAGGTCAGTGTGGAGAAAGAGACTATCTCTTTCAGACTGCCACGGTCGAAGCGCATGTCCCCGATATGCAGCCGCAGTTCCGGACGCTTCCTCCAGGTATAGAGCACAATTCCCGCAGAAGCGACTCCCTGTGCCATGACCGTGGCTATCGCAGCCCCCTCGATGCCCCAGTCCAGTTGCAGGATGAAAAACAGGTCGAGAACGATATTCAGTGCCACAGAGAGTGCCAGAAACCAGAGAGGAGTTACCGAATCTCCCACCGCACGCAGCATCGCCGCATAGAAATTATAGATAAACGTAAAGACAATGCCGCAAAAGATTATCCACAGGTAACCGCGCATCATGCCGTAAATGTCCTGCGGCACTTGCAGCAAACGGAGAATGGGGTCCAGCCATACGAATACCGCCACATTCAGCACGCATGTAACCGCCCCTATCAGTACGAACGACACGAAAATGCTGCGGCGCAGGGCGGAATGGTTTCCCGCACCGTAATGCAGCGAGAATACCGTGCCGCTGCCGATAGACAAACCGAGAAGGACGGAGATAAGGAAGACCATCAGCGTATATGCCGACCCTACCGCCGCCAGTGCATCTGCACCGATGCACTGCCCTACAATCAGCGTATCGGCTATGTTATAGCACTGTTGCAGCAACGAACCCGCCATCATAGGCAGGGTGAAACGCAACAGCGTACCCGTTATGCCACCCCGGGTAAGGTCTCCGTTCCGTAACATGATTGTTCACACCCTCTCTCAGGCAATGCCCAACAACTTCACTTCGAATATCAGTGTGGAGAAAGCCGGAATAGGCCCGCTGGTGCGTGTGCCGTATCCCACGGTGTACGGGATGTAGACCATCCAGTGGTCGCCCACGCGCATCTGCTGCAAGGCTATCTGCCAGCCGTCGATTACTTCGTTCAGCCGGAAAGCCTCCGGACAGTTGCGCTTCCAGGAATTGTCAAACTCCCTGCCGTTGATGAGCGTTCCCTTGTAATGCACCGACACAATACTGTTCGGGCGAGGAGTAGCGCTACTGCCCTGCCCGCTTTCCAGAATACGGTAAAGCACGCCGGCAGCCAACTCCTTTACGCCTTCTTCGGTACGCAGATTTTGCAGGAACTGTTCGTTCTTCAGTTTGTATTCTTCCTTTTTGCCCATATCGTTCTTTTGGTTTTAATAACTAATGCCGAATAACGGTATCTTATTTTGACGGCAAAGGTCGGTATTTTCCGTATACCGGAAAAGGGAATGGCAATATAAAATAGCGAAGGTGCATCAAAACCTGCCAAGTTTCCATGCACCTTCTTCTTATCCGTTCTTTGAAATTATATCTGAATCAGTCCAGTTTATGAATTACCAGTCCCGAACGCAGCTTCGGTTCGAACCAAGTGGTCTTGGGCGGCATGATATTGCCGGTATCGGCAATGTCCATCAACTGCTTCATGGACACAGGATAAAGCGCCAAAGCCACTTTCATCTCACCGCTGTCCACCCGCTTCTTCAATTCGCCCAGCCCGCGGATACCGCCGACAAAGTCGATACGCTTGTCGGAACGGAGGTCTTTGATACCAAGGATTTCATCCAGTATCAGGTTGGACGAAATGGTAACATCCAGCACGCCGATAGGGTCGTTGTCGTTGTAAGTGCCCGGCTTTGCCGTAAGGCTGTACCACTTGCCGTCCAGGTAAAGGGAGAAGTTATGCAGGCCTGCCGGCTTGTAGATTTCCGTCCCTTTCTCTTCTACCGTGAAGTTCTTGCCTACGGCAGCCAGGAATTCTCCGGGAGTCAACCCGTTCAGGTCCTTCACCACGCGGTTGTAGTCGATGATAGTCAGTTGGTTGGCGGGGAAACAGACTGCCATGAAGTAGTTGTACTCCTCGTCTCCGCGATGATTGGGATTCTGTCCGGCTTTCTCCGCACCCACCAGGGCTGCGGCTGCACTGCGGTGGTGCCCGTCGGCAATGTAAAGTGCCGGCATCTTGGCAAACTCTTCGGTTATGACCTCAATATCTTCCTGCCGGTCGATAATCCAGAATGTATGGCCGAAACCGTCGTCCGGAGCCACAAAGTCGTAAACAGGCTTCTGTGCCGTGTAACGGGCAATGACCGCATCCAGCACTGCATTGTCGGGATAAGCGAAGAATACGGGCTCGATGTTGGCATTGTTCACACGGACATGCTTCATGCGGTCTTCTTCCTTGTCGCGGCGGGTAAGCTCATGCTTCTTGATAACGCCGTTCATGTAATCGGGCACGTATGCGCCCACTACCAAACCATATTGCGTCTTACCGTTCATGGTCTGGGCATATATGTAATAGTTCTCCTTATCGTCCTGCACCAGCCAGCCTTTGTCCTGGAACATTTGGAAGTTCTCGGCCGCTTTCCGGTACACACGTTCATCGTGCTCGTCCGTACCGACCGGAAAATCTATTTCGGGCTTGATGATGTGATACAGGGATTTTTCGTTTCCTGCCGCTTCTTCACGCGCTTCGGCGGAATTCAGGACGTCGTACGGACGGGATGCCACCTGCTCTACCAAATCCTGAGGGGGACGAATCCCTTTAAAAGGTTTTATTGTTGCCATGGTTGTCAGAGTATAAATCCATTACTTATTTACGCGGAACTTCTCGCAGCCGTCTTTCAGGAAGCCCACAATCTGTCTGGCAGCGGCAATGCCGGCATTGATATTGGCTTCGGCCGTCTGCGCGCCCATCTTCTTCGGTGTGGAGAAGTAACGGCCGGCAAACTTGGCGGCAAATGTATCATTGGCTGCAGGCATAATATCGGTCATGTACTTCAAGTCGGCACGTTCTTCCATCAGTTGTATCAGCTCGGCTTCATTGATAACTTCCTTGCGGGCGGTGTTCACCAGCAGACCGCCTTTCGGCATCCTGCCCACCAAAGCATAGTTAATGGAGTTCTTGGTTTCCGCCGTTGCGGGAATGTGCAGCGAAACGATGTCGCAGGCAGAATAAAGTTCCTCGGCCGAAGCCACAGCCTTTACACCGTCTTTCTCGATAACCTCTTTCGGGCAGAAAGCGTCGAATGCGTAAATGTCCATGCCGAAACCTTTGGCTATGCGGGCTACATTGCGGCCTACGTTACCGTAAGCATGAATGCCCAACTTCTTGCCTTTCAGCTCCGTACCGGAAGTACCGTTGTACAGATTGCGGACAGCCATTACCATAAGCCCGAAAGCCAGTTCGGCCACAGCGTTGGAGTTCTGCCCCGGAGTGTTCATCACACATACATTGTGGGCGGTTGCGGCATCCAAGTCCACATTGTCATACCCCGCACCGGCACGCACTACGATTTTCAGCTCTTTGGCGGCATCCAAAACCTCGGCATCAATAATGTCGCTACGGATAATAATGGCATTGGCATCTTTCACGGCTTCCAGCAATTTTGCCTTATCGCCATATTTTTCCAGCAAGGCAAGTTCATAGCCTGCTGCTTCAATTTCTTTGCGAATACCGTCTACTGCAACTTTTGCAAACGGTTTGTCTGTTGCAACTAATACTTTCATGATTCAATGGTATTAAAAAAAGATTCACCACAGAACCGCACGAAGTTTCACAGAGTTTTCCTTTTCATTTCATCTCTGTGGGACTCTGTGCCCTCTGTGGTGAACAAATATTATTAATGAAGTTTCTCAAATTCCTGCATGCAGTCTATCAAAGCCTGTACGCTTTCCTTCGGCATGGCATTGTAGCAAGATGCACGGAAACCGCCTACGGAACGGTGTCCCTTGATACCTACCATACCCTTTTCGGTAGCGAATTTCAGGAAGTCGGCTTCCAGTTCCTTGTATTCGGGAGCCATCACGAAGCAGATATTCATGCGTGAACGGTCTTCTTTGGCGGCAGTACCCACAAACATCTTGTTGCGGTCTATCTCGGCATACAGCATATCTGCCTTTTCGATGGCGCGACGTTCCATTTCCTTCACACCGCCCTGAGCCTTTATCCAGCGCAATGTCTGCAATGCCGCATAGATAGGAACAACCGGAGGAGTATTGAACATTGAACCGCCATCGATGTGAGTCTGATAGTTCAGCATGGTGGGGATGTAACGGGACACTTTGCCTACCGCATCGTTCTTCACGATAACGAATGTCACACCCGCAGGAGCCAGATTCTTCTGTGCACCGCCATAGATACAGATGTATTTAGACACATCAATAGGACGGGAGAAAATATCGGATGACATATCGGCAACCATAGGAACGTTTACGTTCAGGTCTTCCTTCAATTCCGTGCCATAGATAGTATTGTTGGTGGTGATATGGAAATAGTCCGCATCGGCCGGTACCGTATAATCTTTCGGAATGTAAGTATAGGTGGCTTCAGCAGAAGAAGCAACCTCTACAACCTCGCCAAATCCCTTGGCTTCCTTCATGGCTTTCTTTGCCCACACACCCGTATTGAGGTAAGCGGCCTTCTTTTCGAGGAAGTTGAAAGGTATCATGCAGAATTCCAGACTTGCACCACCCCCCAAAAACAGCACCGAATAGCCTTCGGGAATGTTAAGTAGTTCTTTGAACAGTGCTACGGCTTCGTCCACTATGGGCTGGAAGTCCTTGGCGCGGTGGCTAATCTCCATAAGAGACAGACCGGATCCATTGAAATCTAAAATAGCCTTCGCCGTATCCTCTATCACCTCACGCGGAAGAATGGAAGGTCCTGCGTTGAAATTATGCTTTTTCATTTGAAGTTTGTTTTGGTTATACAATTTCGTTCGTTTATGTCTTTCGACATGGCGAAATTACGGAATTATTTCTGCATTGCAAATCTTTCCTTATAAATTTTCTTCTTTATCGCGTATTTGCCTTACTTTTTATTGGTATATACAAGAAATATACGCCAAACTGTTATGTATACTTAACACAAAAAGTATTAAAAAGTAAACTGAAAGATAGAAGCTGAAAAAACTTTCTACCGGGAATAAAAACTGAAAAAAAAGTGCATGATTATCAAAAACAAACTATTTTCCCATGCTTAATAACATCACCGGATATGCTTCATAACATACTGTCAACGAGCTTCTTCTATCAAAGTCTTCATCCCCTTGATTTTTTCCCCGCGCAGCAGTGTAAGCAATTGTTTTACTTTGCTGCGGCGGACTGCCACGAAAGCATAGTGCTCCTTCACATCCACCTGTCCTACATCTTCGCGCACCAGTCCGCCTTTCTTATACAGGAAGCCCACAATGTCCACCTTGTTCAGTTTGTCTTTCTTGCCTTTGCCTATATATAAGGTAGTCCAGCGGAGTTTGGCAGGCTTCGGCGTCTGCTCCGGCAATTCGAATACGGAGAGCTCCTCCGGAAGATAATCGGGCAGACGCTCTTCGGCATGCAGAAGCAGGAAAGAAGAGCCGCGCGCTTCCCAGCGTGCCGTGCGTCCGTTACGGTGCGTAAAGGCTTCTTCGTTGACGGGCATGTGATAGTGCACCACGTTGTCGATGCCCGGAATATCCAATCCGCGTGCGGCAAGGTCGGTCGATACCAGGACGGGACAACTGCCGTTGCGGAATTTATAGAGCGCCCGCTCGCGGTCGTCCTGTTCCATACCGCCATGAAAAGCATCGCAAGGGAATTTCTTCGACTTCAGATAGGATACCGTACGCTCCACGCTCTCGCGATAGTTCACGAATACCAGTGTAGAACGGTCGCCCAGCGTACAAAGCAGCCGGTACAATGTCTCCAGCTTGTCTTTTTCGGGAGAGATTACCTTCTGCAAGTCCAATCGTCCGGATACGGTTTCGCCCGAAAGAAAATTCAGCTTGACAACCTGCGGTGACGATTCCCCCCCGCCCACTCCGGTGAACTGCGGGATTTCCTCTGCATCCGTTGCCGACAGCAATACCCGTTTCTTCAAGGCAGGCAACTGTCCGATAACTTCCGCCATCTCGTCGTGAAAGCCGAATTCAAGGCATTTGTCGAACTCATCTATCACCAATGTGGTTACAAAGCGGGTATCGAAGTTCTGCTTCCGCAAATGGTCGTTCATACGTCCGGGAGTGCCGATGATAACGGCAGGGTTGATGCCCTTCATCGTACGGTGCTCGTCCATTGCCGGACGTCCGCCGTAGCAGCTCATCGCCTTGAAAGGGACGTTCATCGACTTGAATACGTTTTCTATCTGCAAGGCAAGCTCGCGCGACGGTACGAGCACCACCGCCTGTACGCCCTGCACATCGGCTTTGAGCGATTGCACCAGCGGCAGCAGGAATGCCAGTGTCTTGCCCGACCCCGTGGGCGACAACAGGACGAGGTCCTTATCCGATTGATAGGCATCCCGCGCTGCTTCCTGCATCGGGGTGAGTTGCTCTATCCGTAAGTTACGAAGTATGTCAGATTGTTCCATAAAGTACTTTGGTTTAATGGAGCAAAGATACGAAAAGATTGGCGGAAAACGAGGTGATGGTGTATATATCACTTCGTTCTGCATGAAGTATATTACAATTTATCCCGGTCAAACTCCCGATTTATCCCGGTTAAACTTCAAGTTTATTGAGGATAAACTTTGAGTTTAACAGGGATAAGCCAAGAGTACCCACTGGAAAAACAATCAGTATGTACTGAAGAAAAAAACATATGTGTAAAAAAAGAGCCGGTACAGGCGGAGAAAAAACAATGGCAGCAATATGGCTGACTTAAAGTTCCTCTACCACCCAACGCTCGATATTGCGCGTAGTATTACTGAAATTCACCCCTATCTTGAGTACCTTGCGGCTGTCCGCTGCAAAAGGCAGTGCGTACTGCTTGTCGTTAATCTGCTGCAAAGCCTCTTCCGCAGTGCCGTTCAGTTTGAATTCCATTACATAAACGTACTTGTCGGTTTGCAGTACAAGGTCTATCCTGCCCTGCGAAGTGTGATACTCCGCTTTTACATAAAAACCTACCAGTTTGAAAACGATGAAGAGCACATTCTGATAGTGCAGCTCCAGTTCTTTCACCAATTCGTAGGGAGTATCGGCAAAGAAACTTTGCAGGCGGCGGAAGAAAGCATCGGGCTCGCCTCTCTCTATTTCCTGTACAAACTTTTGTATTTCAAACGGTGCTTCAATCTTGTTGAAACGTGTATAGTAAGGTATGAGGAATCTAACAAACCCTTCTTCCACCTCACGATTGGGAAAGCCGAGACGATAAATACCAAAACGTTCATCATACCCCTTTATCGTGAGATAACCGCTCTGGAAAATTACGGGCAACGGTTCCTCATCTCCATAGATACTGTTCAGCACATCGGCATACGTTTCGGCATGCGCCATGTGTTCCAGGTCGTAATGGTAGCGTTTCAACAGTTCTATCAGGTAGGTGGGTGTTCCCGTCTCGAACCAGTAACTGCCGAATTTCTTATATTTAAAAGTATTCAGTAAGCTGAAAGGGTTGTAGATACCTTCGGTGTTCTCTACGAAATGATAGCCGTCATATCTCCGCTTCAACTCGGCACAGGCTTCCTCGTAGGTCATTTTCTGAGCGTCTGCCAGCTCGTGAAGCTCTTCTTCAAGATTATCGTGAATCTCCTGCCCGGTTATTCCGCAAAGACCGACATACATTTCCTGCATGGAAATATCATCCAGGTTATTCAAGCCATTGAACACGCTGATCTTGCCGAATTTAGTGACCCCGGTAAGGAAAGCCAATTTGATACAGCCGTCCATCGTTTTAAGCACACCGTAGAAAGGTTTCAGCGTGTTGCGGTATTCCTTTTGCAGTTCCCCGTTGCCGATAGCCTGGAGCATCGGTTTGTCGTATTCGTCCACAAGGATTACCACACGCTGCCCTGTCTGCTCGCAAGCACGCTTGATGATTCCGGCAAAGCGCAAAGAGTATGTACGTTCGGAAACATCGGCGCCATAAAGTTTCTCCCATTCGGAAAGGTTCTTCTCCAGTATATTACCCAGACTTTCGGGCGTATCATACCGTTCGATGTTCAAGTCCAGATGCAAAATGGGATGTTCCGTCCAGTCTTTCTCCAGTTTCTCGATGGCCAGCCCCTTGAACAAATCCTTTTTCCCTTGAAAGTAGGCCTCTAAGGTGGAGATCAGAAGACTTTTGCCGAAACGGCGCGGACGGCTTAGGAAGTAGTAACTGCCGGTCTTGGCCAACTGATAAACCCAAGCGGTTTTATCGATATAGAAATACCCGTCTTTGCGGATTTTCTCGAAGTTCTGTATTCCGATAGGATATATTTTATTGCTCATACCGTCCACTGTTTTTAGATTACGATAAAGCAAAGATACTCATTTCTTTCGAACCGCCTCTATCCTATACCCATAAAAAAACTCCGGCAAGAGCCGCAGCCCTGCCGGAGTTTCTTCACTATTTTACTATTATGTGTCTTTGACAACACCGTTTCCTTATCCGCCGAAGTTGTCGAACATCAGGTTCTGAGCCGGAACGCCGAGGTCGTCGAGCATCTTCTCAACGGCTTTGGACATCGGGCCGGGACCACACATGTAGTATTCGATATCTTCGGGGGCTTCGTGGTCTTTCAGGTAAGTCTCGTAGATTACGTTGTGTACGAATCCCGGAGTATACTTCACGCCCGCTGCATCGGCTGCCGGGTCGGGACGGTCCAGTGCAAGGTGGAACTTGAAGTTGGGGAAATCCTTTTCTATCTGCAGGAAGTCTTCCAGGTAGAACACTTCGTTGAGGGCACGCGCGCCGTAGAAGTAGTTCATCACACGGTCGGTTGTGTGCAGCGTCTTCGTGAGGTGCATAATCTGCGCACGCAACGGAGCCATACCTGCACCACCGCCAATCCACATCATCTCCTTCTTGGAGTCGAAAATCGGATGGAAATCTCCGTAAGGGCCGCTCATCGTTACCTTGTCACCCGGTTTCAAGGTGAAGATGTAAGAGGAAGCGATACCCGGCATCACATCCATGAAGCCCGGACCCTGGTCTTTCGGCTTGAAAGGCGGAGTGGCGATACGTACCGTCAGCATGATGCGGTCGCCCTCTGCAGGATAGTTAGCCATGGAGTAGGCACGGATGGTTTCTTCGTCGTTGCGGCATTTCAGGCCGAGCAGACCGAATTTCTCCCATGCAGGCAGATACTCCTCGCCGATAAGGGACTTGTCGATGTCCTTGTCGTAATCCATGGAGAATTTAGGAATCTTAATCTGCGCATAAGAACCGGGGATGAAGTCCATGTGCTCGCCCTTGGGCAATGCCACGATAAACTCTTTGATAAACGTAGCCACGTTCTTGTTGGAGATAACCTCGCACTCCCACTCTTTGACGCCGAGTACGGACTCGTCGATTTTGATGCCCATGTCGCCCTTCACCTTCACCTGGCAGCCCAGACGCCAGTGATCCTGAACCTGCTTACGGCTGAAGTGAGGTATTTCGGAAGGCAGAATCTCGCCGCCGCCCTCTACAACCTGGCATTTGCACTGTCCGCAAGAGCCCTTGCCACCGCAAGCAGAGGAAAGGAAGATGCCGTTGACAGACAGCGTATTCAGCAGCGTCGAACCGGAAGCGACTTCCAGTTCCTTTTCGCCGTTGATAGTCAATTTCACATTACCGGATGGAACCAAGAAATTCTTGGCTACCAACAGAATAACCACAAGCAGCAGAACAACCACGAGGAATACTCCAATGCTTGCTAATATCAAATTCATATCCATTGTCTTATTCCTTTCTTTTAGATGTTCAAACCAGAGAAACACATGAATGCCATTGCCATCAGACCTACCGTGATGAAGGTAATGCCCAGGCCTTTCAGCGGAGCAGGTACATCAGAGTAAGCCATCTTCTCGCGGATGGCAGCCAGACCCACGATAGCCAGCAACCAGCCGATACCCGAACCCAGTGCATAGGAAACGGCATCGGCAACGCCACCGATAAATTTAGGATCGCTCTCGCCCACGTTGATGCGCTGCTGCATGAAGAGTGACGCACCCATAATGGCACAGTTCACGGCAATCAGTGGCAGGAAGATACCCAGTGAAGCGTAGAGCGAAGGGCTGAAACGTTCCACAATCATCTCCACCAACTGCACGATAGCGGCAATCACGGCAATGAAAAGAATAAAGCTCAGGAAGCTGAGGTCGACGCCTTCAATGATGGCATCGGGACCCAGTACTTTCGTTTGCAACAAGTAGTTGACCGGCAGCGTCACCACCAACACGAAAGTTACGGCGATACCCAGTCCTACGGCAGTCTTTACATTCTTTGATACGGCCAGATAAGAGCACATACCGAGGAAGAATGCAAATATCATATTGTCCACAAAAATGGAGCGGACGAATAAACTTAATAAATGTTCCATAATTCTTTTAATTAAGAACTAAGAACTAAGAATCAAGAATCTCCATACAGTGACGGCACAATCTTCATTCCTCATTCCTCATTCTTCATTTATATTACTTTTCCTGCAATTCTTTATGGCGTGCGCGTTGATACCAGATAATGCAGGCACAGAGAATCAGTGCCATGGGCGGCATCAGCATCAAGCCGTTGTTTACATAACCGATCTTCTGCAAAGGTTCGTAGTTCAGGATGTTGAAACCGAGCAACGTACCCGAACCCAGCAACTCGCGGAAGAAAGCCACGATAACCAGAATCTTGGCATATCCCAAACCGTTGCCCACACCGTCGAGGAAAGACTCCCACGGACCGTTCTGCATGGCAAATGCTTCCAGACGTCCCATAAGGATACAGTTTGTGATAATCAGACCTACATATACGGAAAGCTGTACGCTTACATCGTAAGCAAAAGCTTTCAGAATCTCACTTACAATCGTTACCAATGCGGCAACTACCACCAACTGGACGATGATACGGATACGGTTGGGGATGGTCTTGCGCAACAATGAAATCACTACATTGGAGAATGCCGTAATCACCGTTACGGAAAGCCCCATCACGATAGCCGGTTCCAGCTTGGCGGTAACGGCCAAGGCAGAACAGATACCCAGCACCTGTACGGTAACGGGGTTGTTCAGTCCAAGCGGAGTAGAGAATACTTCTTTATTCTTTTTTGAAAACAATGCTCCCATATTCTTATTTCTCCTCATTATTATTGGTTAAAAAGTTCTTGTAGCTGTTCAGA
>ERZ791743.642-NODE-642-length-29114-cov-18.311607_pt1 | contig 29114 bp, 23 predicted proteins | sample MGYA00509952_ERZ791743 | MGnify/ENA primary metagenome ERZ791743 (study PRJEB30046, sample SAMN00792040) | human gut metagenome | study: EMG produced TPA metagenomics assembly of the A metagenome-wide association study of gut microbiota in type 2...
TCAACCGTAATCGTTTTTAGTGTTTAACCTGTCAACCATTTTTAGTACACCACACTGACACAAAACACTCCTTACTTTAGGAAAAACGAAAGTACTGACAGAAATTTCTAAAGTACTGAGAGTTTTTTCTAAAGTAAGGAGTGTTTTGGGAAGGTGCCGGTGCCCGTTCGGGGACGGAATATGCGGCCTTTCGGAATGCTTCGGCTGATTTATTCGATGCGTACAGCCGTGCCGCTGCAGGTGACCATGAGCATACTGCCCGATGAACCTACGGTTTCATAGTCGAGGTCGATGCCGACAACGGCGTTGGCGCCCATGCGTTCGGCTTCGTTCGACATTTCCTGCAGGGCGGTCTGTTTGGCCTCGCGAAGCACTTCTTCGTAGCTGCCGGAACGGCCGCCGAAAAAGTCGCGCAGGCCGGCCATGAAGTCACGCAGCACGTTGGCACCGATGATGGTTTCGCCCGATACGATGCCGTAGTAAGTCACAATTTTCTTTCCTTCAACTGTGGGTGTGGTAGTCAGTAACATGGTTTTCATTGATGTTTGCGCATGCGTCCGCGCCGGCGGCGCATGCCCGTTGTGAGGTATGGATGGCGGGGCAGGGGGAGAGGGGGTGTGTGCGGCGGTTGCCGCTCCGGTTCCGCCTCTGTGCGGTTTTGCCCGTTTGCCGAATGTTGCAAAAATAAGTAAATATTTTCGAACAGCAGTCGGATATTGTTTATCTTTACACGGATTTAGGGTCCGTCCCTCTGCTGAGGAAGGGCGGCGGACCTGTGGCTTTATGGATAAAACTATGAAAAGAACAAGAATTTTGCTTTGCACACTCGCCTGTATGGTGGTGATGATGGCGGCTGCCAGGATTCCGGTTTCGCCGGAGAAGAAAATCCGGTTGACGGACGGATGGTCGTTCTTGAAGAGTGACGTTGGAAATTTGTGGGAACTGGTGCGGCCGGTCCGTAGCGGACAGCCGGAGAGTGTGCCTCTTTGGACGGCTGTCAGCCTGCCCCATTGCTTCAATGCGGAAGATGCGGTGGACCCCGACTGCAATTACTATCAGGGCCCGGGGTGGTATCGGACGCTGTTGAAGTTGGATTCCCCTTATCCCGACGGACGCATAATGCTGGAGTTTGAAGGGGCGGGACAAAAGACGGAGGTGTATGTCGGCCGGGAGAAAGTGGCGACGCACGTGGGCGGCTATGACAGTTGGAATGCTGACCTGACCGATGCGGTGCGGCGGTTTCAGGTCTCGGAGGATGCGCCCCGATTCAAGGGGCGTGTGCCGGTGAGCGTGCGTTGCGACAACTCGCGCGATGCGGAGATGATTCCTTCCGATTTGTCGGATTTTACGCTTTATGGCGGTCTGTACCGTTATGTCAATCTGGTTTATCTTCCGGCTGTTTCGCTTGACCAGCTGCACATTTCGCCCGTGCTGGCTTCCGCGCACAAGGGGCATGTGCGGGTGGACGGCCATTTTTATCAGCTGACGGATGTCCGGGAGGCCAGTGTCCTGGTTGAGGTGACCGACCCGCAGGGAAAAACGGTGCTTTCGCGCCGGCTGGAGCAGGTGGTGCCGCTGGGCGATGTCCGGTTGTTGGAGGCGGATGTGGATAAGCCCGTGTTGTGGTCGGTCGATGCCCCGGCGCTCTATACGTGCCGTGTGACGGTGGAGGCCGGCGGGCAGGTGTTTGTGGCCACGGAGCGTTTCGGTTTCCGCTCGTTTGAGTTCCGCGCGAAGGGGCCTTTCTTTCTCAACGGGAAGCGCCTGTTGCTGCGTGGCACCCACCGGCATGAAGACCACGCCGGAGTGGGTGCGGCCATGACATACGAACAGATGGAGGAGGAAATGCGGCTGATGAAGCAGATGGGCGTGAACTTTATCCGTCTGGGGCATTACCAGCAGTCGGAGCGGATTCTTGAACTTTGCGACGAACTGGGCATACTGGTGTGGGAGGAGATTCCCTGGTGTCGCGGCGGACTGGGCGGCGACAAGTATAAGGAGCAGGCACGGCGGATGTTGGCGAACATGATTGACCAGCATTATAACCATCCGTCGGTCATCCTGTGGGGGCTGGGCAATGAAAACGACTGGCCGAACGATTTTCCCGATTTTGACAAGGCGGCTATCCGGGCCTTCATGAAGGAACTGCACGACCTCTCGCACAGCAAGGACGGCAGCCGTCTGACGGCCATCAGGCGTTGCGACTTCTGCAATGACATTGTGGACGTTTATTCGCCTTCCATCTGGGCCGGCTGGTATCGGGGACGCTTTACCGATTACTTCCGCTTCACGCAGGAGGAAATGAAGAAGGTGGACCGCTTCCTGCATGTGGAATGGGGAGCCGACAGCCATGCCGGCCGTCACGGCGAAGTGACGCCGGAGAGCTGGGAACCGGAAAAATATCTGGAGGCCTGGAGCAAAAAGAAGAATGAATGGTCGGAATCCTATCAGGTGCGGCTGATTGACTGGCATTTGAAGGAACAGGAGCGCATGTCCTGGCTGACGGGAACGGCCTATTGGCCTTTCAAGGATTTTTCCACACCGGTGCGTCCTGAAAATCCGGTGCCGTATGTCAACCAGAAAGGGGTGGTGGAGCGCGACCTGACGAAAAAGGAAGCCTACTATGTGTTCCAGTCCTACTGGAGTAAGACCCCGATGTTGCACATCTATGGGCACGGCTGGCCTGTGCGCTGGGGAAAGGCCGGACAGGAGCATGAAGTGCTGGTCTATTCCAACTGTGAGGCCGTGGAGCTGTTTCTCAACGGCGTCAGTCAGGGAGTGCGGCGGCGGAGTGTGCAGAACTATCCTGCGGCCGGCCTGCACTGGCGCTTGCCTTTCCGTGAAGGAAAAAATGAGGTGAGGGCCGTGGCTGTCGGGCAGCCGGCATTGGCGGATTCGCTCGTGTTCGACTATCAGACGGCGGAATGGGGAAAGCCGGCGCGGCTCGAACTGAATGCCCGCAACCTGGGCAACGGACGTGCCGAGGTGGAGGCCTGGCTGGTGGATGAGAACGGAGTGAAATGCCTGGATGCTGACGGTTTCATCCGTTTCGGACTGACGGGTGAAGGCCGGTTGGTGCAGAATCTGGGGACTTCCTCCGGGTCGCGGAAGGTGCAGGCACAGAATGGCCGGGCGCGGATTCGGGTGCAGCTGCAGGGCGGCGTTTCGTGGGTATCGGCCAAAGTGTCCGGACTGCCTGCGGCTTTCGTGCAGGTGAAGTAACTGCGGCACAGCAGCTGCGGAGCAGCGGTGAAGTCGGGTAAAAAAACAGCTCTCCCGGCAGATGGGAAATACGCATCTGCCGGGAGAGATGTTTTGGGGAAGTGCAGCGGAATGTCTGCGCCCGTTGCCGCCAACGCATGCCCCGACGGCCTATTGCTGCCAAAGGCGGCTGGCCACGGCATACATCCGTCCGAGAATCTTTCCGGGACGGTAGAGCCCCTTGCGCACGCTGCGGTCGATGCCGGATTCCAGCCGCTGGCGGAAGGAGTGGTACCACCCGCCGAGGATGATGCCCTTCAGTATGCTGGAAAGGGTGATGCTGAGCCAGATGCCGTTAAGACCGAGGGCGGGTATGGACATGAGGGCATAGGCCATGGGAAGGCGTGCGCCCGTCAGCGTGATGCCGACGAGGGCGGGTGGCACGGTGCGGCCGCAGCCGTTGAAGGCGCCTGTGGTGACCGACTCGATGCAGACGAATATCTGCGAAAGGGCGAGGATGAGCATGTAGTCGGCACCGGCGTCGCGCGTGGCGCTGTCGTTGACGAAGATGCTGAAGAGCTCGCGGCCGAAGAAGATGAAGATGACCGTTGCCGTGCCGGAGATGGCGAGTGCCAGCTTCATGGTGTAGGCATATCCCTGCCGGATGCGTTCATAGTTGCGTGCCCCGTAGTTCTGTCCCACGAAGGAAGCCAGGGCGGTGGAAAATCCGGCCGCCGTCATCCAGGTGATGGCCTCAATCTGTGCGCCGATGCTCTGCACCGCCACGCCGATGTGTCCCCAGGTGGAGGCCATGCTGCCCAGCGCCATGGAGAACATGCTGAAAAGTCCGCTCTGGGCGCTGACCGGTATGCCGAGTTGTGCGATGCGGCGCAGGAAAGTGCGGCGGGGCAAGGTCAGGAAGCGGAGCCGGCCGAGCGCCGGACGCCGGATGTAAAGCTTGTATACGAAGATGGCATATACCACGAGCTGTGAAAAGGCGGTGGCTATGGCCGCACCCGCCGTACCCAGGGCCGGAAGCGGTCCCGGTCCGTAGATGAGCAACGGGTCGAGCACGATGTTGAAAGCCAGTCCGGTGGCTACAATCTTAAGCGGTGTCTTGCTGTCTCCCTGTCCGTTGTAGAGTCCGCTGAAGGTGTTGTTGTTGAACGTAAAGAAGATGCCCGGCGCCACCAGTCGCAGATATTCCACCGACATGTCGGCTATGTGCGGCTCGAGCCGGAAGAAGGCGGCCAGACCGGGGGCCGCGAAGAAAATGAAGAAGGCATAGAGCAGGGCGATGCCGGCCGAGAGCAGGGCAGCCTGGTTGGCATAGACTCTGGCGCGCTGGCGGTGGCCCGAGCCGAGACTTTGCGAAATGGTGACTTCGGCACCGATTTTCCCGATGAAGGAAAGTGAATTGCAGAGCCAGGTGAAGAAACCGGCCACTCCGACGGCGGCTACGCATTCGCTACCCAGGTGGCCGAGCCAAATCATGTCGGTCATGTTGTAGGCCATCTGTACAAAAGAGGCAGTAATCAGGGGTATGGCCATCGACCAGATGCCTTGCCGGATGTTCCCTGTTGTCAAGTCTTTCATGTCATTCCGTTTTGTTAAAAGCGTGAAAATACCTCCCGCCTTCTGTTGCTTGTTGCAAAGGGAAGGCGAAAAGTTCAGATAGGTAATAGGTGAATTTGATTTCAGCCTGCAAATTTACGGAGAAACTGCGGACGCGCCTATATTCTTGCCGGAGAAAATCGGGGGAGGGGTGAAAATGGGACGGCATGCCGTGTGCCTTGATGGGGAGGGCGGCCTGCTCGTGTGCCGTCTTGTCTGTCGGGAAAAAGAAAACGGGAAAAGCCGTGAACTGTATCGGTTGGCTTTTCCCGTGGGGGTAGAGAAGAAACGGGGCGACGGTGACGGAGAACAACTGCCGCCCGGTATCCGTTTCTGGGCGGCTGGGGCATTGCTGCCGGCCGGACAGAAGAGAGGGGAGCGGCAATGCTCAGTCCGGCCGGTAGGTCCAGCCGCAATCGTTGTGGTAGACCATCTGTTTACTCATGCCGCCGTCGACGGTGATGTTCTCCCCGTTGATGAAGCTGTTGCGCTCGTCGCAAAGGAATTCCACCACCTGCGCAATGTCCTCGGGCCGGCCCACCCGCCTGGACGGGTGTTGTGCCGTGTCGCCCTTGTCGTAGACGGGCCGGTAATCTTCTGTGTGGTAGGCACCGGTGTCAATCCATCCCGGCGCCACGGAGTTGACGCGGGCAATACCGGCCAGACTGACGGCCAGGGCATGGGTCAGTGCGGTGATGCCGCCTTTGGCCGCGGAATAGCCTTCGGTGTCGGGTTGCGACTGGAAGGCACGGGTCGAGGACAGGTTGACGATGGAGCCGACGCCCTGAAAATGGTCCTTGAAGAGGCAGGCCAGCCAGTAGGGGGCTGCCACTCCTACCTGTTGCAGATAAAGAAAATCCTCGTAGCCGGTGCCGCTCAGGATGCCGCCGTTCATGAAGCACGCATTATTGATGAGGCAATGGATGCCTTCGGGATGCTGTCGGAGAATGGCTTCGGCAAATGTCTCCACCACCTTCTTGTCGGCAATGTCGCCGGTATATCCGTTTACCCGGAGTCCCTCCTTTTGCAGGGCGGCCGTCAGTTTTTGTGTGGCGTCGTTGTCTTTGTCTATGAAGTGGACGATGTCGTTTTGCCGGGCGAACCGTTCGACCATGCAGCGGCCGATGCCTGCCGCTCCGCCGGTGATGACAATGATTCGGTTCATGTGTTCTTGGGTTTGCTGGATTGAAAAAAAACAACAGTAGTTGAAAAACGAAGAAGCGAAAATAAAGAAATCCGGCCCACGGCGTGTGCCGCCGGTGAGCCGGATTGTTTTTATTTTATGAAGGAAGTGTATTCGGTTTTGTGTCCGATTACATCATGCCGCCCATACCGGGGTTGCCCATCGGCAGTTCGGGCTTGTCTTCCTTCTTTTCGCAGATGACGCATTCTGTAGTCAGGAACATGCCGGCTACGCTGGCAGCGTTTTCCAGAGCTACGCGGGTTACCTTGGCGGGGTCAACCACACCGGCAGCACGCAGGTCGCAGAATGTTTCATTCTTTGCGTTGTAGCCGTAGAAGCCTTCGCCTTCGCGCACCTTGTTGACGATGACTGCGCCTTCCACACCTGCATTCTTGCAAATCTGGCGGAGCGGTTCTTCAATGGCGCGGCGGATGATGGCGATACCGGTGTTTTCATCGGCATTGTCGCCGCAGAGGCCTTCGAGTGCCTGCTGTGCACGGATGTAGGCTACACCGCCACCGGTTACGATACCTTCCTCAATGGCTGCACGGGTTGCGCAAAGGGCATCGTCGCAACGGTCTTTCTTCTCCTTCTGTTCGGTTTCGCTGGCAGCACCTACTTCGAGTACGCATACGCCGCCGCTCAACTTGGCCAGACGCTCCTGCAACTTCTCCTTGTCGTATGAGCTGGTGCTGTTGGCAATTTCGTTCTTGATTTGCTGGATGCGCTCCTGGATGTTCTCCTTGTTGCCGGAACCGTTGACGATGGTTGTGTTGTCTTTGGAGATGGTAACTTTCTCGGCAGAACCCAGCATCTCGATGGTAGCCTGTTCGAGCTTCAAGCCCTTCTCTTCGCTGATGACTACACCGCCGGTGAGCACTGCGATGTCTTCCAGCATGGCTTTGCGGCGGTCGCCGAAGCCGGGAGCCTTGACAGCGCAAATCTTGAGCTGAGTGCGCAGACGGTTGACTACGAGAGTGGTCAATGCCTCGCTGTCAACATCCTCGGCGATAACGAGCAACGGACGGCCAGTCTGTACGGCAGGTTCGAGGATGGGGAGGAAATCCTTGAGGTTGGAAATCTTCTTGTCGTAGATGAGGATGTAAGGATTTTCCATGACGCACTGCATCTTTTCAGCGTCAGTTACGAAGTAAGCGGAGAGATAACCGCGGTCGAACTGCATACCTTCTACGGTCTTCAGCTTCGTGTCGCGTCCCTTGGCGTCTTCGATGGTGATGACACCGTTTACGCTGACTGCACGCATACCGTCGGCAATAAGCTTACCGATTTCAGGGTCGTTGTTGGCAGAGATGGTGGCCACCTGCTCAATCTTTTCGTAGCATTCGCCGACTTGTTCAGCCTGCTCCTTGATGCTTTCCACCACCTTGGCAACGGCTTTGTCCATACCGCGCTTTACATCGAGCGGATTGGCGCCGGCAGCCACGTTCTTCATGCCTTCGGTCAGAATGGCCTGAGCCAGTACGGTGGCGGTAGTTGTTCCGTCTCCAGCGTCGTCACCGGTCTTGGAGGCTACGCTCTTTACGAGCTGTGCACCGGCATTCTGGAAAGCGTCTTCCAGTTCAATTTCCTTGGCTACGCTTACACCATCCTTGGTGATGCGGGGAGCACCGAATTTCTTGTCGATTACTACGTTGCGACCTTTCGGGCCGAGAGTTACCTTAACGGCATTGGCCAGAGCGTCAGCACCTTCGCGAAGCAGTTCGCGGGCATCTACATCATATTTGATTTCTTTTGCCATGATTTTTTCAGTTTGAGGGTTTTTTGAAATGTTTTGCGGCGTCATTTCCGGCGGCAGGTTCCGCCGCAGGCAGCGCCGCGCTGCCTTCAGTTGAAACGGAATGTTACCGTCCGGCGCTTATGCCAGCACGGCAAGCACGTCGCTCTGACGCATGATGAGATATTTCTCACCTTCAAATTCAATTTCCGTTCCGGAATATTTGCCGTAGAGGACGGTATCGTTGACTTTGAGAACCATTTCCTCGTCTTTTGTGCCGTTGCCGACAGCCAGGACGGTACCCTGCAGGGGCTTTTCCTTCGCTGTGTCAGGGATGATGATTCCACCTACTGTTTTCTCTTCTGCAGGAGCGGGCTTGACGAGCACGCGGTCTGCCAATGGTTTGATGTTCATAATGTATGAATTTTAATTGTTTTGTTTCTTGGTTTATGGGGCGCTTGATGTCGCCGTCACCCCTGAATATGCCAAAAGTGTGCCAAAGCCAAAATGGAGGGCTGGCTCTTTCAAATCTGGCAGACGTATGACATTCTGTCAGTCCGATTCCTGGCTGTGGCAGTTTGCCGGGACTGGTTATTCTCGGGAGGATTTGGGAAACCGGAGACGGAAACAGGGTTAAAATATTTGTTATTTAGCGGTGCTTCTGCCTACTTTTCCGTTCTTTTGGCTATTTTTGCAGCGAAATGGGTGATAGAAAATCAAACGCCTTCCTGTGTCAGTGATTTTCGTTTTCGGTGCCCTGTGAAGAAAACAACATAAATATAAATATTGGCATGAAAAGATTTTTCTGTTATGTTGCTTTGGTGGCAACTTTTATGACGTGGGGCGGTTGTGTGACAACTGCCGATGCACAAATCAACCTTGGTTCGCTTCTTAACGGTGTGTTGAAGGACAAAACGGAAGGAGCGGTGTCTGACACGACGAAGAATAAGGTGGTCAGCGCCGGAGAAGGCTTGGGCAATCTGCTGGGAACCTTGCTCGGACTTTCTGAGAAAGTTTCGCCGGACAGCATCACCGGGACCTGGAATTATACTGGCGTAGACTGTGTTTTTGAAAGTGAGAACCTGCTGATGAAGGCAGGCGGCGAAGTGGCTGCCGCCAAAGTGGAGAATACGGTGGACGGCATGCTGAGCAAGGTGGGCATCAAACCCGGCAGCTGTTCTTATACCTTTAATTCCGATGGCACCTATTCGGCAGTGCTGGGCGGACGTACGCTGAAAGGAAACTATACGCTTGATGCCGAGAACCAGAAAATCACGATGCACTATCTGGCCGGCATGGCGCAGTCAACGGTGCACATCGTGTTGCGGAACAATACGTTGAGCCTGTTATATGAGAGCGACAAACTGCTGAAGATGCTGACGGTGGTGTCGGCCCTTTCAAATGCAGCTGCGCTCAAGGCGGTGAACCAGTTGCTGAGCAGTTATAGCGGAATGATGGTGGGGATGCAGTTTACCCGCTGATGCATTTCTGCCAAGCAGAATTTTTGGAGGGATGGCACGTGTGTGCTGTCCCTTTTTTGTGGTATTTCTGCAAGAAGGGAGCGTAGCAAAGCCGCTATGCAGCGCCCGCGGCCTGTTTGTCCGGCAGCTGTCCGCCCGGCGTGGAAAAGGGCTGCGCCATGAGTTTTTCCACCGAGTTTTCCACAGGTTTTTCCACAGGCTGTTCCGGCTCTTCCGGTTAGTATGGTGTGACGTATATTCTGTTGATAATTAATTGACTGAATCTCTTTCTTTCGGGACGACGCGAGCGAATCGGCCGGATGGTTTTGGGATTGCCGGATTCCGGCCTGTGGAAAACGGAAAAGCCTGGCGAATGTTCGGGAGATACTGAAATGAAAAGTGTGTGCAGCGTTTCGAATACTGCACACACTTTTATGATTTGTCCTGTTACCGGATTGGGGCGGAGCAGACCGGTCCAACGGGTGTCGGAGCGGGTGTCTGCCGTGTGGAATCAGGGTTACCTGACTTTGAATCCGATGGCTTCAACCGCCTTTTTGATGTCTTCCAGCTTGCATTCGCCGGTCACCAGAGCGGTGCCGCCGGCCAGGTCGATTTCCACCTTTTCCACTCCCTCGACGCTGGCGATGGCTTTTTCAGCATTGGCCCGGCAGTGGTTGCATTTCATTCCTTCGATGTGGATGAGGCGCGGCTGGCGGCATTCGTCGGCGGCGGAGCACCCATTGTCCCCGCAGTGGCAGGTAGCCGCATTTTTGTGGAGCAGGTAGCGGTGCACCATGGCGTTGGCCAGCAGCAGGAGCAGCAGGGCGGTGCAGGCCCATTGCCACGGCGAAGCCATGCTGTGGGTGTGGAGGCTGTTCTGCATCAGGGGTTGCAGGAAGAGGTCGCGGGGCAGCAGATAGTCAATGGCAAGTGCAAAGGCGACGGCGCCTCCCACGATGGAACCGAGATAGGTAAGCAGCGCGCGCAATCCCATGACGCGGTGGATGACCAGAATCGAGCCCATGTTGACGGCCGGGCCGGCCATGAGCAGCACCAGTGCGGCGCCGGGCGACAGCCCCTTGAGCATCAGGGCAATGGCAATGGGGATGGAGCCGGTGGCGCAGAGATACATGGGGATGGCGCATATCAGCACGAGCAGGATGCTCAGCAGCGGACTGCCGGCGTATTGCTGGAAAAAGGTGTCGGGCACGTAAACGGTGATGAGTCCGGCTATGACCAGACCGATGATGAGCCACTTGCCGATGTCTTCCATCATTTCGACGAAGGCATAGCGCAAGGCAGCGCCCACCTTTCCGGTCCAGCTTGCGGGGATGGGCTGACCGGCGTCAGCCGATGCGGGAGCAGTTTCCGCATTGGCCGTGTATTTTCTTTCCAGACGGTTGGAAAGGATACCGCCGAAGAGGGCCGTAGCCAGTGCAGCTATGGGGCGTATGATGGCAAAGGGAAGTCCCATCAGCGAGTAGGTGGCCAGAATCGAGTCGACGCCGGTCTGCGGGGTGGCGATGAGGAAGGAGATGACCGCGCCTTTTGAAGCGCCTTCCTTGCGCAGCGACATGGCAGTGGGGATGACGCCACACGAACAGAGAGGGAGCGGGATGGCCACGAGCGTGGCGTAGAGCACTGATTTGAAGTTGGGCCGTCCCAGGTGCCGGTGGTAAAGCCGTGCCGGCACAAACGCATGCAGGATGCCGGCCAGCAGGAAGCCCAGCAGCAGGTAGGGGGCCATGGAGTTGAGGAGATGTATGATTTCCATAATGGGATAAAATGATGTTGTTTCCAATCAGAAATGTTTCTTCGAAGCACATTCCGGGCACAGGCCGATAAGCACATAGTTGGCATTGTGCAGCACAAAGCCTTCGGGCAGGCTGACTTCGGGTATGGGCAGTCCGTGCAGGCAGAAAGTGCGGTGGCAGCGCTCGCAGGCAAAGTGGGTGTGCAGCCCTTCGAGCGATTCGGTCCCTTTTTCTCCGCAATGGCAGTTTTCGGGACACAGGGCATATTTGGTCTGTCCGCTGCCGTCGCTGACCGAGTGAATCAGATGTTCGGCCTGGAAAAGAGTGAGAGTTCGGAAGATGGTTGACTTGTCAATGGTGCCGAGCTGCGCTTCGAGCGTGGAGACGGACAATGCGCAGCAAGCCTCCTTCAGCGCGCGGAGCACCAGCAGCCGCACGGGGGTCGGTTTGATGTCTTTTTCGAGCAGTTGTTCTTCAAGTGTTTTCATGGGAAAAAATGGGGTCGTCCTGTTTCCGTCCTTTTTTTAGTTGTAGGTGGCGATGGGGGAGGGTTGCGCTTTTTCCGGCCTGTGCCGTGTCGCGAAAGGCGCTTTGTGCCGCGGCATGGCGTGGCGGAGGCAACTCTTTCCCCCTGTCGTTTCCTGTCGGTTGCAAAATTATAGAAAAACTATTGCAATCCGGTTGCAAACCGTGCCGATGATGCATTTCTTTTCTTCTGTTCAAAAGCAGTATAATATATATAAGGAGTGTGCCGGCCTTGTTGTCCCGTAATGCGGATGTCCTGTGGCTGCCGGCGGCCGGTATGTGTTTCGCAGGGCAACGGCAGCGGGGCGAGGGGAATATGCCGGCCGGAGGTGAAAAAACAGTCAGTACTTTAGAAAAAACAAAAGTAAGGATAGAAATTTCTAAAGTACTGAGCGTTTTTCCTAAAGTACTGACTGTTTTTCCCAGGTCGGGCAGTGTGGTGGCGGGCGGGGCGTCAGCGGATTTATACCGTTCAAAATTTGACAGTTGCCGATTTTAATATTATCTTTACTACGGAATTTCACAAGAATCGGTAACCTTAATAATAATTCTTACGACTATGGCTTTGGAAAAAACATTGGTATTGTTGAAACCGTGTACGCTCCAGCGTGCGCTGGTGGGAGAAATCATAACGGTATTCGAACGGAAGGGGCTTCGCATCTGCGGAATGAAGATGATGCAGCTTACGGACGAACTGCTGAGCGAACACTATGCCCACTTGAGCGGCAAGCCGTTCTTCCAGCGTGTGAAGGATGCCATGATGACGGCCCCTGTCATTGCGATGTGTCTTGAAGGTGTGGATGCTATCGCGGCCGTGCGTGCACTGGCCGGTCCCACCAACGGCAGGAATGCGGCTCCCGGCACCATCCGGGGCAGTTATTGCATGAGTTTCCAGGAGAACATTGTGCATGCGAGCGATTCGCCCGAAACGGCCGAGGTGGAACTGCGCCGTTTCTTCCGTCCCGAGGAGATTCTGGAGTGGAAGCAGGCCACATTTGAATGGCTGTATGCCTGCGACGAGTTCTGAACCTCCGGCTGCCCTTTCCGCTTGATGCGGCAACGGGGCGGGGCGTCCTGTTCTTTTGTTTCTGAAATCGCTGTGCGGCATGATGCCTGCCGGGAGCGGCGAATGAAGGATGGCTTATGCGTCAGGGCATGCTTAGTGGGGCTTGTTGCCAGCAAAGTCCGTCTTCGCATGATGAATGGCCGTTCTGCGGCATTCCTCCGTTAAGAAGTAAGGGCTGATTCCCGTCGGTGGGAATCAGCCCTTTTGTCCGTAATACGGTTTTCGTCGGGTATTTCTGTAACCGTTCGCCAATGTTATCCTTGTCCTGGGGAGGGCAAGGATGTTGTTTTTACCAGTTGCAATGAACGGATTCCCGAATATACCGGTCGTAAATCGTAGCGACACCTGCCATTTGTTCTGGCGTCAGTGCAGAAAGTTCGGCGGCCTTGATATTGGTCAGGACCTGTTCACGCTTGCTGGCGCCGGGAATGACGGCACTGACGGCATCGTGCATCAGAATCCAGCGTAAGGCATACGGAATAAGGTCTTCTGTTTGGAACAGCTTCTTCAGTTCCTCTACAGCCTGCAATCCCAGTTCGTAGTCCACGCCGGAAAAGGTTTCACCCTTATCGAATGCTTCTCCGTTTCTGTTGTAACTGCGGTGGTCTTCCTTGCCGAACACCGTGTCCTTCGTGTAACGGCCGGTGAGGAGACCGCTGGCCAAAGGTACACGGGCCAAAATGCCGACATCGTTTGCCTGTGCAGCCGGAAACAGTTCTTCGGCCGGTTTCAGCCGGAACATGTTGAAAATTACCTCTATGGCCGAAATGGGGTATTCCATGGCCTGCAGACCTTCGGCCACTTTCTCAATGCTGACACCATAGTGGCAGATTTTTCCTTTTTGTACCAGCTTGTCCATGCCTGAAAACAGTTCGTCTTTCTCATATACCGAGGTGGGCGGACAATGGAGAAGTACGAGGTCCAGCTGTTCAACGCCCAGGCGTTGCAGGCTGCCGTCGATAAACCGTTCCATATTTTCAGCAGTATAGCCCTCGGCCGTGTGAGGAGTAAGTCCTCTTCCGCATTTGGTGACAACAAAGAAATGGTCCTTGTGTTGTGCGATGAACTTACCGATGGCCAGTTCGCTGTTTCCATTGTTATAAATGTCTGCGGTGTCAATCAGGTTGATGCCACTTTCATAACTGGCCTCCAGGATGCTTTGCGCTTCCGTTTCATTAAAGGGGTCACCCCACTTGGTGCCCAGTTGCCAGGTTCCAAGGCCAATCTCGCTGACCATGCGGCCGGTTTTGCCTAATCTTCTCTGATTCATAATTGTTTCTGTTCTTTATTTCGCAGCACTCATCAGTTCTGCAATTTTGTTTTCGATTTTTGTCCATGCCGCGGCAGGGTCCGTTTCATGCGCTACGCATTGCTCCAGGGGACACATTCCGGTTTCGTCTCTGTTTTTTATATACTCGACCAACCGGCCATATTCAAATGCTATTCCGTTTTCCTTGAGCACGGGAACGGCGGCCTGGCTCATGATTTCGCCATATACATATCTGGCTCCGGAGAGCGCAAGCAGTAATGCGGCTGCTTTTCCGACCATTGTGTCTGCTACGTATTTTCCTTCGAAAAACGAGCGGTCGGTCCGCATGGGTACTATAATCGGCCTTACACCTTTTCCGGACGCTTGATATACAATCGACTGTGAGTCGGCAGCTACACAGGTGTAAGTCCTGGCTTTGATGCATTGCCGTATGCTTTCTTTTATGATTCCGGTGTCTGTTGACATAAGTGTTTATTTTGATGGTTCATGTTTGCGAAAAACCTCTCTGGCCCGTTTCATGTTTTCACGGATTTTTACGCCAAAGGGACAGTTCGGTTCACAGCGGCCGCACATCAGGCAGTCGTCGGCCGTTGCTGATAAAGCCCAGTAGTGTTCCATTACGGTGTCGGGAACCGTTTCCTGCTGTGTTGCCAAATCCAGGAATTTGGTTACGGCGGCAATGTCAATATGAGCCGGGCAGGGCTGGCAGTGATTGCAATACATGCATCTTCCTGTCATTGAAATAGATGCACCTGATGCAAAAATGTGGGCATAGCTCCGTTCCTCATCGGAAATCTGCTGATGTCTTACTGCGGCCAAAACTTCTTCCGGGCTGTGGCAGCCGACGATGACCACCTTGACGCCGTTACGGTCCAGGCAATACTGAATACACTGCGGAACCGTCATTGCCACTCCGAAGGGAGAGCTTTCCGCTTGCAGAAGGGTGCCTGCACCCAGTGGTTTCATCACCGTGATGGGCACTCCGGCAGATTCGCAGGCTGAGTACAGTTTCTGCCGCGCTTCATCCACTACCAGACCGCTGTGTTCCATTCCTTTGAATTCTACCAAATCATCAATGTCTGTGTCTGCCGCTTCCATGTCATAGGCAGGATTGATGCTGAACATCAGTACATCCACCACGCCACTCTCAACGGCTTTCAAGGCCATGTGGGGATTGTGGGAACTCATTCCGATATGACGGATGACTCCTTTCTCCTTCAATTCTTTTGCATATTCCAGTATGGGACCCTCAAAAACGGTCTGGAAATCCTTTTCGCTGTCGACATAATGAATCATGCCCACATCGATATAATCCGTTTGCAGACGTTTCAAGAGGTCCTGGAAGGAGCGCTTTGTCTTTTCAATGTCGCGTGTCCTGGTATATTGCTCGTTTTCGTAAACGGTGCACAGATGTCCCTGAATTATAAACTTATCCCTGCGACCCTTCAGCGCGCCTCCCAAATGGTCTCTGGTGGGAGCCTGGGGCATAAAAATATCAATGTAGTTGATGCCGTTTTCCAAAGCAGTGTCCACTATGGCCGTGCTTTCCTCCTGAGACAATCCGTTGAACCATTCGCCGCCTAAGCCGATAACACTGACTTTCAGCCCTGTCTTGCCTAATATTCGATACTCCATATTTTATTCTTGATTGTGTACGACTGTCGTGTGCCGATGGGTAATATTATTTCCGTATCAGATATTTGATAAAGGCATATCCGCCCAAAATCTGCAGAAGCATTCCCGGCAAACCGATGCGGAAGTCCTGTGCGGCCAGAAAGAAATCTCCTTTTATCATCCATTCTCCCAATGTGCCCAATACCTGATATCCCAGAACGACTGTAAGCATCAGGCCGATGGATTCTTTCTGATACCGGTATGCCGTGTGGCCGGCAATTGCGGCAAGCAACACGGATTTCAGGAGAATGGCGGGCAGTGCCGCGGGCGCCGGCATTCCAAAAAGAGCGGAGTTCAGCAATGGCGAAGCCGTCGCGGTAAGCAGTCCGACGCGCCACCCGTATTTATAGGCCCCGATCAAGGTGAAAAAATAAATGGGCAACCAGGTAGGTCCACTCAAATGAACCGTATGGCAAATCTGTGGTAATGCGATATTGCCGAGTACAAAAAGCGTGGCCACCATGTAGGTCTTTGCCTGATTATATTCCAGAGAATAGAGTTTCAGAGTTGTTTCCATAAATTATATTTGTTGAATCCGGTTATATTCATCGTATTTTCAAAATACCATTCCGTGCAATGGGGACATGCCTGACGGATAGGGGTTCAATAACTGCTATAAATTCACGTGAAAGCCGAGCATGACGGTGGCCTTGGGCATGGGGTAACCGGCGTTTATCTCATATTTCTGTGCCAGCAGATTTTCACCGCGTGCCCAAACGTCCAGCCATTTCAGGGCACGGTAGGATGCCCGCAGGTTCCAGAGGACAAAGTCTTCTTGTTGTTCATTCTTTCCGACAGAAGTGTACAGTCCGTTAATATACTGCAGGCCTGTGGATACGTTCCATCGTCCGTGAGAGAAGTTGGCACCGGCATACAGTTTGTGCTCGGGTGCAGCAATGACCGGATTTTCCATATGCAGGTAACTGTAGTTTCCATCCACTGTCCACTGACGGTTGATGCGGTAAGCAGCCTGTATTTCCATTCCGGCATTTTCAATGTTTCCGGAATTCTGGTTCAGCATGCCGCTGCCGTCGGGGTTCGGAAGTGTCTGGATGAGGTTCTTCCCGTCAATGTAGAAGAGGTTCATCCCATAGGACAGCCGTCCCTGCAACAGGCGTTGTGAAAAGGCCAGTTCGTAGTTCCACATCGACTCCGGTTGCAAATCCGGATTCTGCGGCGGGAACATGTACATTTCCCGAAGAATCGGATAGCGGAATCCTTTCGACGCGGAGGCTTTCAACTCCATGTTTTGAGGCAGATGGAATGCAAGTCCCGTTTGCGGCACCCATTCCATTTCGATGCGGGAGTGATGGTCTGCACGGATTCCGGCGTTGAAGGTAAGCCAGGGGCGGATGTCCTGACGAAAGTCGATATATCCGGCCAGTTCATATTCATGTTTATCCACCAGTTCAGCCGTCGTTCCGCTGTTCTCTCCGCTCACGTATTCATTCCATGCGCGCCCTCCATAGCGGAACCAGTCGAAACCTAACGTGGTGCGGTTGCCTTTGAAAAACCGGGTGCTCTGATAGAGCGAGATGCCCATCATGTCATCACGCGAATGAAAACGTTTATCCTGCGGACCTTCGCCAGCTGAAGGAGTGTAGCCGTCGTTAATCCAGTGATTGCCCCAGTTGTAGAAAAAACTGACGGCTCCGGATGTTTTCCCGTAGCGGTTCTCGAGGGCAAGTGAGGTCATGCCCCGTGTGATGCGCTGGTCGCCATCAAGCAGCGGCGCATCTGCCGGACCTGGGTAAGAAGCATTAAAATGGGTAACGTTCACATCGCCCCTCAGGTTCCAACAGTCCGTCATCTCATAGCCCAGCCTGGCATAACCTCCATATTGTTCGAAGCCCATGTCTGTGCGGTGTCCGTCCGTGCGGTTGTATGAACCTGAAACCATACTGGAGAACCGTCCTTTCCGTATGCGGTTGGTAAATTCCGTTTCAAGCGTATTGTAGGAGCCGTATCCGGCACTTAAATTCGTGTTCACCCCGTCGTCCTTTATCTTGCGGGTTACAATATTGACCACACCGCCCATGGCATTCGAACCGTAAAGGACGGAAGCCGGACCTCTCAGGACTTCAACGCGTTCGGCAAGAAAGGACTGGTAGGCATCAGCTATCGGATGGCCGAAAATGCCGGCATATTGGGGATGACCGTCAATCATCACCATCAGCCGTGCAGTTCCGCCGCTCAGTCCGCGGAGTGAAATGTTTCCCGCTGCGCCACCCGACAATCCATACCCCATAACTCCTCGAGAGGTGACAAACAAGCCGGGAACCTGCTCAGTCAACACCGGCAGCAGTGAAGGCTGCAAGGATTGATTGATTTTACTCCGGTTGATAACCGAAACGGTTTGAGATAAATGGCGGACATCCGTTTCGTTTCGGGTTCCTGTAACAACGGCTTCTCCTATTTTATAGCTGTCAAGTGTATCGTGTTCCAGTTCCTGCGCCATTCCAGTCTGCATGGCTACGACTGTCAATGCGATGAGTGTATAAGGCGTTCTTGTTCTCATTTACATTTATATAATATTCTTTCCAATCCTCTTCGGATGTGTGGTCCGTCATTATTTTTCTGTCATGCCTGAGGTGGAAACAACTAACCTCTTTATATAGATTGCGTTAAAAAACAGTACAAAGGTAATATACTATACTTGATTATGAAATACATGATAAATTATACGTATACTGATAATTTTATTCGTATATTGATTTTGAGTAAATTAAAATATATCTTTGCACAATCATCTGCAAAAAAATATTTATGTATAAAAGAAAACTTCCTTTAGACCTGTCTTGTGGCATACGTATCACCATGAGCGTCATCGGCTCCAAATGGAAGCCTTGTATCATTGATGCTTTGCGAGAGAATCCGAAAAGGCCCAGTCAGATTCACCGTGAAATCCCTGAAGCCGTTTCCCGCGTGCTTGATCAGAATCTGAGGGAACTTGAGGAGCACGGTATCGTGAAAAAAACAATTTTCCCGGAATTGCCTCCGAGAAGTGAATATAAGCTGACGGATTTGGGCAGGAGCCTGTTGCCGGTTATTGATTTTATGGAAGATTGGGGTGAATCCCATAGGGGACAATTTGAGGGTACCGGTGTGTGAGTGCAAAACGCGGGTGCTCCGAATCTCCTTCCCCTTTGTTGATAAATCTCGTTATGGTGCAGTTCCTGTCAGAAACGGCCGTATTCCATTTTATTCATTGACTATACAAGGCTGTTGGAAGGGGAAATTTCCCAATAATGACGGTACAGTTTTCCTGCAGAAAAGGGTGGGACGTCAAGGCTTCTTGTCGACCTTTTTTGCGGGCCGGGACGTTGGGGGAATTCGGGCGTCATGAAGGCAATGGCGTTGTCATTGCATGTGGTTATAGTCTGATGTCCACGTGTTCCAACGCAGCCCGGGCACATTCGTAACCTTCCTCGTAGAGAGAGGTGAGCTTGACCACATCGCTTTCCAACCGGTTGACCTCAAGTGGCCTGAACGGGCGGATGGCCAGAATCTGACCGCTGTCTTCGAGCTGTTCCACCAGTTCGAGTTGCCGGTTGTAATAAGCCTGCCGCTTACTGAGCACCAGGCGCAACCGCGGATAGTCGCGATAGATGAACTTGGGTGTCTTGATATCCATGGTTGTGCTGCGGTAACCGCGGTTGCGTGTCAGCACCACCACGTTGAACCGGTGGCCGGCTGCGATGGCGCGCTCCACGGGGATGGAGTCGATGATGCCGCCGTCAAGCATCGGAGTTCCGTCGACAGGGATAATGGGGCAGATGAAGGGCAGACTGCTGGAGGCCTTGACGATGTCGATAAGTCGTCTGGAGTCGCTTCTCTCACTGAGATAGGCTGCACGTCCGGTGCGGCAGTTGGTCGTCACCATTTCGAAAGTCGCCGGGTTGTTGAAGAAGGCTTCATAGTCGAAAGGCAGGATTTCGTTGGGCATCGTGTCGTACATAAAGTCCTGATCGAGAATGCTGCGCTGATTCCAGATGTGGCGCAGTCCGATGTAGTGATATTGGTTCAGACAATCGATGCACGACCGTTTGGCCCTGCCGCGCTGCCGGCTCATGTAGGAAAGTCCGTTGCAGGCTCCGGCCGACACGGCTACAACATAGTTGAAATAGATGCGGCGGTCCAGAAAATAGTCAAGTACACCGCAAGTAAACACTCCGCGCATTCCGCCTCCTTCGAGCACTAAACCTGTGTTGCTGTCTATTGTCATAGCCGTATCCTGTAAAAAACGTCACAAAGTTAACCCATTTTCGTACAAATTGACTATCTTTGCAATATTAAAAAAACGAAACTTGCCATGCTTTTTTCAAAAGATACTTATGTTCAGCGCCGGCGCGAGTTGTGCCGGATGGTCGGTCAGGGCCTGATTGTGCTTTTCGGCAACAATGATTCGCCGATGAACTATCCGGCCAATGCCTACAAATATCGTCAGGACAGTTCATTCCTCTATTTTTTCGGTCAGCACCGCAACGGATTGGCAGGTGTACTCGATGCCGAGAGTGGCCGCGAGATTCTCGTTGGCGATGAAATCGACATCGACGATATTGTCTGGTATGGTTCGGTGACTTCGGTGGCCGAGATGGCTGTTGAAACCGGCGTAGGTGAAACGGCACCGATGGCAAAACTGGCCGAACTCGTGGCTGAAGCCCGTGCGCAGGGGCGTAAGGTGCATTTCCTGCCGCCTTACCGTCATGACACGATGATTCAGCTTTTCGACCTGCTGGGCATCCATCCTTCGGAGCAGCGGGCGGCGGCTTCGCTCGACCTCATCCGGGCCGTTGTCAGCTTGCGTTCTGTCAAGAGCGAGGAGGAAATCGCAGAACTGGAGCGTGCCAGTCTGATAGGCTATGAAATGCATACGGCAGCCATGCGCTTGTGCCGTCCCGGAGTGACGGAAAGTTACATTGGCGGTGTGCTCGACGGCATTGCGGCCAGTCTGGGTTCCATCACTTCTTTCCAGAGCATTGTGACGATGCACGGTGAAATTCTGCATGGTAATCCTTCTGCCCGCCAGTTGGAAAGCGGACGCCTCCTGCTGGTTGATGCCGGGGCGGAGACCGCTGAACACTATTGCTCAGACCATACGCGTACGACGCCGATTTCGGGTAAGTTCACCCAGCGTCAGCGCGATATTTACGACATTGTGGTGGATTGCCACGACCTGGCGCTGACCCATGCCCGTCCCGGAGTTCGCTGGTGGGATGTGCACATGGACGTGTGCCGTCTGATGACCAACCGGCTGAAAGACCTGGGACTCATGAAGGGCGACACCGAGGAAGCGGTGCAGGCCGGTGCTCACGCACTGTTCCTGCCCCACGGATTGGGACATATGATGGGTATGGACGTGCACGACATGGAAGGACTTGGCCAGACTTATGTGGGCTATGACGAGGAAACCCGTCCGTCCACGCAGTTCGGTCTCGCTTCGTTGCGCTTTGCCCGCCGGCTGGAGGAAGGACATGTGGTGACCGACGAGCCCGGCATCTACTTCATTCCGGCACTGATTGATCTCTGGCGGAAGGAAGGTACGAATGCGGAGTTCCTCTGTTTCGACGAAATTGAGAAATACAAGGATTTCGGAGGTATACGTATTGAGGACGATGTGCTCATTACCCGCGACGGCTGTCGCTTCCTGGGCGAAAAGCGGATACCTTACCGTGCAGACGACGTGGAGGCCTTTCTGGCAGCACGCGGAGAATAGTGTCGTACGGATGTGCAATATGTCGTAGGCGTATGCTGATAGATGAAACCTGAATAAAAACTTAAAAATAAACGAACCAATGAACAGTAAATTTTTCATTGCCGCCGCAGCACTCTGCTTGCTGCCCGGCACCATCTCGGCGCAGAACGGCGAGAAGAAGGAAAAGGAAAAACTGACCTTTACCGTAGTGAAGGAAAACCCGATTACGTCCATTAAGGACCAGAATCAGAGTGGTACCTGCTGGGCATACTCTTCACTGGCCTTCCTGGAGTCGGAACTGCTGCGTATGAACAAGGGCGAACACGACCTTTGTGAAAGTTTCCTGGTGTTCAATACCTATATGGATCGTGCCGATAAGGCCATCCGTACACACGGTGATGCCAGTTTCTCACAGGGTGGCTCTTTCTATGACGCGCTCTACTGCCTGAAGAACTATGGTATCGTGCCGCAGGATGCAATGCCGGCTCCCGGTACTCCTTATGGTGACTCTCTCTTCAACTTCAACCAGCTTGACGCTGTGACAAGTGCCTATGTGGCTGCGCTGGCCAAAGGTAAGGTGAAGAAAATCAATCCGGTGTGGCGCAAGGACCTCAAGGCTATCTACACCAACTACTTCGGTGAACTGCCCGCCAGCTTTACGCATAACGGAAAGACCTACACGCCGAAGTCGTATGCCGAAAGCCTCGGTCTGAATCCTGACGACTATGTTTCGCTGACCAGCTATACGCACCATCCTTTCTACACGAAGTTTATCCTCGAAATTCAGGATAACTGGCGTTGGGCTGAAAGCTACAATCTGCCGCTCGATGAGTTCATGCAGGTGATGGAAGAAGGCGTGCGCAACGGCTATTGCTTCGCATGGGGCTCTGATGTCAGCGAAGCCGGCTTCAAGGGTGGTGAAGGACTTGCCACTGTACCTGCCGGTGCCAAAGACAATGACAAGACCGGTTCGGACGCAGCACGTTGGACTGGCGACAACTTCAAGGGAGCTGTCATCAATTCGGGTGCCGGCGAAAAGGTCATCACGCAGGAAATGCGTCAGTTGGGTTATGACAACTGGGAAACGACCGACGACCACGGCATGGTTATCTATGGTCTGGCCAAGGACAACAACGGCAAGGAATATTTCATGGTGAAGAACTCATGGGGTGAATATGGTCCTTACAAGGGCAAGTTCTATGCATCTAAGGCTTTCGTTGCCTATAAGACGATGAATATCGTGATTCACAAGGATGCACTGCCCAAGAGCATTGCCAAGAAATTGGGCTTGAAGTAAGTGTCCTTGTCCTGCCGTCGGAAATACGGACGCTCCGGTGCGGAAAAGTATGCATTTCTGCTTTCAGGGGTGCGGATAAAGACCATAACGGCAGGGAAGGAATACGGTTGAGAATACGACAGGAAGGGAGATGCCGGTATCGGCTGTCCGTTCCTGTCTTTTTTTTACAGATATTCGGTGGAAACGGCAAATGGGTTTCCTTCATAGGAAACGGTGAGGACTTTGGACAGCGTTGGATTTATGGAATACAGCAAAATAAAGATACAATATTATACTTCACCCTGTGGGCAAATGGTGCTGGGGACTTTTGGCGGCAAGATTTGTCTGTGTGACTGGGTGGAATCGCGCAGGCGGCAACAGGTGGACCGTCGTGTGCAGCGTGCGTTGGGGGCAGTTTATGAAGAGGAAGACGACCCGTTGCTGCAGCAGGCAGCGGCGCAACTTGATTCCTATTTTTCGGGGCGTCTGCGTGCTTTCAGCCTGCCGCTATGCTGGTGTGGCACATCCTTTCAGCAGGCCGTGTGGCAGGCTTTGCTGGAGATACCTTTTGGTTGCACGGTGACTTATGGAGAACTGGCACGCAGGCTGGGATGCCCGTCGGCGGTGCGGGCTGTAGCCGGAGCTGTGGGGGCGAATGCGCAGCCGGTCCTTGTGCCCTGTCATCGGGTGGTCGGGGCCGACGGCGCACTGACAGGTTTCAGTGGCGGGCTGAAGGCCAAGGCCTGGCTGCTGGCGCATGAGGACACGGGAAAACTTGATTTTGAAAGATAAGTTTAACGTGAGTTCGGTATAATTACAACATATTACCGGAAATTCAGGAGAAAAACAGTCAGTACTTTCGTAAAAACTAAAGTACTGACAGAAATTTCTATCAGTACTTTAGGATTTTCTGTCAGTAGGATTGTGAAGACGCGATGCGGCAATAGCATACAATGGCTCTGCCTAGGGATAAATAATTATACCGAACTCACGTTAAGTTTATTTTCTTTAACGGAAACGGAAAGTATTGTTTCATAAATTTATATCTTTGCAAGGAGTGGAAACACTCGTGGCGATAATAACCTGTCCATTATAACTTTTAATGTCTTTTGCTATGAAAAAGTACAGTACCCTTTTGCTGTTGTCTGTCCTGCTGGTCGTGGGATTGGTCTGTTCGTGTTCTTCTACTCCGGAGCATGGCAAGCTGATTCCCAAGGATGCTTCCGTGGTATTCAGCCTGAATTTGGAAAAAGCCTACGAGGCCAGCGGCATAACTAAGGAACAGTTGCCGGTCAGCGAGTTGTCCAAATTGCTCAAGGAGTCGACTCTTTCTGCTCCGGCACGTGAAAAACTTGAAAGTATTATTGCTTCTCCCGAAGAAGCCGGCATTGACTTGCAGGAGCCGATGATGGTCTTTTATGCGCCGTCATTCAAGAGCGGTGCAGGTGTTGTCGGCGCGGTCAGCAAGTCGGCCAAGTTGGAGGAACTGATAGATGCCATGGCGCGGGAGGCGCTCTGCACCAAAGTAGCCCGGCATAATGACTTGCGTTATACGGTGATTGGTGATGCCGTACTGGCTTTCAATGACGACTGGTTCCTGTTGGCGGGCCAGTGGCTGCTGCCGGGAAATGCGGAGGAAACGCTGGCGGGGATGGAAGGGCTTTTCAAACAGGAAGAGAAGCAGTCGCTTTATGCGTCGGAACTTTATGAGAAAATGTGTGACTGTCCCGGATTTTTCCAGACACTCGTCCAGGGTGAAGGACTGCAGGCTATGCTCGAAAAGGAAAATCTGCCGATGGACAAGCTGATGAAATCATTGCCCGAGGGAGTTGCTTTGTCCGACTTTGCCTATCTGACCGACGTGTCGATGGGGCCGGGCGAGGCCAATGTCGTGGGAGAAGTGTTGCCGTTGAGCAGCGGTGCCGAGAAATTTGTGACTGAGGCAAAGGGCAGTACTGCCATTGCCGGAGATTTCCTGAAATACGTGCCGGCGAATGCCTGGCTGATTCTTTCCTGCGGTATCGACGGAAAACCGCTTTATGACCAGATGGTTTCCGATGCGGACATGAAGGTGCTTCTGGCTTCCAATCCGGTTGTACAGGAGGGAATAGAAAAACTGGTGCCGGCGTTGAAGGGAGACTATGTGCTGGCGTTGACCGGATTTGTTCCCGGCGCGTACTATCCGGAAGGCGTTTCGTATGCGCAGACCCAGAATGACAGTTGGCTTGGAATGATTGAAAAATATGGTGCCGGCGAAAAGTTCCTGACAAAAAAGGATGGAAAAAATTATTCTATTCTGGTGAGGGATGCGTCGGAGACAGGAAGTGGTGCTTTCTATGTGGATTTCGGCTCGAAGGGTGGAGTTTCTTATGCGCTGTTCGGAGAAAATCCAGAACCGTTCAAGATGGCTGAGACCCCGGTGACCACTTTGGGAGAAGGCTGTAATTTCTATTTCCGGTTCAACGTGTCGCCGTTGCTTGCCTCCGGTGTGCTTGAGAAGGGTTTTACTGCTTATGAATATCGCGTGGCCAAGAAAATCATCGGACTGTTCGACTATGTTGAGGCAAAGGTGGAGAACAACCGGAAATATTCGCTTCGGGTCGTTATGACCGATGCAACGAAAACGCCGGTGAGTGCGGTTTACGATGAAGTCTATGCTTTGGTAAAGGCCATATTGTAAGAGCCGGTTTGATATTCAGATGGCCGGAAAAGTCTTCCCGGACAGACTTTTCCGGCCAATCGTTTTTTATGGTAGTTCCTGCCCGTTGGGATGGATGTTGCTTCCATGTTTGGTTTTCCATCCTTTCGGTCGTATTTTTGAATATGTTGCGGTTCCTCTCTGGCCGGTTGCCCGGAGCGCATAGCCAGGCAATGCTCCTTTTCCGTTTCGTGGGAAATGGTTCGCGGAAATCGGAAAAATGATTCGGCCGGATGACAGGAATCCGCTTTCTTGAAACAATGATAAAAAGGATGGAACGCTTGGTGTGGAAATTATTGGGCCGTCAACTCAGTTATGGACAGTTGGGCGGTTTCTTTGTGGCCAATCTGCTGGGAATGGCGATTGTCTTGTTGAGTGTACAGTTCTATTGGGACGTGCTTCCCGTGTTTACCCGAGGCGACAGTTTTATGAAGGAGTCGTATCTGGTCGTGAGCAAAAAAGTGACGGCGGTGCAGACGCTGCAGGGCGGAACGCCCGGCTTTTCAGCGGGAGAGCTGGAGGATTTGGCCGCTCAGCCCTTTGCCCGTTCCATGGCGCCTTTCGTTCCGGCGCAGTTTGATGTGGTTGCTTCGCTGGGAAATGACCGGATGGGAATCGGTTTTACGACCGAGATGTTTTTCGAGGCCGTCCCCGACAAGTATATTGACGCCGACCTGGAAACCTGGCACTATGCTTCCGGAAGCGACAGCCTGTCCATTATCCTGCCGCGAAATTATCTGAATCTGTATAATTTCGGATTTGCTGCCAGCCGCGGATTGCCGCCTGTGTCCGAAGGGCTGGTCGGGATGCTGGCGCTTCGTTTCCGCTTGCGGGGAGAGCTGGGCGAGTGGAACATGGCGGGCCGGGTAGTCGGCTTTTCCGACCGTTTGAATACCATTCTCGTTCCACAGAGTTTCATGAATGAAGCCAACCGGCGGTTGTCTTCCGCCAGGAAGGCGGTGGCGGCACGGGTCATTGTGGAAGTGGGCAATCCCGCAGACGAGGCGATAGCGCGCTATCTGTCCGGCCATAATTATCAGGTGGAAGCAGGTGGAGATGATTTGGGGCGTATGGCCTATTTTCTCCGGCTGATAATAGCCGTTGTCCTCGGCGTGGGGCTCGTGATTTGTGCGCTGTCATTTTATGTGCTGCTGCTCAGCATCTATCTGCTTTTGCAGAAGCACACCGAGAAAATTGATAATCTCCTGCTGATGGGCTACCCGATGCGCCAGGTGGCCCTGCCTTTCCATCTTTTAAGTCTGGGCGCTCATTTTCTGGTGCTTGTGCTTTCGCTCTGCGGTGTGGCGGCGGTGCGTGACGTCTATCTTTTGCGTCTGGCGGAGGTTTACCCGCAACTGTCTGCGGGTCCGTCCTGGCCGGTGCTGGTCGCAGGTGTCCTGCTGTTCCTGTTGGTTTCCCTTTTGGGCTTTTTGGCCGTTAACCGGAAAATCCGGCAAGTCTGGTTCCTGCACCGCAAGCGCTGAAGGGGGCCGCCCGGCAGGCTACTGCAGGTATTGGCCGGAAGGCCGTCGCAAGAAAGAAAGGCGGCGGAATCCTTATTTTTAGGTATTGTGCGAGCCGGAAAAGATTTGTAATTTTGCAGGAAAATAGGATTTTCATGAAATATCTTTCCGAATTGCAGGACCATGAGTCTGCTTTTGTTTCGGTGGTGGGCGGCGACCCGGCCTTCCGGTTGCGTCTGGAAGAGATGGGATTTGTTCCGGGGCAGGAAGTTACCCGGGTGTATGCCTCCCCGCTGGGTACGCCGATTGTTTTTGCCATGTTGGGGCAGAAGGTGGCGTTGCGCCGGATAGAGGCAGCTCGCATACAGGTGGCTTCCACGGAAGCGGAAGCCATGGCGGAATCCCGTAAGACTTTTTTTGTTGATTTTCAGGAATGGAACCCGAAGGAAGGCGGGTTGCGGGCGCAGTCGTGCAGCGGCCAGCACTGTCAGGGGTGCAGCAAGTGTGATGCGGGAAAAAGCAGTGATGATTTGCCGCCCGTTTCAGGAGAAATGACGTTCGCGCTGGTCGGGAATCCGAACTGTGGAAAGACTGCCTTTTTCAATGCCGCTTCAGGCAGCCACCAGCGCACCGGCAACTATGCAGGCATCACGGTTTCAAGCGTGGCTGTCCGCACGCAGTTTGAGGGGCAGCCGTTGCGGATTGTCGACCTGCCCGGCACGTATTCTCTCCGTGCTTTCAGTCCCGAAGAAGCGCATGTGGCCAACGAATTGGCGAAGGGAGAAGTCGACGTAATCATCAATGTGCTTGATGTCAACAATCTGGAGCGTAATTTGCTGCTTACATTGCAGCTTCGGCAATATGGAGTTCCGATGGTCGGCGTGCTGAACATGTATGACGAGTTTCAGGAAAGCCGCAGCCGTTTGGATATTCCCGAGTTGGAAAAACGTCTGGGCATGAAGCTGGTGCCCACCGTGGCGAGCAAGCAGCGTGGAGTGAATGAAGCCTTGCGAGAGGCCGTTCGGCTGGCCCGGGCGGAAGAACAGCCGCCTGCTGTTCAGCCCGTGGGGGATGCCCATGCCTATATCCATCAATTGCTCGACGGCATTTATGAATTGCAGGAAGGCCGTACGGCGCAGATGACTGCCCGGTTCGACCGCATGCTGGCCAGTTCGCCGCTGGCGTTCCTTTTTGCCTTTGCCATTATGGGGCTGATTTTTTATGCGACCTTTGAGTTGGGAGCCTACCCCATGGACTGGATGGAGCAGGGAGTGGCCTGGCTGTCAGACTGGTTGTCGGGCGTTTTGCCGGCAGGCTGGTTGCGCGACCTTTTGGTGGGAGGAATCGTTGGCGGCGTGGGAAGCGTGATAGTTTTCCTGCCCAACATACTGATACTCTATTTCTTTATATCTATTCTTGAGGATTCCGGCTATCTGTCGCGGGCGGCGTTGCTTTTCGACCCCTTGTTGCGCCGGGTCGGCTTGCACGGCAAGTCGTTTGTTCCCATGCTGATGGGCTTCGGTTGTAACGTGCCGTCGGTTATGGCAACCCGCACGATTGAGCACCGGAAGAGCCGCATGATAACGATGATGACCGTTCCGTTCATGTCCTGTTCGGCCCGTCTTCCGGTCTATACCGTGCTGGCCGGTGCCTTTTTCCCCGATTGTGCGGCACTGGTGATGCTGGCGCTTTATGCCGGCGGCATTCTTGTGGCCTTTGCGGCGGCCTGGTTGTTGAACAAGGTGTTTCATCCCACGGAGCAAAGCCATTTCGTGATGGAAATGCCGCCCTATCGGATGCCGGTGGCGAGGGGGATTCTGCGCCATACCTGGGAGAAGGGACGGGAGTATCTGCGAAAAATGTCCGGCATCATCCTGGTGGCCAGCGTCGTTATCTGGACGTTGGGCTATTTCCCGCGGGGAGAGGCAGAACAGCCGGCCAGGGAACAGCAGGAACAGTCGTTCCTGGGGCAGATAGGACACGCGATGACTCCGTTGATTGAACCGCTGGGCTACGACTGGCGGATGGGAGTGGGCATTCTTGCCGGTGTGGGGGCCAAGGAGTTGATGGTCAGTACGCTGGGCGTGCTCTATGCCGTGGAAGACGAAACGGAGGAAGCCGAGTTTGGCTTGCAGCAGGCGTTGCTGGAGTCCGGACCGACAAAGGCGGCTGCGCTCAGTTATCTGGTTTTTGCCTTGCTCTATTTTCCCTGTATGGCAACCATTGCGGCCATACGTATGGAGTCCGGTCGCTGGAAATACGCCATTTTCACCGCCGTCTATACCACAGCAATTGCCTATGTCGGAGCCTTCTTGGTGTATCGGATAGCGTTGTTGCTGCTTTGATGAGAGTTTCGGCTGATTTTGCTCATATAACGTGAGTTCGGTATAACTACGACATATTACCGGAATTTCAGGAGAAAAACAGTCAGTACTTTCGTAAAAACTAAAGAGGCTGTCTCAAAATACTTTGAGATGGCCTTTTTTGTGTCTGCAAAAAA
>ERZ791743.661-NODE-661-length-28559-cov-18.397207_pt1 | contig 28559 bp, 20 predicted proteins | sample MGYA00509952_ERZ791743 | MGnify/ENA primary metagenome ERZ791743 (study PRJEB30046, sample SAMN00792040) | human gut metagenome | study: EMG produced TPA metagenomics assembly of the A metagenome-wide association study of gut microbiota in type 2...
TTTATAAGTACGCATACTTCTAAAATTTGTGTCAACTTTTTTTAGTACACTACAATTGTCTTGCATGCACCGGGATTGAAACGTCTTGAAATATATTTGGCAGGTCTTATGCGAACTTGCTTTATCCGGTTGGGCTTCGTTCTGACTCGTGATTTTGAGATGAAGATTTTTTTGTTTGAAATCAAGCCTTTTATCTTTTTTTTGTACCTTTGTCCAAAATTTTATCATGACGAATTGTGTGTCTTCTTGGACAGCAGGCTTGAACATGTATCTATTAATGCTTAATCATAAAAAACCGTTATGTCAGAGACAAAGTATATCTTCGTAACAGGCGGTGTTGCTTCTTCTTTGGGTAAGGGCATCATCAGTTCCTCTATTGGGAAATTGTTGCAAGCGCGAGGTTATAATATTACTATTCAGAAATTTGATCCATATATTAATATAGATCCAGGTACATTGAATCCTTACGAGCATGGTGAGTGTTATGTTACGGATGACGGTCAAGAGACTGATTTGGATTTAGGACATTACGAGCGATTTACCGGTATACAAACGACACGTCATAATAATGTGACGACGGGTCGCATCTATCAGAGTGTAATAGAGAAGGAACGCCGTGGAGACTATTTGGGTAAAACGATTCAGGTGATTCCTCATATTACCGATGAGATTAAGCGGGATATGCTGTTCCTGGGTAAGAAGCATCATTATGATTTTGTGATTACAGAAATCGGAGGAACTGTAGGAGATATTGAGAGTTTGCCTTTTTTGGAAGCAATTCGCCAGTTGAAATGGGAACTTGGCCAGAATGCAGTATGCGTGCATTTGGCATATGTACCTTATTTGGCGGCCGCTGGCGAATTAAAAACAAAACCGACTCAGCATTCGGTTAAGGAATTGCAGAGTTTGGGCATTCAGCCGGATTTGTTGGTGTTGCGAACTGAGCATGAAATCGGGCCTGAACTGCGGAAAAAAGTGGCTAATTTCTGTAATGTATCGCATGATGCGGTGGTGCAGAGTTTGGACATGCCTACAATTTACCAGGTTCCTTTAGAAATGCAGAAACAAGGACTTGATGCAACAATACTCAAAAAATTAGGAGTTGAGGTCGGTGAGACCCCGGGCCTTGGCCCGTGGCGTTCTTTCTTGGATCGTCGGCAGCGTGCAACAGAGGAAGTCAAAGTGGCTTTAGTAGGTAAATATGATCTTCAAGACGCCTATAAAAGCATATTGGAATCTCTGTCTCAGGCAGGTACCTATAATGATTACAAGGTAAAATGTAAGTTTGTCAACTCGGAAAAACTGACTGAGGAAAATGTTGAGGCAACCTTAAAAGAATTTGATGCGGTTGTAATATGTCCAGGATTTGGCTCTCGAGGAATTGCCGGGAAGTTGGTGGCTGCACATTATTGTCGCGAAAAGGATGTTCCGACTTTGGGCATTTGTTTGGGCATGCAGATGATGGTAATAGAGTTTGCTCGCAATGTGTTGGGCTATGGTGATGCCAATAGCGTGGAAATGGATTCGAAAACTCCCCATAACGTAATTGATTTGATGGAGAATCAGAAGAACATAACGAATATGGGAGGAACTATGCGCTTAGGCGGCTATGAATGCGTGTTACGTGCTGGCAGTCGCGTGCGTGAAATTTATGGAAATGAGGTGATTCGTGAACGCCATCGTCACCGTTACGAATTTAATAATGATTATCGGGAGGAGTTTGAACAGAAGGGTATGCAATGTGTCGGTATAAATCCCGATAGTGATTTGGTGGAAATTGTCGAAGTTCCGGCGAACAGATGGTATGTCGGAACGCAATTCCATCCGGAATATACAAGTACAGTGTTGAAACCTCATCCACTGTTTATCAATTTTGTAAAAGCCGCTATAGCGTACAAAAAAGAAAAATGAAAGATAACCTCTTTGGTAAATCTGCAGATTCTCAGAAGTTTTACTGCCTTGTAGCAGTAGGATTTCTGAAATTTGCAGATTTTCCTAATAAAATGGAATTATCAAAAATATAAAAGAACAAACTAAAGTTTTATGGATAAGAATACAGTAACGGGGCTGATCCTTATTGTTGCTCTACTTTTGGGCTATAGTTATTATACAACTACGACAATGACCGAACCCGCCCAGTCGCAACCCACTGTAACAGAATCACAAATAAAGCAGCAGGAACAGGCGAATGCGGAAAAAAAGCAGATGGCTATTGTCTCGAAGGATAGTACATCGCTGTTTTTTAATTGTGAAACAACGGGAAAAGATAGTTTGGTGGCAATTGAAAATGAAAAATTGCGTGTAGAGTTGAATTGTAAGGGAGGAACTGTAGCCAATGTTTATCTGAAAGAGAAAAAAGCAGATTCGGATGAATATCGGTACCGTAGTTACAATGATTTTGATGAGGGGAAGAATAATCCTCTTCATCTGTATCGGAGGAATGATGCTGACATGTCTTTTACGCTGGACACGAAAGATGGCGCGTTTACTACTTCCGATTTTGATTTTGTACCGGTGAATCATACAGCCGACGCAGTTACCATGAGATTGCTTTCAGCTGATAGTACGGCTTTGTTTGATATTGTTTATAAACTAAGCGATGGCGGTTATCTTTTGAACTTCTCAATAGAAACTCAAGGTATTGATAAATATGTTTCTGCAGCACAAGATTTTATTAAGATAAACTGGAGTAATAGAGTGAGTCTGTTAGAGAAAGGATTCAAGTTCGAAAATCAGTATTCTACATTGACTTACCGCTTGTATGGCGATGATACAGAAAAGCTAAGTGAATATGAGGCCGAAAAAGAAACCAATGTCGAAGGACAGGTTTCCTGGGTGGCTTTCAAAAACCAGTATTTTAGCAGTGTGCTGATTTCGGAAAATCCGATGACAGCAAAGTCTTTTGAAAGTACTCCTTACTTAAAAGACAATCCGGGAAACTATTTGAAGGAGTATAAGGCTGATATGTTGGCATCTTTCGATCCAACCGGAAAAGGAAAGTCTAATTTCCAATTGTATTTTGGACCAAATCAGTTCAGATTGCTTCAGTCAATGGACAAATATGCCGTCGGTGGTGAAAAAGATTTACATTTGGAAGAATTGGTATATCTGGGATGGCCATTGTTCCGTTGGATTAACCGTTTCTTTACCTTGTATGTATTCGATTTCTTGACACAGTTGGGGTTACCTATGGGCATTGTGTTATTGTTGATAACAATTTTGCTCCGCATTATTGTTTATCCGCCTACTAAAAAAAGTTTTTTAAGCAGTACACGGATGCGAGTGTTGAAACCAAAGGTAGATGAGATAAGCAAAAAGTATCCTAACAAGGAAGATGCAATGAAGCGCCAGCAGGAGATGATGACGCTCTATTCGCAATATGGCGTCAGTCCTATGGGAGGATGTCTGCCTATGTTGATACAGGCTCCAATTTGGATTGCTATGTTTAATTTTGTTCCTAACGCAATTGAACTCCGTCAACAAGGTTTCTTGTGGGCAGAGGATTTGTCTACCTATGATAGTATAATTTCATGGAATACAGACTTATGGTTGTTGGGCGATCACTTGAGCCTGTTCTGCATTCTTTTCTGTCTGACCAATTTGCTTTATACGTATATGACAATGCGTCAGCAGCGAGAGTCAATGTCCGGTGATCAGGCTGAACAGATGAAGGTTATGCAATGGATGATGTATTTGATGCCCGTATTCTTCTTCTTCATGTTTAACGACTATTCATCTGGCTTGAACTATTATTATTTTATCTCTCTGCTTGCAAGTGCTTTGACTATGTGGTATTTGCGTAAAACTGTTGACGAGAAGAGAATTTTGGAAAAGTTGGAGGCATATTATCAGGCAAATAAGAATAATCCGAACAAAAAACCTAGTGGATTGGCAGCGCGTCTGGAGGCTTTGCAGAAGCAACAGCAAGAAATGATGGAAGAACAGCGTCGTCGCCAGCAAAACAAAAAGGATTAGGGGTAAAAAAGGTAATAGATAATAATTTATGCGATAAACTGACAGAAGGAGTGCAGATGAGTATGTAATCCCTGAAAAGGATTTGCTTATGGCATTCCTTCTTATTAATTTTATAAGAGTATGAACATAACTACTATGTTGGCATCTTTGTCGTTGATGGTTTCAACACTATCGTCTGAATCTATGGCGGCTCCCAGTGATGGTGATTTCATAGGGAAACAGTCTTTGAGCATTAAAGATGGGCGGCTTACGCCTGAGGCATTATGGGCTATGGGACGATTGGGGGATTTTTCATTGTCTCCTGATGGAAAGTTAGCTGTTTATTCGGTTTCTTATTATAGCGTGGAACAGAACAAAAGCCATTCCGTCCTTTATACATTGGATATGGTCAGTAAGGAAAATCGTAAGCTGACAACAACTTCCTCTCAAGAAATGTCGCCAGTTTTTGTTAAGGAGGGTAAACGGATTGTTTTTCTTTCTTCCGAGAGTGGTTCCATGCAATTGTGGGAAATGAATGCTGATGGTAGCGATAGAAAACAAATATCAAACGAGCCAGTAGACGTGCAGGGATTTCTTTTCTCTCCTGATGAAAAGAAAGTGCTTTTGGTGAAAGAAGTGCCACAGCAGACCTCGATACAAGCCAACGATGCGGATCTACCTCTGTCATCCGGTATGGTATGTAATGATTTGATGTACAAGCATTGGGATACGTATGTTAAATCAGCGCCTCATCCATTCGTGGCTACTTATGATGGTCAGAAAATAACAGGAGCATATGATATTTTGAAGGATGAGCCTTTTGAATCACCGATGATGCCATTTGGTGGTATTGAGCAATTGGCTTGGAGCCAAGATGGAAATCAGGTGGCATATACTTGCCGGAAAAAGAGTGGATTGGCATATGCCATTAGCACAGACAGTGATATTTATCTGTATGATGTTAATACTCAAAAGAGTAAGAATATTTGTAAGCCTGATGGATATACAGACGTTCATGTTGACCCAACCCGTTCCTTGGAGAACCAGCAGGGAAATCCGGCCTTTAAGGGAGTTGATTGTAATTTGGGCTATGACCAGAATCCTTCATTTTCGCCAGACGGTAAATATGTTGCTTGGTTAAGTATGGAGCGCGATGGCTACGAAAGTGATCGTACGAGGTTGTGTGTATACGAACTGGAAACAGGTAAGAAGTTTTATGTGACAGAATCGTTTGAAAGTGGTGTGAATGAGTTTTGCTGGCTAGATGACAGTAAGCAATTATATTTTACTGGAGTTTGGCACGGCCGCACTCATGTTTATCGTACCGATTTAGAGGGAAAGGTGGAGCAGTTGACTGAAGGTGATTATGATTATTCTTTGGTGGGGTTAGGCAATCAGAAAAACTCTTTGTTGTTGAAGCGTCATAGTATGAGTGCACCTGATGATGTTTATCATTTGACTTTTGGACGTAAGGGTAAGAAGGTTTTGACCCAATTGACTTTTGAGAATGAGCATATTTTGAAGCAACTTGTTTTAGGAGAAGTCAAAGAAAGGTGGGTAAATACAGTCGACGGAAAACAAGAACTTTGTTGGGTTATATACCCGCCGCATTTCAATCCGGATAAGAAATATCCCACACTGCTGTTTTGTGAGGGCGGTCCACAATCTCCTGTAAGTCAGTTTTGGAGTTATCGTTGGAACTTTCAGTTGATGGCGGCCAATGATTATATTATCATTGCCCCCAACCGTCGAGGACTTCCAGGCTTCGGTATGGAATGGTTGGAGCAGATCAGTGGCGACTATAGCGGTTTGTGCATGCAGGATTACCTTTCGGCAATTGACGATATTTGCAAAGAGAAGTATGTAGATAAAGACCGTTTGGGAGCGGTTGGTGCTAGTTTTGGCGGATACAGTGTATATTGGCTGGCCGGTAATCATAACAAGCGTTTCAAGGCATTCATCGCTCACGACGGTATTTTCAATACGCAGCAGCAGTATGTGGAAACGGAAGAATTGTGGTTCCCGAATTGGGATATGAAAGCTGCGCCGTGGCATAAGGATAGTGCAGGTGCACGGCAAAAGGTTTTTGAAACTTCGCCTCATCTTTATGTGGATAAATGGGATACCCCCATCCTCTGTATTCACGGACAGAAGGATTTCCGTATTGAATATACCCAAGCAGAAAGTGCATTTACTGCGGCGCGTTTGCGTGGTATACCAGCGCAGTTGCTGCTGTTTCCAGATGAGAATCATTGGGTGCTGAAACCGCAGAACGGCATCTTGTGGCAGCGTACCTTCTTCCGCTGGTTGGATCGTTGGTTGAAAAAGTAGTGATAGTCAAGTCGATTTTTAATATGTAAAAAATATGTCTACAGTAAAAAAAATGAATGACAGTGTGTTGATTCGTTGGATGGCACTGTCAATTGTTGCGTTTATGATGATGGCAGCCTATTATGTTAACGACGTAATGGCACCATTGAAAAGTATGCTGGAAACTGATTTGGGATGGACAAGTGGTGAATTCGGTATGTTTTCCGGTGCCTACAGTTTCTTGAACGTATTCTTATTGATGCTGATTTGGGGAGGTCTGATTCTTGACCGTTTTGGTATCCGTTTTACCGGTCTTTTGGCAGCCTTTCTGATGGTGGCAGGAACAGCAGCAGAGTATTACGCTATTACTCGCATTGGAGGTTCGTCATCGGAAATCCTGGGATTCAAAGCTGATGTTTTCCTCGCCTCCGCGGGGTACTCTGTTTTCGGTGTAGGTGCAGAAGTCGCCGGCATTACGGTAACAAAGATTATTGCTAAATGGTTTAATGGAAAGGAAATGGCATTTGCTATGGGAGTTCAGGTCGCTTTGGCACGAATCGGGTCTCAAGCAGCATATACCGTAGCGATTCCTTTGGCTAGCAGTTATCACCTGGAAACTCCTTTGTTGATCGGTTTTGTTGTTCTGATTGGAGGCTTTGTTTCTTTTGTCGTTTTTTCGATGATGGATCGGAAGTTGGATTCGCAGGTTAAGATTTCTGTAGAAAGCAGTGATGAAGAAAAGTTCTGTTTTGCTGATGTCATGAACGTGGTAAAGAATCCGGGTTTCTGGTTAATTGCGGTGCTTTGTGTTCTTTTTTATAGCTGTGTTTTCCCCTTTCAGAAGTTTGCCACAGAATTAATGATTACTAAGTATGGAGTAGATGAGACTGTCGCAGGAACATTTGTTGGACTTCCTGCTACAGGTGCGTTGCTTCTGACGCCTGTATTTGGCGGTTTGATAGATATGCGTGGTCGGGCAGCTACTTTCATGATTGTGGGCGCAGCCATGTTGATTGGTGTGCATGCTATTTATGCTCTTCCGTTTGTTCACGCTTCGTGGGTCGCTATTGTGTTGATGGTTATTTTAGGTATAGCATTTTCTTTGGTACCTTCAGCGATGTGGCCGAGTGTTGCAAAAATCTTTCCCGTTAAGCAGTTGGGTACGGCGTATGCTCTGATTTTCTTTATTCAGAATATTGGTTTGTGGGGAGTGCCTACGCTGATTGGCTTCGTTTTGGAAAAGTATTGCATTATTGGCACAGAACTGGTGGCAGGCAAGGAGACAACATTTTATGACTACACCTTGCCGATGGTGATTTTTACAGTTATTGCTTGTCTGTCATTAGTGGTAGCCTTTTTATTGAAGGCGGCCGACCAAAAATATAACTATGGCCTGGAACGTCCGAATTTGAAAAAGTAGCGATATACAAGGGACGTTCCGTAGACTATATGGTGAGCCAACTGATTCGTAACAACAGGCATACGAATTAGTTGGCTCTCGTCTCCTGAAATAGCCCGCGGAGCGGCCCGAAACAAAAGTACTGACAGAAAAATCTAAAGTACTGACAGTTTTTTCTAAAGTAAGGTTAGGAAATCCTGTCAGTACTTTTGTTTTTCTGCTTGCTCGCTTTTCCGCGGGCCGCGGTGTTTTTACTTATTCTTTGTTTTGAGAGTATGTGCTGCCTTCATACTTAATTTTTAGCGTAACCTGTCCATATGGTTTCATGAAGAAAGGACCGTTTAGTTCTTCAGTCGGATTCTCTTCTATTCGACATATATAGACTTGATATGGTTGTTTGCCGGGATAAGAAAGTGTAACTTTTTCTTTTTTGTCAGACACAGAACGTAGACGTACAATTAATTCGTTGTCAGAGTCTGTAGACTTTAAGATTGTGGCGTATACCATAGGGTTGTCTATGGATAAGATGGGAGACAACTGTGGAGCCACATTTGCAGGTACATGAACTAGCGGTTGAACTTGTTCTAGTCCAAACCGGTTTGCATCAACTACGTTGAAAGCATTGTGTGGGTATAAGCGGTATCGGAATGTGACTTGACCTTCTTGGGATGTCGGGAAATTGGTGTGCCAATGATTATTCATTACCCATGAGTAAATAGTGGAACTCGGTTTGAGTTCTTTTATCCAGGGACCCTTTCCTCCCCAACCGAGTGCAATATTTGCAGAGCGACTCCCATATTCGAATAAAGGTGCATCCAATGAACACCATGTAATTCCATGAGTACCATTTGACACGTCAAGCCATCGCTGAAGAGTCAGCCAGTTTCGGTTGCCTTGCTTCCATTGATCTTTTTCGACCTCCATAACTCCCCAGGGGATATCAACTCGCGTGGTGGATTGTGGAATATTGAAACCGAAACCAAAATGAATGCCATCTTTTTCTGTTAATGGTAGTTTGTCTACAACATTCGTGATTTCAAGCCAAGGTAGCCCTGCAACCAATCGGACAGAACGTGAAAGACTTTGGCACCCTTTAGCCTTGGAGTCTATTCTTAACTCTACGACTAGTGGTCCATTTTCGATGACAGAAATGGATTGAACTGAGTCGGCTTCGGGTAAATTTTGGTTGGCGGGGAGCCATGAAAAGGAGTTTGCTCCTCCATCAATTGCGGTGTCTATATAATTATGCGGCTCTCCCTTTTTTTGCAGAGAAATAATATTTCCTGATTTTTTATCTATTTTGACACTTAAGAACTCATTTTCCATGGTGGTTCCATGAATTCTACAAGCAACTTTTGTTGAGCTTTTTCCTTGAATTACCCGATAATGTGAGGAACTTAGAGCAGGAATTTCATTGGTCAGGAATATGAGTTCTCCTGTTGACAATCGTTGTGAAGGAACTGCATTCCCTTTTGCGTCTATAACGATATCGCCCTTCCGGCTCTCTGATGGACTTAGAGTTATTAGTCCCTTATGATTCCATGTGTGTGTATTGAATACGGCTATTCCACCATTTGCAGGTCCGTCGTTAGGACCTAATGCACCGTTGGACTTGTCGGTTGCTGGAGCCAAAGATTCTTCAAGAAGTTGTATGGAGCGATCTTCTGCTTCTTTAAAATACGATTGCTTTACCTTCCAGATTGCATCTTGAAAGAAAGGTTCTGAAGGATTTTCAAAGCACCATGTATGTTCGGAACCTAATAAGATGTATCTCCATGCTTCATCAAAATCATTTCTTGGTGCTGCTTTTCCGTTTGCCAACATACTCCAGACGGTTTCTGCTTGTGCAACGCGTTCTTTGGCATTTCTGTTCATGGCTGTTAATCGGGCAGCAGTACCCAATCCATCCGTCCAGTATTCCGTATAATCACCTTTTATTACAGGTAAATCCTTTCCATATTTTTCTTCAATCATAGACATGATTTCATGTCCGCTACATATCCGGATTTTGGGATAAGCATATTTTGTGTTCCAATCCTGTACTGCATAGGGAACATCTGCATCTAGTGGATTGTTATCCCATAATGACCAGGAGAGAACGGTGAAATCGTATGGATAATTACTCTTCTCCAGCGCTATCAGTTTATTTGTAAAGTCGACGTTTGCGTTTCCTGTTTGTATGCGAAGAGGTACTTTGGCCTGGTTACGCTGTCCGAACCAGGGACGACCAGTCTTTCCCCCTTTATCCATACTTCCGCTATTGGCATATTGTCCTGGCTGTAAGAATAGTACTTTTGATTCTCCGTCAGGTCCAATCCACCAGAAAGGTTTGCCATCAATATCAGCATGTGCATTGCCGGCACGGTCGGAATTGGGCCAGGATATAATATACTTGATTCCCTCCTGCGCCATTACAGGAATCAGTCCCCAAGTTATACCCGGAATGTCAAACTGTTGAAAAACATCCATAGGTTGTCCGCTGAGTTTTTGCATTTCTCTGGAAAACTTGAAAACATGGAATAACTCTTCGTCCAAACAAATACTAGTGTTCAGATTTAGATAGCTGGCATCTAGTGCAAGTCGTCCATCTTTTATGGCTGCAATTATTTCGTTTCGTACATCCGGTTGGCTATACCACAGACGTTCAACAGGCCAAGTGACTTCTGGATTCCATACAAAACGTGCTCCGTCGGTGTGTCCTGTGGTTTCTTTACCGAGTTTTATGCCTTCTAATACATTATTCTTATGTAATTCTTCAACGTTTTTATGAGTATTGGTGTAACCAATATCTACGTGTGCATGGTTGTACAAATAGACGGTCCAGTGTCGCATTGGATTTACGACGAGTTGTTCTTCGTGTTTTTTATTATCACAATGAATAGTCAGTTTGATTGATGAAGTGTCGCGGGTGGATATTTCCGGAGGCAATAGGACTTCCACCTTAGCGGAGTCTGTGGTTTTGATTGTATACAAATTCTTTTCGTTGATTCCTTTTGAGGTGACATCTATTTGCAGTTTCCCTGCCAGATGGCTTCCTTTAAGAGTTACTGATATAATGCGCCCCGGCGAGCCATCTGAGCGGTATCCATATAAAGGTTCCACTTCACACTTTATTGATGTTGGACGTATCTGTGCTATTGACAAAGTTGAAATCGTCCCCCAAAAGAGCATTGTTAAATTAAGAAATTTTTTCATAGTATTTCATTTAGATGTTTCTGGATTCGTATAAGTATTTGTAGAATCAACGCATAAAATGTGTTGGCCTTAAGATATGCTGTTGTCTGGAGTTCGAAAAAAATGTGTCGAATCTCGTATCTTCTTATCTTTTACAAAATCCTGTCACAAAGATATACGATATTACGATTTGTCGAGGTAATTTTTATAGAAATATTTAATAGAAAGATGATTTCTACAAAGATGAAGTTAATCTGTCGAGGAAAATGGAAGATGCCTGTCGTGACGGATGGAGATTGGTATGATGATGGAGATTGTGAATATGCGGTGAAAGGCTTAGGTATATGGGATACAGTGGAGTGGGCACGGACTTCACATCATCAGCTTTATGAGTATTTTATCTGAGGCAGCGATACCCATTCCTTTTCAGTTAGCGAGATTGTGGCATGTTCTTCGCTATAATGATTAGAAAACAAAAACTGATACAAAAGAGATTTTACTATATCCCTTTTTGTATCAGTATCTTATATTGTTGTACATCTAAGGCGGTGTGAGGTTGTAGTGATCTCTCTGGAGAATATGGTTATGATGGTTCTATAACACACTCCTTTTTTTGATAGGTTAATACCTTTCTGTCTGATTAGGGAAATCACCACTTTTGACATCGGTTACGTAGTGTCCGATTGCGTCTGTCATAATGGAATGCAGGTCAGCATATCTCCGAAGAAATTTTGGAGAAAAGTCTTTATTTTTACCCAGCATATCATCAATAACCAAGACTTGTCCGTCTGCGCTGCCGGCACCGATGCCGATGACGGGGATGTTGATGGCATTTACGACCTGTTCGGTGAGACTGGCAGGAATCTTTTCCAGGACAATGGCAAAACATCCAACCTCGGCTAATGCGTGTGCGTCGGAAATAAGCTTCTGTGCTTCAGCTTCTTCTTTTGCTCTTACCGCGTAGGTTCCGAATTTGTTGATGCTTTGAGGAGTGAGTCCAAGATGTCCCATTACAGGAATTCCCGCTTCGAGAATTTTGCGTACAGTATCAATAATTTCTGTTCCGCCTTCCAGTTTGAGTGCGTCGCAGCCGGTTTCCTGCATGATTCGGATGGCATTTTTGACACCGTCGGTTGGGTTAACTTGATAGGTTCCAAAAGGCATGTCACAGACAACGAGAGCACGTTTTACGCCTCTGACAACCGAGCGTGCATGATAAATCATTTGTTCCAATGTAATAGGGAGTGTAGTTGTGTTACCGGCCATGACGTTGGATGCACTGTCTCCGACTAAAATAATGTCAATGCCGGCACCGTCGACTATTTTTGCGGTGGTATAATCGTAAGATGTTAGCATTGCGATTTTTTTGCCTTGCTCTTTCATTTCCATCAGTCGATGGGTGGTGACCTTTCTCGGGTCTTCTACTAAATATCCAGCCATATTCCTTTTTTTGTTATTTTATTGCAAAGTTAGGAATAACTTTATAAAATGATAGCTCTTGAATTATGTTTGTTTGTAGTTCTTGTTGTCTGTTCATTGTTTTTATGCTGATTATCTGTGGATGTTGATTCTTTGATGAGAGATGTGATGCCGGAATTGAGGACTTAAGATGCCGGTCGTGTATTATTTTATGTGGTGATATCTATTGCATAAAGTTTCTTTTGTACCTTTGTACCTATATGAGACGAAAAATCGAACTTTTGGCGCCGGCGCGCGATTTGGAATGTGGAAAAGAGGCTATCCTTCATGGTGCTGATGCTGTTTACATTGGTGGCCCGTTGTTTGGCGCACGTGCTGCCGCAAGTAATTCTGTGGAGGATATTGCGGCTTTATGTGCATTCGCCCATATGTATGGGGCCAAGGTTTATGTTACACTAAATATCATTTTGTATGATGCGGAGCTCGAGGCGGCAGAACGCATGGTGTGGCTTTTGTATGAACATGGTGTGGATGCGTTGATTGTGCAGGATATGGCTTTGTTGAGGCTGAATTTGCCACCGATAGCCCTGCATGCATCTACTCAGACAGATAATCGTACGGTAGAGAAAGTACGTTGGTTGGAGAGTATGGGGTTTTCACAGATTGTGTTAGCGCGCGAATTGGGGGTGAGAGAGATTGCGGCTATTTACGATGCTGTTCATGTACCTTTGGAAGCGTTTGTTCACGGGGCATTGTGCGTGAGCTATAGTGGCCAATGTTATGCATCTCAATATTGTTTTGGGCGTTCTGCTAATCGAGGACAGTGTGCCCAATTTTGTCGTTTGCCTTTTGACTTGTTGGATTCGAAGGGGCGTGTATTGGCCAAGGATAAACATCTGCTTTCGTTGAAAGATATGAACCGGAGTGCATTTTTGGAAGAGATGCTTGACGCCGGTGTATCTTCTTTTAAAATAGAAGGACGATTGAAGGACGTTGCTTATGTCAAGAATGTGACGGCCTATTATCGGCAGAAATTAGACGAAATCTTGTCGAGACGGCCGAATGATTATGTTCGCAGTTCATTTGGACAGACGGATTTGAATTTTACTCCGCAACTGGAAAAGAGTTTTAACAGAGGATTCACTGATTACTTTCTGCATGGTCGTACCTCGGATTTGTGCTCGTTTGAAACCCCTAAAGCCAAAGGTGAGGTTATTGGAGAGGTGAGCCGCGTGGGTAACCGCAGTTTCTCTGTTCGGTATGTACGTGAGGATGATGCTTCATTGCGTTTGCATGCAGGAGATGGACTTTGCTTCATTGGGCCGGATGGGAAATTACAAGGATTTCGTGTGAATAAGGTAGACGGAATGGATATTTATCCAGCGAGTATGCCAGTCCTGTCCCTAAGGACTTTGCTTTACAGAAATCAGGATGCTTATTATGAAAAAATGTTGTCGCGACCGACTGCGGTTCGGCGTCTCTTGTTACAAATCGTGTTTGCTGAAACGGAAGAAGGTTATTCGTTATGGCTTTGTGATGAAACAGGAGTGGAAGTCCTGCTGAATTTTCCGATGCAGAAAATAGTGGCACAATCACCGCAGCGGGATAATATGATTCAAATCCTGTCAAAATTAGGAGATACTCCCTTCAAGGTTGCAGCCGTAACTGTTGAACTTAATGAGGAAAGGTTTATTCCATCTTCGGTCTTGACGAAATGGCGACGAAAAGCTGTTGATGCTTTGATGGAGAAAAAAACTGCGGAGTATAAACAGGAAGTACGTAAATTGCCCAAAATGAATGGTGATAAGGTGAGTGACCATATAACCTATTTAGGTAATGTCGCGAATGCTCTGTCTCGGGATTTATATGAGCAGCAGGGCGCTATGCAGATAGATCCTGCTTTTGAATTGTGCCAGCCCGATAAAGCAGTTATTATGGTTTGCCGTCATTGTCTGAGATTTGCGTTAGGCAGATGTTCCAAACGACTTCATGGTTGTTTCCAGGATAAAAAAGACTGTAATGAGCCATGGCGGTTAAGAATGGCGGATGGCCGTGTTTTTACGTTGGAATTTGATTGTGTCCGTTGTCAGATGAAAATATATGCGCCTTAAGAATATTGTTTGTTTTTTGTTCGTCAATCTATTTTTTCTGTCTTGCTATTATTCGCATTCAGATGTGTCGGATCAGTGGAATGACCTTGCTGAGGATAAAGTCGATTCAGTCGCTTTTTTTGCCTCGCATCATTATTGGAAAGGTAGTTTCTTTTATGCGACAGATTCAATGAAGATAACTCAGGAAATAGATTGTGAACATACAAGTGCAACTGTGTGTGACTGCCCATTACAGCGCATATCCGCTGGTGATGTGATAGGTGTGTTGGACATCAGAAGGCATGAACAGAATTCTGTTTCATCTTTCATGATAAAGGTTGCACGTGACCAGCAGTGTCAAGGATGGATTGAGGAAGCTACATTATTAAAGTATGGAATACCAGATTCCCCGATAGCGAAGTTTATTCATTATTTCAGTAGCCGCAACTTCTTTTTTGTGTTGTTTTTCGTCGTTATTGCTACTATACTTTACGTTGTACAAGTAGTTCGAAAAAAAACAATGTATTTTGTGCATTTTAATGATATTCGGAGCTTTTATCCGACTTTGCTATGTCTGACAGTTTCCTTTGGAGCTGTTTTGTATGGTTCTTTACAAAAGTTTGCGCCGGAAACATGGGAGGAGTTCTATTTTAATCCGACGCTTAATCCTTTTCAGAATGGTCTTCCTCTAATATTGTCCTTGTTTGTAGTGTCCTTGTGGTTGATGTTGTTGGTCGGACTTGCGGTTGTTGATGATATATGGCATCTACCAGACTTTTCGGGGAAGATATCTTATTTAGCCGGATTGATTGGCGTTTGTATGATTCTATATTTGTTTTTTACTCTTTCGGTACATGCATACATTGGTTATCCATTGCTTTTGGTGTATTGGGGTTTTGCTTTTTATCGTCATTTTAAACATGGGGTTCCGCATTTTTGTTGTGGGGAATGCGGTGCACCGATATCCCATAGTGGGCGCTGTTCGGAATGTGGAGCTGATAATGAAATATAATGTCATTTCTTGTGTAAGTCTTCCTATCTGCAAAAAACTTTGTACTTTTGTAATCACTTATGAAGAAATCTTATATATTAATATATGTTTGTGCTGTTTCCTTTTTGGGGAAAATGCACGTTTTGGCTCAAAACATCATTACCCCGCAAGGTTTGATGACAGAGGAGGAGCAGCGGTCGCATTGGGCTGATGACTCAGTAAAGAAGGTGGATATTCCAATTGGAATGTATGGCTGGAAAATAGATAGTCGCTTCGGAGATCGGACTGCTGCCATACCGGACACATTGATTCATCATTTTCAGAATGATGCTTTTACTGATGGAAGAACTGGAACGTATAATTTTTTAGGTAATTTGGGATCGGCTCGTGAAAGCAGATTGTTTGCTGAGCGTAGAGGGTTGGATTATCAGAAGCCCTTTATCTTTGAATTGCCGTTTGATTTTTTCGTAAAGCAGCCGGAGGAACTTTTGTATACGAACACCAAATCCCCAATTACGAACCTGACCTATCACGAATGTGGGAACAAGCAGAATGGAGAGGACAGAATTACTGCGCTGTTTGCAGTAAATGCCGGGAAAAAACTGGGTATGGGATTCAAATTGGACTATCTGTATGGCCGTGGATATTATCCCAGCCAGAATACGGCTCATTTTAACGGCACTCTTTATGGTTCCTATTTAGGGGAGCGATATGAAATGCATACGCAATATTATGGTAATCATCTCAAACAAGCTGAGAACGGTGGCATTGAGAATGACGATTATGTGAACCGTCCGGAGTTGTTCCCTACTAAATATTCGCCGGCTGATATGCCTATGCGTTTAAGTAAGGCTTGGAACAAGTTGAATGTGAATACATTCTATTTGACTCACCGTTACAATTGGGGATTTACCAGATTGCGAAATGCTGATGGGGTAGTGGTCCGACAGGAGAAGGGTAAGTTGGAGCGCGGATGGATGCAAAAGGCCTTGAATATTACTGATAGTTTGGGAAATGACTCTTTATCTGTTATTGCAGAAGAGGATAGTCTATTATTGTCATCGGAGTTTGTGCCTGTAGGCGGTGTGATACATACATTAAGAATAGACCATAATAATCGGCGTTTTCTTTCCAACAAAGCCCAGAATTCAGCGAACTCCATTTATTTCGCAGATTATTATCTGCCAGGTGATTCCGCTAATGATTATACAAAGCATTTACATGTCGCAAATACAGTGGCATTGGAGATGCAGGAAGGATTCAGCAGATGGGCAAAATCGGGCGTACGTTTGTTTGCACGCTATGATTTTAATAGATATACACTTCCTGAATTCGACTTATCACAGAAATCGTATATGGAGCATCATGTGGCTGTTGGCGCGCAGTTGTTGAAACGGCAAGGTCGCTATTTTCATTATGATGCATTGGGCGAAATTCGTACTTCTGGAGATAAGTGGGGAGAGTTTGATGTGGAGGGAAATGCAGACTTAAATATTCCCGTAAAAAAAGATACATTGAAATTCTTATTTTCAGGTCGTGTATGTAATCAGGAACCGACGTTTTATTATCGTCATTATCATGGAAGAAACGCTTGGTGGGATAATGGACTTGATAATGAATTCCGAGCCCGCGTGGGAGGAAAATTACAATACAAGCAAACGAGCCTATCGGTAAATTTTGAAACTATACAAAATTATGTATATTTTGCTGAACATCAGAGTAGGAACGGGGAAGAGAATGGTGTGTTGTATGGGGTTGGTGTTAAACAGCAGGGAAAGAATCTCCAAATGCTTTCAGTGGGGTTGGAACAAAATTTTCAATGGGGGATATTTCATTGGGATAATCAGTTGACTTACCAATTGACTTCTAATCAGGATGTGATACCATTACCCGTTTTTAATGCATATACTAATTTGTATTTGAATTTCAGGATAGCGAAGGTCTTAAATACAGAATTAGGAGCAGATATGCGTTATTTTACGAGATATTATGCGCCGACTTATTCGCCCATGATTGGACAGTTTTGTGTGCAGGATGAGTCTAATCGGGTGAAAATAGGTAACTATCCAACAGTTAACGTATATGCCAATTTTCATTTGAAGCATACGCGTTTTTATGTTATGGCCTCACATGTCAACTTTAAGTCGGGAGTCGGTAATCCGTTTGTATTGCCTCACTATCCGATGAATCAAATGGTGTTTCGTTTAGGCATATCATGGAATTTCTTTAATTGACCAAAGGGGAAGGTATGTGAATCATATCTATCCCCATTCAAAAGCTGCGTAGGTCAACGATTTTGTACCTATCATTATAAATTATTAGTGGTTGAAATGTAGCCGGGGACCTCTTTGAATATGGTGCGGTACAAGAACGGAACGATGATGAATAGCACTGTGTTTGATTTCTTTCAACGACGTGAGCTCGGTATAACTACAACATAGAGACTAAACGCACTACCATAACTTTTTCACCGCACAAACAGTCCTTACTTTCGTAAAAACTAAAGTAAGGATAGAATTTTCTATCAGTACTTTAGGATTTTCTGTCAGTAGGACTGTGAAACCGTGATGCGGCAATAGCATACAATGACCTGTCGGGGATAAATAATTATACCGAACTCACATTTCAACAGCAAGTTCTTATAAAAAAGTAAATATAAATCCTTATTCTTCTTTGTTTTTATTATCTTTGCGAACTAAAATATAACGGTATGGAGGGGTTGTTTCCTCCTTCCAGACAAATCGCATATAATATCAGAAAAATGAAATATACAGAGCGCACTGGAATGAATCTCTTTGAGGTCAATAAAGAGGTTCTGAGTGATTGGGACAAGGCAGACTTGTTTCATAGAAGTATGTCAGAACGGGAGGGATGTCCTTCCTTTGTGTTTTTTGAAGGTCCTCCTTCGGCCAATGGACATCCGGGAATACATCATGTAATGGCCCGTACCATTAAAGATGTATTTTGCCGATATAAGACAATGCAGGGGTTCCAAGTGAAGCGTAAGGCCGGTTGGGACACCCATGGCTTGCCCGTCGAGTTGGGAGTTGAAAAGGAACTTGGCATTACAAAGGAAGATATCGGAAAGAGTATTAGCATAGAGGAGTATAATGCGAGATGTCGGAAAAATGTAATGATGTTCACTCAGGAGTGGACCGATTTGAGCCACTTGATGGGATATTGGGTAGATATGGAGCATCCTTATGTGACATATGAAAATTCTTATATAGAAACATTGTGGTGGCTTTTGCAGCAACTTTACAAGAAGGGCCTGCTGTATAAGGGGTATACTATTCAGCCCTATTCACCTGCAGCGGGAACGGGATTAAGTTCACACGAATTGAATCAGCCTGGTTGTTATCGTGATGTAAAAGATACCACTGTAACTGCACAGTTCCGTATATTGAATCCAGATGCGGTAATGGCAGAATGGGGTACTCCTTATTTTATTGCTTGGACAACTACGCCGTGGACCTTACCTTCTAACACGGCGTTGTGCGTGGGCCCGAATATTGATTATGTGTGTGTGCGTACATATAATCCTTATACAGCGGAAAAGGTGTCATTGATTGTGGCAAAATCGCGTGTGAACGCGTATCTGAAGCCGGAAGGAGCTGATTGTGAACTTTGCAATTATAAAATTGGAGATAAAATTATTCCATATCAGATTGTGGCGGAATATAAAGGTGCAGATTTGGTTGGAAAAAGATATGAGCAGTTGATGCCGTGGGTAAAACCATTGGAAAAAATAGACGACAATGCAGCAGCCTTTGTTCGTGATTACGCAGCGGAACATCCTGAAAAGTGTTTCCAGTGTGGTTATGACAAATTTGTGGAACTGTCAGAAAGGGCTTTCCGTGTTATTCCGGGTGATTATGTAACGACAGATGACGGAACGGGAATTGTGCATATTGCTCCTACATTTGGTGCAGATGACGCTAAAGTGGCACGGGATGCAGGTATTCCATCGTTATTCATGGTAAATCAAAAGGGCGAGACGCGGCCTATGGTTGATTTATCAGGGAAGTATTATTTTTTGAATGAGTGTTCCGAAGCCTTTGTTGACAAGTGTGTCAACGTTGATGCATATAAAGGTCATGAAGGTGATTTCGTAAAAAATGCATATGCTCCGGAATTTAATAAGAATGGAGTCTATGATGAAGTCGCAGCCACGAAGGCTGAAGATCTGAATATTGTACTTTGCATGGAAATGAAACAGTGCGGATCTGCTTTCAAAATAGAAAAGCATGTGCATAACTATCCGCATTGTTGGCGTACGGACAAACCTGTGCTATATTATCCCCTGGACAGTTGGTTCATTCGTTCTACTGCCGTAAAGGAACGAATGATGGAATTGAATAAAACCATCAACTGGAAACCCGAGTCTACAGGAACCGGACGTTTTGGAAAGTGGCTGGAAAACTTGAACGATTGGAACTTGTCACGTTCGCGTTATTGGGGGACACCTTTACCAATATGGAGAAACGCTGACACGCGAGAGGAAGTTTGCATCGGTTCGATAGAGGAACTCTACGATGCCATTGAGCGAAGCGTAGAGGCGGGTTATATGAAGGAAAATCCGTTAAAGAAAAAAGGATTTATTCCTGGAGATTATAGTGAAGAGAATTACCATAAAATAGATTTGCATCGTCCATTCGTGGATGAAATTGTATTGGTGTCAGAATCTGGACAACCGATGCAGCGTGAGACAGACCTTATTGACGTTTGGTTTGATAGTGGGGCTATGCCTTATGCACAGATTCACTATCCTTTTGAAAATAAGGACGCATTGGATGGTCGTGTGGTATATCCAGCTGATTTCATAGCAGAAGGGGTGGACCAAACGCGCGGATGGTTCTTTACGTTGCACGCAATAGCGACTATGGTGTTTGACAGTGTGGCATATAAGGCCGTAATCAGTAATGGCCTGGTGCTGGATAAGAATGGAAACAAAATGTCCAAACGCCTAGGAAATGCTGTAGATCCTTTTGGAGCTATTCAAAAGTATGGATCAGATCCTTTGCGTTGGTATATGATTACAAATTCTGCTCCGTGGGATAATTTGAAATTTGATGAGGAGGGAGTGAAAGAAGTAGCGCGGACGTTTTTTGGAAAGTTATTTCAGACTTATTCTTTCTTTGCTATGTATGCAAATGTGGATAACTTTGATTCTTCTATAGAGCAAGTGCCATTTGCAGAACGCCCTGACATAGATAAGTGGATTTTGTCTGAACTCAATACCTTGACAAAGGAAGTATCCTCTGCATTTGAGGAATATGAACCGACACGCGCGGGACGTATGATTAGTGCCTTTGTTATTGATAATCTGAGCAATTGGTATGTTAGATTAAACCGTAAGCGTTTTTGGGCCGGTGAAATGAATCAAGATAAGTTAAGTGCGTATCAAACATTGTATACATGCTTACTTAACGTCGCAAAATTAATGGCCCCTATTGCGCCATTTTATGCAGACCGATTGTTCCTTGACTTAACGAATGGTGCTGAAGGTTGTAGTGTTCACTTGGCTCATTATCCCCAGGTGGATGAGACAAAGATAAATAAGCAGTTGGAAATTCAGATGGAAACCGCACAAAAAATCACATCCATGATTCTTTCGCTCAGAAAGAAAGAACATATTATTGTGCGTCAGCCTTTGTCTCGAATTTGTATACCTGTGACGGATCAGAAGTTAAAAGCGAGCATTGATGCCGTAAAGCAGTTGGTTCTGGATGAGGTGAATGTGAAAAATTTGGAGTTTGTTGAAAGTACCATGCTGGAAAAGACGGTGAAATGTAACTTCCGGGTAATGGGTAAAAAATTCGGAAAACAGATGAAAGCCATTGCTGCTGCAGTTGCTGAATTACGCCAGGAGGAAATCAATCGTCTGGACGAGGAAGGGCATTTGTATCTGACCGTGGAAGGAAGCGAAGTGATGATAGAGAGGGAGGATGTAGAGATTCAGAGTGAGGATATTCCCGGATGGACTGTTGCAAAAGAAGGGGGGCTTACCGTAGCTCTTGACCTGGAAGTGACAGATGATCTTCGTAAGGAAGGATTGGCACGAGAGATTGTGAAGCGAATACAGACTCTTCGTAAAGACAGTGGGTTTGAAATCGTTGATCGTATTCGGATAACAATGGAATGTAATAATCAGTTGGAATCAGCTGTAGCAGAGTATAGAGACTATATAATGGGACAGGTATTAGCAGATACTTTTAATTTTGAAAAAGATGGGACTTTTACGGATTTCTTGGATTTTGAAGAATTTAAGGTCGGTGTTAAGATTGAATGTTCCCAGAAATAATTGTTTAATCAATATCTAGATTCTATGTCAGAGAAAACACGTTATTCAGATGAAGAGTTGGCTGAATTCAAAGAGTTGATTCTGGAAAAAATGGAATTGGCACGACGTGACTATGAGCAGATTATGGATGCGTTAACCAATCGAAGTGGTAATGGGGTGGATGATACGATGCCTACATATAAAGTGTTGGAAGAAGGATCAATGACCCAGACAAAGGAAGAACTTACAACGATGGCTGCCCGCCAACAAAAATTTATTCAAGGACTTCAGGCGGCTTTAGTACGCATTGAGAACAAGACTTATGGTGTATGTCGCGTTACTGGTAAGTTAATTCCCAAAGAGCGCTTGCGCGCTGTTCCTCATGCAACCTTAAGTATCGAGGCAAAATTAGCGCAAAAGTAATAAGTAGTGCATATATAAGAGCGAAGATAAAGTTATATATTATCTTTGCTCTTATATGTTCGCGCGTTTATTGGAGTTCCCTCACTGAATATGACCAATATATTGGCATGTTATAGGCTTGTCTGTTCAAAAGCAGATTATAATAGTCAGTATCTTGGTTGTTTGTTTAATGCGTGGGAAATAAGGAATCGCATGCTATTAATTAGAATCTTGAAAGATGGTTCATATGAAGTTTATGGAATTAATCGTTGCCCTATCAGATCTGTTTATTGGCATTAAAGGGAATACTGGTATGATAAATGTTTAAGTACAGAGGGAGTTTTGTGTGATTGTGTTGTTTGGTATGATAAAATAAATCAGAAGTGTTCTTTATAATGAAAATGAATCCTGTAAGAAAACGTGCTATATTAGCAGCCTCAACGATTGTTCTTGTTTTAGTCATAGACCAAATAATAAAATATTTGGTCAAGACAAATATGTCTTTATATGAAACGATAGATATAACAAGCTGGTTTAAAATTTGTTTTGTAGAAAACAGAGGGATGGCCTTTGGCATGGATTTTATCGGGACATCTTTTTTAAGTTTATTTCGCATCGCAGCTATCTTGTTATTTGCTTATTGGTTGGTAAACTTGGTTTTACGTAAATATCCATTGGGGTTTATCTTTTGTTTTTCATTAATTTTTGCGGGGGCTTTGGGTAATATTGTAGACAATTGCCTTTATGGCTTGATATTTGAGGAGAGTCAACCTGTCAGTTGGGGAGGAGCACCTGCACAGTTAGTCGAATTTGGAAAAGGATATGGCGATTTTCTTTCAGGAAAGGTGGTTGATATGTTTTATTTTCCTCTGTTTACTTGGCCTGATTCAGTTCCATGGCTAGGAGGCAAGGTCTTTTTTGGAGCGATATTCAATTTCGCAGATGCGGCCATTTCATGCGGAGCTGTGGCTCTAGTCATTTTTTACTATCGTCATTTGACTAAAATTCAGGAATTATGTTGATATCTTTTTGTATAGGAAAGAATCGTGGGATGTGAAGGATTTAATTAAGTAAGTTATGCTCGGTGTATTCAAAAAGGTCTTGTTTATTATAGTTCTTCTCACTTTAATTGTAGCTTGCGGAGCTAGGGTGGAGAAAGGTGTTTTGAAACCCGAAGAAATGGAGAATCTTTTGTTTGATTATCATTTAGCTCAGGCTCTTGCAAAAGGAAGTGGGGATAGTGTTAATTTTAAAACACAGCTATATATTAATTCAGTTTATAAAAAATATAATATAAATGAATCTGATTTTAACCATTCTATGGAGTGGTATACGAGAAATTCAGAGGAGTTGTTTAAGATATACAAGCGAATTGACGAGAGATATGCTCTCGCCGTTTCTATGAATAAGATGCCACATAATCCTTATGTGAATATGACGGCGGTGGGAGATACTATGAATATTTGGAACGGGAGGAATTTTTACCTTTTGTCATCCAATTGGGAAAATCGGTTGGAGTTTGAGCTTATTACGGATAGCCTTGTAGCCGATGGTGATCGGATTATGTGGCAATTTGATACGCATTGGTATTATAAAGATGGTCAAAAAAGTGCAATAGCATTGTTGGCTGCAGTTTATGAGAACGATTCCATAGCGACAGTCATGCAAAGTTTATATAGTACGGGTAAGCAGGAGATTTATTTGAACATAAGGAAGAAAAACGTTAAGATGCTTTATGGTTTTATTTATCAGTTGTCAGAATGGACCGAACAACCACGTTTACTGGCAATTAGCGAGCCTGTCTTGGTGAGATTCCGAAAGAAAAAGGAATCTGTGGTGATGGATTCTTTAAAGACGGATTCCGTTAAACAGGGACGTATAGTTAATGTAGATAGTCTTGATGAAGAGAAAGAGGATTCGTGGGATGAGAAGGATATTCAAGAAAATGAAAGTAAGGCAAATGATAGTAGAATTTTGAGATTGCCATCGTGAAGTTGGCTATGATGAACCTATATGAAGCGTTTTGCAGTTTCCCGTTTACACTTAAAGGAAGGACAGATTTTGAAGAATCAAGTCGTGGAAGTACTGGATTCTGGACAAATACGGTTTTATCCATTGCAGGAAGAACTTCCTCATACGGAATGGCTAGGTGGGGATTTTTATGTGTTTGATGTGTAAGCGTATGGGAAGAATAATGGTATCAGAATTTTAAGCCAATACTCTTTTATAGATAAGAGGTAATACTGGTTTAAGTACTCTTTTATCATATAGATATAGTGAGGTAATTATAATTTATAAATTATAGGGAAGTGGTTATAAATCAATATCCATCCGAACTTTTGGAAAATGCCGTAAAGGAATTTTCTAAACTTCCAGGAGTGGGAGGGCGCACCGCTTTACGTCTCGTTCTCCATATGTTGAAGCAGGATGTAAAAAATGTACATGCTTTTGCGGATAGTATTACGCGATTGAAGGACGAAGTGAAATATTGTTCTATATGTCATAATGTGTCAGATACAGAAATTTGTGGTATCTGTTCGAATCCGGCGAGAGATGCCAGCCAAATTTGTGTAGTAGAGAATATTCGAGGAGTGATGGCCATTGAAGGTACAGGGCAATATAAGGGGGTGTACCATGTGCTGGGTGGAGTTATTTCCCCCATGGACGGTGTCGGGCCGAATGATTTGGAGTTAGATTCTTTGGTAGATCGTGTTGTTCATGGAGATAATGTTCAAGAGGTAATTTTAGCATTGAATCCAACCATGGAAGGGGACACAACAAACTTTTACATCTCTCGTAAGCTGGCTGGAGCTGGAGTTAAAATCTCTGTATTAGCTAGGGGTGTAAGCGTTGGCGATGAATTGGAGTATACGGATGAACTGACATTAGGGCGCTCTTTGATGGATCGTGTGGAATTGAAACAATAAATATATAATAAGTGTATAGTATATGAAATGTTCATTTAGACTATTACAGACAATATATAGTTTGATATTGCTGGTTGCAGTCATTTACGCTATTTTGAGCGAGTATGGTATTATAGCAATGAATTATTGGACCTCTTCGCCTAAAATGGCATATTACGTGAATATGTATTCTATATGTATTACGTTTTGTAGCATGTTTTTTTCGTTAAAACTTTTTAATTTTAAGCGAATAAGGAATAAGATGCAATTAGGCGACGGAAAAGGTATCCGGATATACATTAGATGGTCTTATGGCAGATTGATTGTTTTAGCATTGGCTTTGTGGAGTAATGTATTCCTTTATTATGCGATTAATGGAATAAATGCTCCCCAATATTGCATCTTGATTGTATTGATTTCCTTTGTGTTCAGCTGGCCGTCTCGATCACAGTTTGAAAGTCTTCATGCGGGGGCATTAGCTGAATAACTGGAGAAGAATATGTGATTCTTTTGCAGCAGAAATAAGAGAAGGGAGTTGTGGAATATTTGATGGTTAAGTATGGTAAAACTTTCTGTAATTATAGTTAATTATAATGTAAAATATTATTTGGAGCAGTGTCTCCTTTCCTTGCAAGCGGCGGCACGTGATTTTGACTTTGAGGTTTTTGTGGTAGATAATGCTTCTCGTGATGGGAGTGTGGCATATTTGCATAAGCGATTTCCAAAATCAAAATGTCCATGGTTGCATATTATTGCTAGTCAAAGAAATTTAGGTTTTGGCAAAGCGAATAATCTTGCATTGAAACGAGCTTGTGGTGAATATATATTGTTTTTGAATCCGGATACAGTCCTTACAGAAAAAACATTGAAGGATTGTTTTGCTTGTGTTGAAAATTGTCCGCAAATGGGAGGGGTGGGTGTAATGATGTTGCATGACAATGGGCGGTTTGCGTATGAGTCTCGTAGAGGTATGCCTACTCCGTGGGTGTCATTTTGTAAAATGTCTGGATTAACGTCCTTGTTTCCCAATAGCCGTATTTTTGGTAAGTATTATATGCGATATCTGGATCAGGAAAGTTTTGCTGAGATAGATATTGTTTCGGGAGCATTTTTGTTGACGAAGCAACAAGTTCTGCGAGAGGTAGGAGACTTTGATGAGAGTTTTTTTATGTATGGAGAAGATATCGATTTGTCGTATCGTTTCCTACAGCATGGATATCGGAATTATTATGTTCCAACTCCTATATTGCATTATAAAGGGGAGAGTACAAAAAAGAATACTTTTAAATATGTGCATGTTTTTTATAATGCAATGCTTGTTTTCTTTAAGAAGCATTATCATGGCTATTGGGTCGGTATTGCTGTTCCCATCAAGGTCGCAATCTTGATGAGTGCATTGTTTGCTCTTTTGCGGCAACAGTTACGATTATTAAAGCAGTTTTTATTACCTGTTCAGAAAACATCTGACGGTCGGATGCTTTATATTGGTAGACATTGGGAAAAAGTGAAATCTCTTGTTGCTGATTGGAGTTTAGACGTTAATTATTTAGCAGGAGATGAAAGCGTAATGCCAGAAAGAATTTTGCCTCAGGAAGCTAACCTTACTTCATATACGCATGTTGTTTATGATACGGGAAATTTTAGTCGTGAATATATTCTGGATGTTTTTAGAAAATCAGATGAACGAAAGTGTATAGGGTTTTATCATCCCGAGTCTGGCATTTTGGTTACTGGAGCAAAAATATATACTCCATAAACTCCATAATTGGTAAGGAGATTGGATATGGCAATTTTTAGTGATAAAATATTTTTACGTGCTTTAGAGCCGGAAGATGTCGATTTTATTTATAAGATTGAGAATGAACCAGAAATATGGGATGCTGGTGTGGCAAATTCGCCTATATCTCGTTTTCAGATAGCTAACTATGTTGCGTCGCAATCACAGGATATTTTCCAAACGGGGGAATTAAGGTTGGTTATAATGGAGAAGGAATCCTCTTCTCCCTGTGGCCTTCTGGATTTAACAGGAATATCGCCGCTCGATCGTAGGGCAGAAGTGGGGATCGTTATTGCTAAATCAAGTCAAGGGAGAGGATTGGGGAAAGCCGCATTATCTTTATTGTGTGAGTATGCGTACGAAAAATTGTATCTTAGAATTCTTTATGCCAAAATTTATGAATCTAACCAATTGTCGCGTTCGTTATTCGAGTCTGTCAAATTTACCAAGCTGGCGGTACTACCTCAGTGGGGGTATCATAGGGGAAAATATGAGAATCTGATTGTATATTATAGAAAATTAGGCTGATTTTTTTTGTTTTGAAATTTTGCTGTTATCAAAAAAAGTGCTACTTTTGCAAACGTAAAACAAAGAGGTGCGTTAGTTCAGCTGGTTAGAATACATGCCTGTCACGCATGGGGTCACGGGTTCGAGTCCCGTACGCACCGCAAGCTTACAAAGCAAAACTAGGAAAAGCTCTGATTCACAACAGAATCAGGGCTTTTTTCGTTTCCGGACGGAAGCAGAATATAGCGTTTCTATGGGTCAAAACGGGTCAACGTAAAACCCTGAGGGATTCATTGTCTATGCATAAATTTTAGTCAGTCTGAACAAAAAGAAAGCCTTGTCTTTAACTCCCCTGAACTGCGCGTGAAAGTTCTTTATTTTAGTATTGAAAGATTCAGATGCAGCGTTTTTGGAACGCTTTTCAAAGAAGTTTATGACTTCCGGATAATGTGTCTGTATGGATCTTGCGACTCTTCCAAAGGCAAGGAAACCTGATTTGTCTACTTCATCATACCACCTGGCAAGTCTTGTCAATGCCACGTCCTTATGTCTGCATTGATGGTAAATTAATCCCAGTCTCATGGAAAGATAGTATGCTTTCTTTATATCAGGATACTCTCTGAAGAGAATACCGGCACGCACGCGCTGTGATTCGGTCCATAAGGATTCTTTTTTGTAGAGAAGACAGATGCTTCTGGCCAGCAGCTGTTTCCTTGAATCCCCGTTCTCAAATACCGGAGCACGATATATCTTTCCGCATGCCCTGGCATATGCCATCTGTATGGATTCCTCATCCAAGGCTGCCCAGCGTGCCTTCACCCTCATCTCCTGAACCGCTTCATAAGCCAGCTTCTGCACGTGGAAACGGTCCGTCACACGGCGTGCGGCCGGGAAGCAGGTACGTGCCGTCTGTTCCATGTTCGGAGCCATGTCCAGGGTTATCTCCCTGACCTGGAAACGTCTGCGTCTGGAGAATTTCAACAGGACGGATGTGACAGTCCTGACATCCGTACCCTTTATGATTGCGATGATGCTTCCCGAACGTCCTTTTTTTCTCCTTGTTTATCAGGATTGTATAGAGTTTGCCCTGTGAAAGGCTGACTTCATCAATGCCCACATACGGGCCGATATTCTTTTCGAAGAGCACCCATTCTTCCGCATGGGGCAGCTGGTTCCAACTCATGTAACCGCTCAGATGATTACGGTACTGACGCTCAAGAAGTTCACCGTTTACTCCGAAGAAAAGGCCTAGAAGCTTGCAGCTTACAGGAAGAGTATCAATATAGTTCTTTTCATTAGTGTCCACTAAAAAATCATAGAAGTTCTTTGAAATAATTGAAATTCAAT
>ERZ791743.677-NODE-677-length-28198-cov-14.984366_pt1 | contig 28198 bp, 24 predicted proteins | sample MGYA00509952_ERZ791743 | MGnify/ENA primary metagenome ERZ791743 (study PRJEB30046, sample SAMN00792040) | human gut metagenome | study: EMG produced TPA metagenomics assembly of the A metagenome-wide association study of gut microbiota in type 2...
GCGCACCTGCTTTGGGAGCAGGGGGTCGTGGGTTCGAATCCCGCTACCCCGACAATGTAAACTTTAAAAAGAGAGAAAATATTTGTTCGGGGTGTAGCGCAGTCCGGTTAGCGCACCTGCTTTGGGAGCAGGGGGTCGTGGGTTCGAATCCCGCTACCCCGACAGAAAATCAGCAATCTATCTTCTTAGTTTATCTGACTTAAGATGATAGATTTTGTTTTTTATAGCAACTTCCCCATAAGTTGCACTTCCACTATCTAAAATTCACTCGATTTTATACCCAAATATTCATTTTTTTACACAATTCGTGAACCAAATGCGTATCTGTGTTGTTTATGAAGTAAATACAAGTGAAATTCTTTTTTAAGATAATTAATTTTTTAGTTTATTCGAGAGTTAAAAGGCCAGCTCATAACCACAAATGAGAGGGCCTTTATCTTTTTCTGATAAGATTTCCCCAACTCAATTTACCTGAAAGAAAGAGATTCATCAGCATCAATATAGTGTCATGCTTCTATCCGCTGATTTAAACCGACGACGTCGGCTGCACAATCGACGGCGCCGACTATACAGCCAACGACGCCAACTCTGTAACCAACGACAGCGATTAAAGCCTCCAACACGTTCCACTACCCTTTTATTCCTGTCACATTATACGCCTGTCAGGAAACACATAAAAAAAGGCCGTCTCAAAGTATTTTGAGACGGCCCTCTTTCTATAGTATCAACAGTCTTATGCCATACTTCCTCCGACAATGTCCAGCAATTCGTTTGTAATTGCCTGCTGACGACTCTTGTTATAAATCAAAGTCAGCTCCTGAATTAAATCATTTGCATTGTCTGTTGCAATTTGCATAGCCATGGTTCGTGCAGCATGCTCTGCCGCATTCGAATCAAGCAAAACTGTATAAATCTTCATACGTAGCACCTTAGGCAACAATTCCTGCATCACTTCTTCGGCAGACGGCTCTATGATATAATCAGCTTGCACGTTGCTTTCCCCTGCTTCATCTGCTGTTTGAGCAGCAGACAAGTCGATAGGCAAATAGGTCTCTTGTGTCAGAACTTGTGTAGAAGTCGACTTAAAATGATTATACAGCAACTCTACCTGTTGTATTTCCCCGCTTAAGAAACGGTTTATCAAATCGGTCGATAAGTCAGATGCTTCCTTGTAATTCGGTTTTCCGCTCATATGCTGGAAATCACCCATCGGCTGAAATCCCATTTTCTTCACGGCATCGGCCACCTTACGCCCTACCGGATATACCAAGATATTCTCCTTACCAATCTTTGCACTGTATTTTTCTATGATTTCAGTCAAATGACGAATCACATTCATATTAAATCCACCGCACAAGCTACTGTTCGAAGCAAACACAACAACGGCAATCTTTTTCACATCACGTTTCACAATGAAAGGTGACTCTACACTAAGCCCCGCACTCAGAAAGTTGGTAAGCATACGATGCAGTCGTCGTTCGTAAGGAAGCATGTTTTCTATTGCCTCCTGAGCCTTATGTAGCTTCGACGAGGCCACCATCTTCATAGCCGAAGTAATCTTCAGCGTACCTTGAATTGAATTTATTCTTCCTTTTACTTCTTTCAGTGATGCCATGACAATTATCTTTCTTTAAATTGGCCTGCTGTATCAGCTGCCACCTTTTCTATTACTGCAGTAATTTCATCGCTGATCTTTCCGCTGGCCAGTACATCCAGTACATCAGCCTGATGGTTTGCACGCATAGTGGTCAGGAAGGCATCCTGGAAAGCACGAACCTTACTGATAGGCACTTCACGCATCAATCCGTGTGTACCGCAATACAAGATTGCAACCTGTTCTCCTACAGGCATCGGTGAATATTGAGGCTGAATCAGCAACTGGTTATTCTTACGTCCTCTGTCGATAGCCATTGCTGTAACAGGGTCCATATCACTACTGAATTTAGAGAAGGCTTCCAATTCACGATATTGTGCCTGGTCTATCTTCAATGTACCGGCCACTTTCTTCATACTCTTAATCTGTGCACTACCACCTACACGAGATACCGAGATACCTACGTTGATAGCCGGACGGAATCCCTGGTTAAACAAGTCTGTTTCCAGGAAGATCTGACCATCGGTAATAGAAATCACGTTAGTAGGAATATAAGCTGATACGTCTCCAGCCTGTGTTTCGATAATAGGCAAAGCAGTCAACGATCCCCCTGCTTTAACCTTTCCCTTCAGGCTTGGTGGCAAATCGTTCATCTGTTCGGCCACTTCCTGCTGAGAAATAATCTTAGCTGCACGTTCCAGCAAACGTGAATGCAAATAGAAAATATCGCCCGGATATGCTTCACGTCCGGAAGGACGACGAAGAATCAAAGATACTTCACGATATGCAACCGCTTGTTTCGATAAATCATCGTAAACTACCAAAGCATGACGGCCGGTATCGCGGAAGTATTCTCCGATAGCAGCTCCCGCAAACGGAGCAAAATACTGCATGGCTGCAGGGTCTGAAGCTGTTGCAGCTACCACAATGGTATAATCCATTGCTCCCTTTTCACGCAAGGCGTTTACCAAACTAGCCACTGTAGAGCCTTTCTGTCCTACTGCCACATAAATACAGTATACCGGATTCCCAGCCTCATAGTTAGCACGCTGATTAATAATGGTATCAATGGCAATTGCTGTCTTTCCGGTCTGACGGTCACCGATAATCAACTCACGCTGTCCGCGACCGATAGGAATCATGGCATCAATAGCTTTCAATCCTGTCTGCAGAGGCTCAGTTACCGGCTGACGGAAAATAACTCCCGGTGCCTTACGTTCCAAAGGCATTTCGAACAGCTCACCGCCAATCTCGCCACGTCCGTCCAAAGGAACACCCAGTGGGTCGATTACACGTCCCAGCATACCTTCACCTACATTAATAGATGCAATACGCTTTGTACGTTTTACAATCATCCCCTCTTTGATCTGGTCTGTAGGTCCCAACAATACGGCACCCACATTATCCTCTTCCAGATTCATCACAGTACCCATGATACCGTTTTCAAACTGCAGCAATTCGTTGGCTTCGGCATTTCGCAATCCGTAGATACGCGCCACACCATCGCTCACTTGCAATACAGTTCCCACTTCATCGAATTTCAAGGAAGTATCAATTCCCTGCAACTGCTGCAGCAATACTTCCGAAACTTCGCTGGGTTTTATTGTATTTTCTGGCATATTTTATATCTCCAACTTCTAATATTAAACTATTCTTCTATTTCTCGCCATAAACTGACGCTTCACCCTCTTGAGCTGATTGGCCACACTGGCGTCCATACGGAACCCAGCCAGTTCGATAATGTAACCTCCAATGAGAGCAGGATCAACTTTTGCTTCCAGTTCCACGCTTCCCTTTGTCCGTTCACTAGCCAACACCTCCAAATGCTTTACCAACTTAGGTGAAGGAATCGCAGTTGTTAATTTTCCGATGAGGATATGCTTATCTTCCCTGTACAAGTCTATATACGACCAAGTCATGAATTGCAGGAATTTCTCTCTTTTTTCCTCCAGCACCAAATTAAAGAAACGCTTCAGTTCCTCAGAAACAGTCTTACCTCCTGCGGCTTCGCAGAGCAGATTCAGTTTTTGTTCCACATCCAGTACCGGATTCTCTATGGCCCGACGCAATTCCGGCACCTCCGCATAATGTACAGCAAGCGATTTTACTTCTTCGTACACTACATCTTCTTTACCTTGTGCCTTTGCATACGCCAGCAATGCCTTTGCATAACGCATAGAAACAACTCCAGTATTCATAACATTTATTTTTTAGAAGATTCAAGCATTTCATCCAGCATACGGTCAATCAACTCCATCTGCTCTTTTTCATCAGCCAGTTTACTGCGCATGATCTTTTCTGCAATATCTACTGACAAGACTGCTACCTGGCGGCGAATATCACGAATTGCACTTTCTTTTTCAGTTTCAATTTGTTTTTTCATTTCATCCATCAGGCGCTGTCCTTCCAGCATGGCACGCTCCTGTGCATCTTTGATGATACGGTCGCGTGTAGCAGAAGCTTCATTCAGTATCCGTGCCTGTTCTTCACGAGCCTGCGCAAGCACTTTTTCGCCTTCGGCCTTCACATTAGCCAGTTGTTCGTTTGCTTCACGTGCAGCTTTCAGCGAATCGTCAATGTATGCTTTCCGATCCTCAACCATGCCGATGATTACAGGGAAGCCATACTTTGCCAACACAAAAAAAACGACTCCAAACACTATAATCATCCAGAACATCAATCCCGGATCTGGAGTTAATAATCCCATATCTTCTTATTTTAAAATTGAAAGTAGTTAAGGAAAGGAGATACGATGCCCGCATTTCCTTAACTACCTTATAAATTACAAGAACAAAGTCAACAAACAAACTACAATGGCAATCAAAGCCACACCTTCTACCAAAGCAGCTGCAATAATCATATTCATACGCAGATCACCAGATGCTTCCGGCTGACGGGCAATACCCTCCATTGCAGAGCTACCAATACGGCCGATACCGATACCAGCACCCAATACAGCAATACCCGCACCAATAGCGGCACCTAATTTACTAATACCTACACCTGCAGCAGCCTGCAATAAAATTGACAATAACATAATCTTACAATTTTTAAATGGTTATACTTTCCTATTTTTTAATCTCTATTTACTTGCTTCGTGTTCCTTTACTCTCGACAAACCGATAAATACGGCCGAAAGCATAGTAAACACATAAGCTTGGATAAATGCTACCAGAACTTCCAGTGCATCCATAAAAATACCGAATATCACTGCTACAGCCGTCATTGAGCCATTTATTACAGGACCCACCTTTACAGTAATAAAGATGATGGCTATCAAACTCAAAATAGCCGCATGTCCTGCCATAATATTGGCAAAAAGACGAATCATCAGCGCAAACGGTTTTGTAAATATACCGAAGAACTCAATCAACGGCATCATAGGTATTGGAACTTTCAGCCACGTAGGCACATCCGGCCAGAATATTTCTTTCCAATATTCCTTCGTAGCATACAGATTCGTAAAGATAAACGTACATACTGCCAAGACCAAAGTAATGGCGATGTTACCTGTTACGTTAGCTCCTCCGGGGAAAAACGGTATCAGTCCCATCAGATTATTTACCAATACGAAGAAAAATGCAGTCAGCAGATACGGAGCATATCGCTTATAGTCTTCTCCGATGCAACCTTTTATCACATCGTCGTACACCATCAGCACCAATGCCTCAATCATACCTACTCCTCCCTTAGGAGCTCCCTGTTCTACCGGGTGTTTTTTATACCAGCGTACACAACTCATCATAATGACGAGCAACAGCGCACTGTTTATAAACAACCCCAGCACATTCTTCGTAATGGAAATATCAAAAGGACGAACCTCTTCACCGGCATCATTTCGTTCTACTATCTTGCCGTCGTATGCTCCACCTTTGGCGATATACAATCCTTCGTATTCTCCCTCTTCCAGTCGGGAAGAAGAAAACACATGCCATCCGGTGCTGCTTTTCACAATAACCGGCAGGGATATACTGAGTTCTGTATCGCCCAGCGTCACGATATGCCATTCGTATGCATCGCCAATGTGACCGAACACCAGTTCATTCACATCGAGTTCTTCTTCACTTTCCTGTGAAGCCGTTCCCGCAGACTGAGCCCATACCATCCCCGGTATACTAACCAGCAGAAGCAGAATTATTGCTATGTACCGAAGTTTTTTCATTGTTTTTTTTCTCTTGTTTAAGTTTCTCTTCAAACAGAAGGAAGAAGCGTGTCTCAAAAATCAGAAAGGCAAAATAAAAAAAGATAAACGTTCCGATAAAAGCTACAATTTCATGCCGTACAAAAAAGCCATAAGCAATCATGACAAATGCACTCAATATAAACTTTATCGCCTTACATACCATGTAAGTCATGGCTATTTTATCTTGCCCCAGCCGGATACTGAACGTAAACATACCTATATAAAATAAGCCGAAAAGATAGAAGAATATCGGTATGGCAGGAAACCACAGAAAATACCGTTCCGGTATAAACAAATGGTATACTAAGGCCACAATCCCCGTCAGAACAATTCCTGCAAGAGTATGTTCTACTACAAACTTTTTCTTTACGGCTAACATTAACATAGTATTATGTAGTTTTTCAATCGGAAACTACCAAAACGTTTTTAGTTCAGCGTCCACTTCACTTTTCTCAAAGTTCAGCACAGACTGATACCTGATTGTCTCTAACTTCCACAAATCCTTCAGTAATCTGCAAAACTTGTGTTTCTTTTCCGGCAACATATTTCACCTCTCCTTCCACAAGCGACGAAATGAGCGGAGCATGATCGGGCAATACCTGAAACTCTCCGAGTTCTCCCGGCAATGTAACCGACTCTGCCATACCATCGAACACGATTCGTTCGGGTGAAACAATTACCAAATGAAGTTCTTTCATATTATTCTATTTTAATTGACAAGCCTTTCTGTTCCGGTCCGGCTTATCCCTGAGCAGCTTCCAGCAATTTCTTACCTTTTGCTATGGCATCTTCTATCGTACCTACATTCAGGAAAGCCTGTTCCGGCAAATAGTCTACTTCACCATCCAGAATCATCTTGAATCCCTTAATTGTATCTTCAATAGATACCATCACTCCAGGAACTCCAGTAAACTGTTCGGCTACAGCAAATGGCTGCGACAAGAAACGCTGTACTCTACGTGCACGGTTCACAGTCAGACGGTCTTCATCCGAAAGTTCATCCATACCCAAAATAGAGATAATATCTTGCAATTCCTTATTACGTTGCAGAATTTGTTTTACGCGCTGAGCAGTTTCATAATGTTCTTTACCAACAATCAGCGGATCAAGAATACGAGAAGTTGATTCCAACGGATCCACAGCCGGATAAATACCTAACTCGGTAATCTTACGGCTCAATACCGTAGTCGCATCCAAGTGTGTAAAGGTAGTAGCCGGAGCAGGGTCTGTCAAGTCGTCTGCCGGCACATATACGGCCTGTACAGAAGTAATAGATCCGTTTTTGGTAGAAGTGATTCGTTCCTGCATCTGTCCCATTTCTGTAGCCAGAGTAGGCTGATATCCTACTGCAGAAGGCATACGTCCCAACAAGGCAGATACCTCAGAACCGGCCTGAGTAAAACGGAAGATATTATCGATAAAGAACAAGATATCACGCGGTCCATTTTCTCCGGTTTGTCTGTCTCTGAAAGATTCTGCCAAGGTCAAACCGGAAAGAGCTACAGACTGACGTGCACCAGGAGGTTCGTTCATCTGACCGAAAACCATTGCTACCTGCGATTTTTCCACTTCATTATAATCTACTTTGGAAAGATCCCAATTTCCTTCCTCCATACTCTTCAGGAATTCATCGCCATAACGGATTACCCCTGATTCAATCATTTCACGCAGCAGGTCATTACCCTCACGAGTACGTTCTCCTACTCCCGCAAACACAGAGAAACCGTTGTGTTTCTTCGCAATGTTGTTAATCAACTCTTTGATAAGCACTGTTTTACCTACACCAGCGCCACCAAACAATCCAATTTTACCTCCTTTTAGATAAGGTTCCAAAAGGTCAATTACCTTAATACCTGTAAAAAGGACTTCCTGAGTAGTAGCCAGATCTTCAAATTTAGGCGGCTCACGATGAATAGGGAAACCGTCCGTTTTGTCCAGTTCCTTCATGCCGTCAATAGTTTCACCGACAACGTTCATTACTCGTCCTTTAATCTGAGTACCGACCGGCATTGTAATTGCCTGACCGGTTGGCACGACTTCCATTCCGCGCTGCAATCCATCCGTGCTGTCCATTGCCACGGTACGAACAGTATCTTCACCAATGTGCTGCTGCACTTCCACCACCAATGTGCGGCCATCGTGTCTTACGATAGTCATCGCATCGTGGATCTTCGGCAAAGCATGTTCCGCATCCTTGCCTTCAAGTTTGAAGTGTACATCGACTACCGGACCGATTACCTGCGAAATGTGTCCAACGATTTTTGACATAAGCTATACTTTTAAATTTTAAAAGTCTCCCTTCACAAAAGTTCCAATAAAGTTGGTCATTCAATTGTTAAAAGTTTGACTATTTGTGTTACGCAAATTTATAGAATAATCTTGCATGGGTGTAACTCCATATAACATTTTTTAGCCTTAAAACTATGTTATAAGACACAAATCAACTAATATTGAACATTCCATTTTACAATAGAGAACACGAATAAACATTTATTCACATATATACGATTTCATTCCCCTTCATAGCCTTAAAAAAACGCTACCCTCCATACAAAGTACTCCTCTGTACAGAAAGTAGCGTATTTTTCAACTTTCAATGAGAAAACTCTTTTTAAGATTTACTCATTTTCTCATCCATATCTCATTAATTTTCCGGCGTACAATAATAGCATTCAGTATCGTAACAGCCACAAACAATATTCCTCCTACCAGACAAGATGGAAGAAGCCCACCAGGGTTCAAATCCGGAAATAATCCATTCACTACATCCAGATACTCTCCCCGTATGAGGTATACCACAACAAGACTCAATATAAGTACCAGTAAATTGACCGCGGCAGACAACACCTGATAAGGTCGTGCCACACGTGCAGGACTATATCCTATCAACAACAGATTTTCCAGCTTTTTGGTATTTTTTTGCAATAAAAGATAAATACTGAGAATCAGAATATAAAATGAAAGTATACTGATAATCAACCCTACAGACATCACTATACCCACAATCAGTTTCAAGAACCAGGCAGTTTTTCCAGCATCGGCCTTGTCACCTTCGGTTTCATACCCTTTTTCTTTCAGGAAACGTGCAATTCTCTCATCTGCCGGATTGTGTACCTCTACAATCAGTCTCGACGGTTCAGTCTGCTGTCCAGTCCCATACACTTTATTTGCCCAATCCACAAAAGTCTCCGGCACCAGAATTGTATTCAATCTGTCAGAAAATCCTACAATATTCCCTTTCATCACTTTCACCTGCCCGTTACCCATCAATCGGATATCCAAATTAACCATACCCACAAGTCCCTCCGATATCTTAGGCAAGTTTCTGCTTTGCGCAAACCCGAAGTTATACAGATTCAGATAATTACGTGGTACGATGATAGGAATCACCTCTTGCGAAGCATCAAATTTCCAGCGATCCAGTTTTGCATCTACAAAGCGGTCGGGCACCGATTCAAAAAACATATCGGTAGACATCTGCATCCCCTGTACTCCCATTCCTGCCGATACACGAAACTGAGTCGGCTTAAAAGCTCCGACCTCTGCCGTAAAAGGCTGTTTCTTAATTTCATCCACATCACCAGCCGAAAACGTATTACTTTTTCCCACCAGCGACCCCAATGTGCTTACCTTTTTACTCAGAATCAAATAATCCTTCTTCATAAAGCTATCCCCCTGCGTAAACACAGGCAAGACATCCTTATAAAACTGCACACTCAGCAGCACAATCACCATTCCACACAAATTAGCCAGAAAGAATCCAGCCAATTGCGCCACGCTAATATGCTGTTTCAATAATTTCCAAAGCATGATTTGTTTAATTTTTTATTTTGAATTTTTAGTTTCAAAGTCATCTTCTTCTACAGTTTCAATACCCTGTCATAATTCATCTCCGGATGCTTTCCTATGGAAGTCAGAATTGCGCCGGCTCCACGTTTGTCTACTTCTTCCTTCAGAATATCAGCCATTATCCGAGCATTTCCATCGTCCAGATGACTGATAGGCTCATCCAGAAAAATAAAATCGAAAGGTTGGCACAAAGCTCTGACAAAAGCCACTCTCTGTTGCTGACCGTACGACATTTGTCCGATTTTCTGATTCCATTTGTCCGCAATTCCAAGCCGGTCAAACCACTCCTCCATCTGCTTTCGGCTGGCATACTTTGTCAATCCGTTTTTCAAGATTACATTTTCTCCTGCTGTCAACTCCGGGAACAAACGTAACTCCTGAAAAAGCATACTCAATTCTTTTTTTCTGATGTTTACCCACCGGCTGACCGTAAACTTTCTGACATTTTCTCCATCAAAAGAAATAATTCCCTGATAGTCTTTTCTGTATCCATACACAAAGCTGCAGAGCGAAGATTTCCCCGTTCCCGAAGCAGCTTCCACCAAACAAATCTGTCCTTTCTGAAACGCAATCTGTTTGTGCCATACATCCGACACGACACAATCCCTGTCTGCAAAAACCGCAGGCAAAGTCTGTTGCAATTCTATTGTATTCATTTTTCCAATTTTATTTTCCGGTTGTCAGATTTACCAATGCCGTCATCTGCTCCAGCACGTTTCTGTTCCGATCTTTAAAGAGCAGTTCCATATGCACCATTTTATCCTCTTCTCTCATTTCCACTGTCATCCTGTCCAGTCTGTCCAAGCCTATAAACACGGGGGGCATCTGCTGCTTGCGAAGTGTAGACGATACGGTCTGCATCAAAGAAATGAAGTTCACTACAGAAAACACTCTCTTTCCTTCTACTTCTTTTCCCCATTCCGTATTCTTCATCGACAACCCCAGCACTTTTCTCTCCACCAGATTCTCCCTGTTGGTAAAATACATTTTACCATCCTTTACACCAAACCACACATGAACCGGACCCGGACGCATATTCAATACACTACCATCCATCATATAAAATTCATACGCATGTTCTCCACGATTCATCAAGCGCATTTGTCCTCCAGTCATGGCAATCATCGGTTTCAGATCCTCAACAGTCTGCAGAAAATCCGTACTCACCACATCCGCCAATAAAATATAATCTCCATACAGCGGATTAGTCACAGTAAACGACACGTCACCTTTTACAGCAGAGAAAATGGCATGAAAATCAAGCGGAATCATCGAATGCTCAAACATACGCTTCACAGCAGGATTGCTATTCAACCATTTATATAACTTTGCTCCATCTACGGACAATGTACTCCAACCGAACGTATTGGCAGGAAAATCATCCAAATGGTCTCCTTTTACCGGTGATGTAGCATTAAAATATTCTTCCGCCACCTTCATCATCACCTTATCGGTGGTAAGCGAACGTACATCACACACCAGCTTACCTGTCTCAAAATTCATTGTAGCCAAGGCCTTCACGTCCTCCCCTTTCAGTTCAGCCGACCCTCCCATTGTCAATGGATAAATCGCACGTTCCGGCAGCAAAGCCATTGAAGCCCAAACTGAAATATCTCCTTTTGCATCCTGAATACTTTGATAATCTTCAGTTTCAGCAAAGCTATCCTCCCGTTTCTGTCTCAACCATTTTGCAGCCGAATGTTGCATATCACCGGCATTTCTTCCAGACGGGTCCATCACCAACAGAAAAGCATCTTCATTATAAGCGATCAGCATCTTTCCCATTACCGTCCAAGTACATCCGTCGCTTTCACGTAACGCCTCACACACACCCTGTTCTTTCAGCATCTCCAGCAAATCTGTCAGTTTGTCCTCATCAGTTACCCGCATCAGCACACCAGCAGACACCGAGCGTTTTTCTACAAACAAGTACAGCCTGTCTTTCAAAGACAATCCGCTCTCATCGGGATTCGCCACAATTCTGTCAATCAGATTCTCCGAATCAGTCAGTCCACTTTTCAACAAGTCAGCCAGCCGGTTCATCGCCACCTGTCCTTCACTATTCTGTAAGCCAGCTTTAGCAGCCATCGCTTTCAGGTCGACAGTCGCTACCGCAGCAGCATCCTTCGGCAACACACGTTCATAGTCTGCACCTCCCGAACAAGCCGTCAGTACCCATACAGCAGCTGCCCCTACCCAATATTTCAGTGTTTTCATTACTTTAAGAATTAAATAAATTCATCATATGCACAGCAACCAGCGCAGCCGTTTCTGTCCGCAGTCTCGATTTACCCAGACTGATTGGCTGAAAGCCCAGTGCTTCAGCTTTCTGAACCTCCTCCGGACTAAAATCACCTTCCGGTCCAATCAAAACCAGTGCATCTTCCCCAGGTTTCAAAACCTCTTTCAGCGACGGCTTCTCTCCCTCGTAACAGTGAGCGATAAATTTCTGTCCCTGAAAATCCCGTTGCATAAATTTAGCAAAGTCCGTCATTTCATTCACAATCGGCTTACGTGCCTTCAACGACTGTTTCATGGCCGACACCACAATCTTCTCAATACGTTCCGTCTTGATAACCTTCCGTTCAGAAAAGCGGCAATTCAAAAAGCTCAATTCATTAAAGCCTATTTCCGTTGCTTTTTCGGCAAACCACTCTATACGGTCCATATTCTTGGTCGGTGCCATAGCCAGATGCAAATGTCCTTTCCAGAACTTCTCCTGCTCTATTTTCTCCACCACCTTCACCTGACACCTTTTTCCCGTAGCCGCACTGATGACTGCCTTATAAAAAAATCCTTTCCCGTCTGTCAGCATCACTTCGTCGCCTACACCCAAGCGTAATACTCTCAAACAGTGTCCGGCTTCCTCTTCCGGAAGTTCCGGACAAGTATCAATATCCGGTGTATAAAATACATGCATATCTTTTTCTTTTTTAAAATTTTACTCGTGCAAAGATAATGAAAGGCGAGAGCAGAGACAAACGAAAACATAGTTTTCAAGTTTGAACTATGCCGAGCCGCATCCTATCTTCTAGAAAGATAGCGAAAAGCAAACGCAGAAACAAACGAAAATAAAAAAATTATGTCCGAACAGCAGCACCATTCCATGCAACCATTCGGACATAACTACAAAATATCAAAACCTCAATTAGCGGACAGCAAGCTCCTTACCCAACGCAATCCACTGCTTCAAGACATTTGTTTCCTTATCCTTCATACCCAGTTCCATACGTCCGTGAGTATCATCCTTTGCTTCTACTGTCATGTAATCCATAACACTCAGCATCCGCTGTGTCAACTGATCTTTCGAACTATAAACCTGATGATTAGCATTCATTATCTCATTCAGTGAATAACAATTCATCACAAAGAAGCACCGTTTACCCGGCACATTACCAGCCCACGATTCATTCTTCATTGAGTTATCGGCCTCTTTCTGTTCGGCACACATCTTATCATTAGTCAGATAAAATACTCCATCTTTTACACCTATATATATAGACACGTTGCCTTGCACACCCATCATACGTCCATCTGCCATCTGCAGCTCATACGCATTCTTTCCGGTTTCCACCAGCTTCATTTGTCCTCTGGTCATGTCCAACATCGGCTTCAAACTTTCAAAACTCTGCATAAAATCCGAGTTCTCCACCTCAGCCATCAATGCAAACGACAAAGGTTCCAGATTAGAAATACAGATTACTGTTTCTCCATCAATCGCGCTCAATGCCGACTTCAAGTCAAACATGGTCTGTACACCACCCAGCTGTGCTGCCATAGCAGGTTCCTTCATCAATGTTTCATACAATTTATCTCCTTTCAAACCCATATCTACCCACATGAACGAACCTTTCGGGAACATCTTCAAGAACTTATCAGTAGTTTCTTTCGAATAAATAGGACGAATCTTTTCGTATTCCTTTTTCAAGGCATCATTGATAAGGGTTTCAATGTCAAGAACCATACGTCCCTTTTCAAAATGTACTCCTGCCACAATGTTCAGATCCTTCCAATCAACAGTTGCGGGCATAGACATTTTAGCCATCATCTTATATTCTTCAGGCAGCATCACCATCGACATAAAGACAGAGATATCTCCCTTTATCTTTTCCATACTTTCGAAGCCCTTGCTATCACAGAAAGAATTTTTATTCTCTCCTCCCATTAGTTCAGAAGCCCAGGTCTGCAAATCAGCATCCTTTCCTTTGTCCGAGAACAAAAGCAAGCAAGAGCAATCGCTATATGCCAACACCCCTTGCTCTTGTACAACCTGACTATACGCTCCCTTATCTTCTATAGCTGCCGATGGCTGCTGTTTTCCCAGCAAACCAACCAGCTCATTCAGTTTTCCTTTATCCTGCACACATGCCAGCAAGCCCCCTTTTTCTCCTTTGTCATCCACAAACAGATACACTTTTTGCTTCAAATCCAGTCCACTTTCCGAAGGATCCGCCAACACTTTATCTATCAGTTCCGTACCCTGTGCATCCAATCCGTTACCCAAGGTATTCTTAATCTCAGTCACAACAGCCTTAGTATCTTCTGCAGACAAATCACTTTTCTGCACCAGTTGCTTCAAATCTACAGATACCACTGCCCCCGGATTCTCCGGCAACACGTTCACATACTTTTTTTCACTTGAGCACGATGCCAGCCATATCATGGCCAAACACATCAGGCATACATACACACTCTTTTTCATAGCTTTTATATATTAATTAATAACGTTGTCAAACTATCCGTTCGTGTTTATAACGGAAAACTAAAGCAAACACAACCGCTACCACCAGTGCGTACGCAGCAAAAATAAACCACGCATTGCTCCACCCTTCAACCTGAGGAGCCGTACTACTAAAGTCTACAAACTGGTTTACTATCCACTGAGCAGCCAGTGTACCCACAGTAGCACCCACTCCATTAGTCATAATGATAAACAATCCCTGCGCACTGGAGCGAATTGAAATATCAGTTTCCTTATCCACAAACAACGAACCGGATACATTAAAGAAGTCGAATGCCACTCCATATACCAGCATGGAAAGAATAAACATCCACACTCCACTTCCCGGATTTCCCAAGCCAAACAAACCAAAACGCAACACCCAAGCCACCATCGCAATCAGCATCACCTTTTTAATACCAAAACGGCTCAAGAAAAACGGGATCAGCAAGATACAACACGTTTCACTGATTTGCGAGAGTGAAATGAGCAGATTGGCATGCTGTACTCCAAACGTATCAGCATATTCAGGAATAGAACTGAAACTTGTAATAAAAGGATTGGCAAACCCATTGGTAATCTGCAACGATACCCCCAATAACATGGAGAACACAAAGAATATCGCCATCTTTTTCTGTTTAAACAGCAGAAAGGCATTGAGTCCCAGTGCTTCCACAATTGTTTTTTTCTGAGAATGAGTCTTATTTACCGGACAGTGTGGCAATGTGTGTGCATACACCGCCAAAATCACTCCCCATACGGCACACGTATAAAACTGCATATAATTATTCTGGAAACCCATGAGATCGACCAGCCACATCGAACAGATAAAGCCGATGGTACCACATGTACGGATAGGCGGGAAAGCCTTGATTGTATCCAGCCCTTTCTTTTCCAAAGCAGTATACGCCACCGAATTCGACAGTGCCAGCGTAGGCATATAAAACGCCACACTCATCGAATAAAAAGCAAACAAAACAGGGAAAGAAACCATATCACCCGCCGTCATTCCATAATAACCGGCTCCAGCCATAAACAAGGCGGCCAGTAAATGACTCAACCCCAGTAACTGCTGTGCCGGCATCCAGCGGTCTGCAATAATTCCGAGAATGGCAGGCATAAACAGCGAAACAATTCCTTGCATTGCATAAAACAAACCAATATGGCTTCCCAAGCCTATATTGGCAAGATAAGTTCCCATTGAAGTCAGATAAGCTCCCCACACTGCAAACTGCAGGAAGTTCATAATGATCAGGCGGATTTTTATATTCATAGCATTTTAAGTAAAATTTATTAGAAACAAAGGTAAAAAATAAAATTGAAAACCATCTTGGAGCTCCAGATTTTTTTATTCCAAGATATCACACATAGTTCCGGACACTTTTTGTCAATCCGTAAACCCGCCACCCCAATTTGTCATATTAATGAAATATATCCATCCACATACATATATAAAAAAGGGAATCTTCCCAGACTCCCAATCTTCATTAACCTTAAATCTAATACCATGAAAAACACGATGCAAAGATAGCTGTTTTATGTTATGTAACATAACAAACAGCAAAAAAAACGCTTTTAATTAACATGTATTAACCAATAAGAAAAAGTCCATTATTAAAAACAATAAAAGAATTACTTGTGATTTTCAACAACAAAGCCTATCTTTGCAACATTGAGTTAGTAAATAATCGTAAAAAAAACTTTTTTTAAAGAGACAAACAAAATATCATGGCAGATTATCACCACACAACCCGCTACAGTGGGCTGATTAAAGCCTGTGTAGTTTTTGGAGATTTATGCATTTGTGGAGGATTATTTATCCTTTTTTACCATTGGGCAATGAGCCAAGGAAATAAGGTTTTAAATGCATCTCTGCTCCAAGTTGATATTACATTAGTTTTATGTTATTTCATCTGTGCTCTGAAAGGAGGAGTCGTTTTACATCTTCGTAAAGTCTTCACCTATCAGATTGTGACCCGTGTATTCCGCACTATCATCTACTTCGTATTTTTGTCAGGCATTCTGCTCAGCATCGGCAAATATATGAATGTTTTTTCCTGGTTCTTTGGCGGATACATACTGACTCTATTTATCTGTATAGCTACTCATCGCCTGATCTTCCGATCTATCATCAAGTTAATTCGCCTGAAAGGCAGAAATTTAAACCACGTTGTATTGGTAGGTAGTACAGAAGACAACCGGGAGCTGTTTCACGAGCTTACCGATGACCCTTCTACAGACCATCGCGTATACGGTTACTTCGATTTTGAACCCAATCCTGAATTTTCTAAAGAGTGTCCTTATTTAGGAACTCCCGACCAAGTTTGTTCTTATCTGCAACAGCACCCCGAAATTCATTACCTGTACTGCTGTCTGCCATCCAGATACGGCCATATCATTCTCCCTATTATCAATTATTGCGAGAATAATCTGGTCCACTTCTACAGTGTCCCTAACTTGCACAACTATCTGCAGAACCGGGTATACTTTAACCTCATCGGCAATGTACCCTACCTCAGTTTGCGTCCGGACCCATTGAGCCGCATTGAGAATAAAGCAATGAAAAGAGCATTCGACATCGTATTCTCTCTGCTCTTCCTTTGCACCTTATTCCCTATTATATTAATAATTGTGACCATCATCACAAAAATTACCATGCCTGGTCCTATTTTCTTCCGCCAGAAACGAAACGGGCTCAACGACAAGGAGTTCTATTGCTACAAGTTCCGTTCCATGAAGGTCAACAAGGAAGCAGATACACTGCAGGCTACCAAAGACGATCCGCGTAAAACCAAGTGGGGTAATATCATGCGTAAGACCAACATCGATGAACTTCCACAATTCATCAACGTACTGTTGGGGGATATGAGTATCGTAGGTCCTCGCCCGCATATGCTCAAGCACACCGAAGAATACTCCAAACTTATCAACAAATACATGGTACGCCATTCCGTCAAACCAGGTATTACAGGTTGGAGTCAGGTAACCGGATTCCGCGGCGAGACCAAAGAGTTGAAAGACATGGAAGGCCGTGTACACGGTGACATCTGGTACATTGAGCATTGGAGTTTCGGTCTCGACCTCTACATCATTTACCGTACCGTGGCCAATGCTATCCACGGCGAAAAAAACGCATATTAAGACACAGGTTTGTATTATTCTTATTTATAAGGCGTTCCCGAAAACTCAAATCTTTCGGGAACGCCTTATTTTTTCTTAAAAGCCTTTGCCGTACGGGGAATAAGATTTATTTTTGCAAAAAATATATTTCTATTATTTACCTTTCTACAAATAAAAATGTGACAGGTAACCGCGAAGCGTACCCGGACCTGTAGTAAATCTTTATTTTTTATGATTATAGCTATTGATTTCGACGGAACACTTGTCGAACACAAGTATCCCGAAATAGGCAAAGAAATACCTTTTGCCTTCGAAACTCTGCGCCGTTTGCAACAGGACAAACATCGTTTGATTCTTTGGACTGTACGCGAAGGACGTCTACTCGACGAAGCCATTACTTTCTGCCGTGAACGAGGCATTGAATTTTATGCCATCAACCGAGACTATCCGGAAGAAGAAAAAGGAGCCAACCGTCACTACTCACGCAAACTTAAAGCCGACTTATTTATCGACGACCGTAATCTCGGAGGATTGCCCGACTGGGGAACCATCTACGAAATGGTTACCCAAAAACTCTCCTACGAAGACCTCATGCGCAAGTACGAAGAAGAAAGCTACCACGATATCCCCAAGAAAAAGGGGTTCTTTGCCAGAGTATTTGGAAAACAGAAGTAAAGGGAACAAGTTGACAAGGAAACAAGAGATTATGAGTTTCTTAGTTCTTGAGTTTGTAAGTTTGAGAACACCAACCAACTCAAAAACTAAAGAACTTACAAACTTATATAACTGCCTCGTCAACTCGTCACCTGATACCTAGTCACCTAAGACTCAAAAACTAAAGAACTTAAAAACTAAAAATCTAAAGAACTTAAAAAAATATGAAGCTAAAACATTTTATCGTAATCACTACAGCAGGCATCCTGTTTACCGGATGTACTTCTTACAAAAAAGTACCCTACATGCAGGATCCCGAAACTGTAAACGCCTACGGAAAAGAAATTCCTCTCTACGATGCCAAGATCATGCCAAAGGATTTGCTTAGCATCACGGTCAATACCACAGACCCACAGGCTGCAGCTCCTTTTAATCTTACGGTACAAACCCCACTCAACGCAGCTATTGCAAACATCAATACCACTACTCAGCCCTCTCTGCAACAATACCTGGTCAATAATCAGGGAGAAATCGACTTTCCTGTATTGGGCAGACTCAAGGTAGGCGGTATGACAAAAAATGAAGCAGAAGCCCTCATACGAGAAGGCTTGAAACCCTACTTAAAAGAAACTCCCATTGTCACAGTACGAATGGCCAACTATAAAATATCCGTATTGGGAGAAGTTACCCGGCCGGGTACCTTCACTGTATCCAACGAAAAAGTCAATGTACTCGAAGCCTTGGCCATGGCAGGAGATATGACCGTATACGGAGTACGCGACAATGTAAAACTCATCCGCGAAGACGCACAGGGTAAACGTGAAATCGTCATGCTCGACCTTACCAAATCCGACCTTGTACTCTCCCCTTACTTCTATCTGCAGCAAAACGACATACTTTACGTCACTCCCAATAAAACCAAAGCCAAAAACTCTGACATCGGTAACACTACTACAGTAGCCGTTTCAGCCACTTCCATTCTGGTATCTATCGCCAGTTTGATTGTAAATATTGTAAAATAAAAAGTAAGTTTTTAAGTTCTTAAGTTTTTTAGTTGGTTGATTATGAGTTTTTGAGTTTATAAGTTTTTTAGTTGGTTAATCTCAAAACAGTAATAAACCAAAAACTTATACACGCAAATAAAAAAACTCAAAAACTTAAATCGCAAACTTAAGAACTTACACAAACAAACTTAAAAACTAAAAAACTAACAAACTTAGAACAAACCTATGAACGAAAACAACCAATTCGATACACCGGAACAAAAAGAAGACGACTTCAATCTCTATCGTCTGATTTTCAAATACCTCATCTACTGGCCCTGGTTTGTAGCCAGTGTCATAATCTGCTTAGGCGCAGCCTTTGTATACATGCGCTTCCAGACACCAATATACAATGTCACAGCCGCTGTACTGGTAAAAGAAGACGATCCACGCACGCATGCCATGAAAGCGGCTAATGGAGCCATCGAAGCTTTACAGGGAATGGGAGGACTCTCCATGACCAACAATTTCGACAATGAAGTAGAAATTCTTAAGTCGCGCACCCTCATTCGTAAAGTCGTAACCCATTTGGGACTCTACATTTCCACTTCAGAAGACCGCACTTTCGGTTACAACACACCTCTGTACAAAAATGCTCCCGTACAAGTCTATCTTACACCGGAAGAAGCCGAGAAACTGGAAGGAGGAGCCAGACTGAAAATGGTTTATACTCCGGAGGGAAAATTGAGTGTACAGGCGAAATACATGCTCAATGAAGAAGAAATGGAGGAAGAAAAAACGTTCGATGCACTTCCGGCCGTATTGCCCACCCCTGTAGGTGTCTTCAGCTTTGCTCCCAATGATAGCATCTTGGCTCTAATGAAAGCAAAAGACAAGCCGGCAAAAGACATCCGGCTCATTACCTACGTCGCCTCTCCTACTTCCGTAGCAAAAAGCTATGGAGAAGGTCTTAGCGTAGAACCCACATCCAAGACTACCACCATCGCACAAATTGCTTTAAAAAACAGCAACAAGCAACGCGCGGTCGATTTCATCAACACCCTTGTAGCTTTCTACAACCAAGATGCCAACGACGAGAAAAACGAAGTGGCACAAAAAACAGCTGATTTTATCGAAGACCGTATCTCCATCATCAATCGCGAATTGGGTACTACCGAAAGCCAGCTGGCCGACTTCAAACAGAAATCCGGACTGACCGACCTGGCAAGCGATGCCAAATTAGCCTTGGAAGAAAACTCTAAATACGAACAGCTCCGCATCGAAAACCAGACACAGATCCGTCTGGTGGAATTCCTGCGCGACTATATCAACAATCCTGCCAATGCCGATGAAGTCATTCCATCCAATGTAGGTTTGAAAGACCAAAATCTGAGCAGCGTCATCGATCAGTACAATACCATGATTATCGAACGCAAACGCCTGCTCCGCACCTCTTCAGAAAGTAACCCTGCCGTAGTAAACATGAAGACCGGCATCGAAGCCATGCGTCACAGCGTACAGACGACCGTAGCCAGTGTACTCGAAGGATTGCGCATCACCAAGGGTAATCTCGACCGTCAGGCAAGCAAATTCGAAGGACGCATCAGCAATGCCCCCAAACAGGAAAAAGAATTCCTCACCATTTCCCGCCAGCAGGAAATCAAGGCACAACTCTACATCATGCTGCTGCAGAAGCGCGAGGAAAATGCCATCACCCTGGCTGCAACTGCTACGAACGGACGAATCATCGAACAGGCACTGCCCGATAAATATCCTGTAGCACCTAAAAAGAAAATCATTGCACTGGCAGCTCTGATTTTAGGTCTGGGTATTCCCGTCGGTTTTATCTATCTGATTGACCTGTTTAAATATAAGATTGAAAATGCAGAAGATGTACAAAAGCTTACTACCGTACCTCTTATCGCCGAACTCCCCCACTGTCAGAAACCTGCACAAGGAGCCATCGTAGTACGTGAGAATCACAACGACATCATGGAAGAAACCTTCCGTGGACTCCGTACCAATCTTCTCTTTATGCTGGAAAAAGAGGAAAAAGTCATCCTCGTATCCTCTACCCAGCCCGGTGAAGGCAAATCTTTCGTAGCCGGAAATTTAGCAGTCAGTCTGGCCTTGCTTGGAAAGAAGACACTGATTGTAGGTATGGACATTCGTAAGCCCGGTCTGAACCGTGTATTCAACATCTCACATCGTGAACATGGTATTACCAACTACCTGAGCGATCCGGAACATACCGATCTCTTCTCTCTGGTACAACCTTCGGACATTCACTCTAATCTGGACATTCTACCCGGAGGAGCCGTACCGCCTAACCCCACTGAATTGGTGGCACGCCCGGTACTCGACAGCGCCATTGCCCAGCTCAAAGAACATTATGACTACATTATTCTCGATACAGCCCCTATCGGTATCGTGACCGATACAGCTATCGTCAGTCGTGTGGCCGACCTCTGTCTCTATGTCTGCCGTGCAGAAGTCACTCCGAAGGTGGCATACCAATATATCAACGAGCTGAAAGCCGAAAAGAAATTTGCCAAACTGGCCACCGTCATCAACGACATCGACATGACCAAGCGCAAGAACAGCTACGGTTATGGCTATGGCAAGAAATACGGCTACGGGTATGGATACGGTTACGGATTCCAGAAGAACAATAAAGCGTGAGTTTACGCGACTATTCACGTGAGCTTACGATACTTGAATCGTAAGGCAACGCGACTAATCGCGTAAGCCAACGATACAAGTCACGTAAAACGCCCCGGTTTGTCGGGGTTGTCAGGGTTGTCACCCTATTTTATAAAACTTATACGCGTAAGTGTGGAGAAAATGAAATTGAAATCTCTCCACACATATATATAAAAAGTTTAGAAAATAGCTGTCAACCCCGACAACCCCGACAAGCATAAAAATTAAACAACAGATTTACAACTCTATACATTTCTATCAAAATGTCGGAGTTGTATATTTTTTCCTGTTCTCCACACCTCTCCGCCATGTGGAAAATCTGAAATTTTCACTCCATTTATGGGTGGCGGAGAGGTGGCGGAGAAGTGGTGGAAAGAAATTTGAAATGTTAAAAACATTATTATTTACTTATTCAAACGAATAAAATCCACACTGGTTCTTTATGACAAATACAACAGAGAATAATAAGCGAATAGCGAAGAATACGCTACTGCTATATGTAAGGATGCTGTTTATGATGGCAGTCAGTCTTTACACCTCTCGTGTGGTACTGAATGCTTTGGGGGTAGAAGACTTCGGTATTTACAATGTTGTGGGAGGTGTAGTAGCTATGTTTACAGTACTTTCAGGCTCACTGTCCGCTGCCATCAGCCGATTTATCACGTACGAATTGGGAAAAGGAAATCAGGAAAACCTGAACAAGATATTCTCATCAGCGGTGACCATCCAATTAGGACTGGCAGGTATCATTATCCTACTGGCCGAAACGATAGGTATCTGGTTTCTGAATATAAAAATGAACATACCGGAAATGCGAATGGAAGCAGCCAATTGGGTATTCCAGTTTTCCATTCTAACTTTTGCCATTAACCTGATTAGTGTACCTTATAATGCCAGTATCATTGCCCACGAAAAAATGTCTGCATTTGCCTACATCAGTATTCTGGAAGCTATAGGAAAACTGGCCATTGCCTACCTCATTGTAGTATCGCCAATGGATAAACTGATATTCTACGCCATCCTGATGTGTATAGTAGCACTTATTGTACGTTTTACGTATGGTAACTACTGCAAGAGACATTTCAGCGAATGCACTTACCATTTTATTTGGGACAAGCAACTATTGAAACAAATGTTCGGATTTGCCGGATGGAACTTTATTGGAGCTTCTTCGGCTGTGCTCCGCGATCAGGGAGGAAATGTTGTAATCAATCTTTTTTGCGGCCCAACCGTTAATGCAGCCAGAGGAATAGCCTTTCAGGTCAATACAGCTGTCAATCAATTTGTGACAAACTTTATGACAGCACTTAACCCTCAGATTACCAAATCGTATGCAGCAGGGAACAAAGAATACATGATGACCTTGATTTTTCAGGGTGCACGGCTTTCCTTCTATATGCTACTTTTGTTATCCCTACCGATACTGATCAATACGCATTATATTTTGGGACTGTGGTTGAAATTAGTTCCCGATCATGCTGTTCTCTTTGTGCAATTGGTCTTAATTTTTGCCATGAGTGAATCCATATCTCAACCTTTGATAACAGCCATGCTCGCAACTGGGAAAATACGTAACTATCAGATTATTGTAGGCGGATTACAGATGATGAATCTACCTATCTCCTATCTACTACTACGTTTGGGATTCTTTCCGGAAATTGTCATTATAGTGGCTATCTGCATTTCACAGTGTTGCCTTGCAGCACGTTTGATTTTATTAAGAGGAATGATTGGTGTCTCCATACGGAAATACCTCCAAAAAGTTTATTTCAATATTCTAACCGTCAGCGTTGTTGCGGTCGTACTGCCTCTTATCAGTACACAGTATATCGATGAAACGTTTATTGGTTTTATTATTATCAGTCTGATTGCTATAGTTTGTACTATTATCAGTATTTACTTCATAGGCTGCAATCGTCAGGAACGACAATCCATTCATCAAAAATTAAACACAATTAGAACTAAAATTACTCGAAAATGATACAAATCACCAACAAAGCAGATTGCTGCGGATGTACGGCTTGCGCCAGCGTATGCGCACATCATGCCATCAACATGGAACCGGATGCAATGGGGTTCCTCTATCCCAAAGTCGACACCGATAAATGTACAGAGTGTGGACTCTGCGAAAAAGTATGTGCTTTTAATCCCAACTACGACAGAAGTCTGAATCTACCGGAGCCACAAATCTATGCAGCACGTCATAAAGATATGCATGAGATAGAAACCAGCCGAAGCGGTGCTGCTTTCATCGCTATTTCAGATTATGTACTGGAACAGGAAGGTGTAGTATACGGAGCAGGATATACCGACCATTTCCGGGTAGTACATAAACGTGCAACCAACAAGGAAGAACGGAATGAGTTTAAAGGTTCGAAATATGTGCAAAGTGATTTAAGAGATATATTTCCCCAAGTAAAAGCAGATTTAAAACAAGGTCTGACCGTATTATTTTCCGGCACTCCCTGTCAGACAGCAGGATTAGCGTCCTATATAGGTAAGCGTTTACGCGAAAAACTGATTCTTGTAGATATTGTTTGCCACGGAGTCCCTGCTCCTTACATTTGGAGGGATTATCTCGCCTATTTGGAAAAGAAATACAAACAACCTATTGTGGAAGTAAATTTCCGAGATAAATCACGAATTGGGTGGAATGGACATATTGAGTCGTTTATATTTCAAGATGGAAGTAAGAAAGAGTTCAACACCTATACTTATCTGTTTTACCGCCATATTATGCTACGCCCTTCTTGTAGTAAGTGCCATTATACTAATTTCAACCGCCCTTCTGATTTTACTTTAGCTGATTATTGGGGATGGGAAAAATTATCTCCATACTTCAATAAAGATAACAAAGGATGTTCCTTGCTTCTTATAAATTCTGAAAAAGGATTGGAAATCTTTGAAAAGAGAAAAGAAGAATTGGACTATTTGGCTACTACTCAAGAGTTGTGTATACAACCCAACCTTCAACATCCATCTAAATTTAATATCCAATGGATAAAATTTGAAAAACTATATAAAAAGCAAGGATTTGCTGCTGTGGCTAAAAGGTATGGAAGTTTAGGATGGAGATACATTTTAAGACAAAAGAAACAAGCTATAAAACAATACATAAGACGATGAAAATAGGTATATTAACTTTTCATTATGCACACAATTACGGAGCTATGCTTCAAGCTTATGCACTCAGTATGAAGTTAAAATCATTAGGACATTGCGTTGAAATAATAGATTACAGATTACCCTACATTTACAAAAATCATGAACTCTTATCATTTACAGGATTATACAAAAGATATACACAAAATAATTCTAAAATTATATCTTTATTAAAAACGATAAAGAATTATCATAAACATAAAAACAAAGACCTCAAATGGTATAGATTCGAAGATTTTTTGAATGAAACACTAATAAAAAGCAAGAGAATTTATTCCGTTTCTGAGATAAATGCTCTTCATTATGAATGTATTATTTGCGGAAGTGATCAAATTTGGAATGAGAATTTAACCGGTAATTTAATACCTCTCTACTTTTGTGAAGGTATTTCTTCAAATACTAAAAAACTTACTTATGCAGCTAGTAATGGTAATGAATCCATAAAAAAAGAATTACTAAATGATTTTAAACGATTATATAAGAATTTTAATGCTGTAAGTATAAGAGAAAAAGGATTAGCAGAATACTTAGAAAAACGAGGCCTTCCCAATACACTCGTACTAGATCCAATATTTTTATTAGATAAAAATGAGTGGGAAAATATATGCATAAAACCCCAAATACAAAATTATATTTTAACCTATTCATTTCATGAAACCGATAATTTCTTCCAAATAGCACAAAGCATAGCTCACTGTAAAGAAAAAACATTGGTTTGTATTACATTTAAGAAGTTAAATCTACCTCCAGAAGTTATTCAAATAACCTCTTGTGGTCCAAAAGAATTTCTCGGATATTTTTTTAATGCAGACTTTATACTTACTAACTCTTTCCATGGGACAGCTTTTTCTATTTTAACTCAAAAACAATTTTATTGTATTCCACCCCAAAAAGGAAGAGAAAGAATAGATTCTATTCTTCAACAGTTAGTGCTCCAAGATAGAATAATTGAATTCAATGAATCTATAGATTATAAATTTCCAGTTATTAACTATGATGAAGTATACAAGAAGTTAGATACATTTAAAAGGAAATCAATAGAATATTTAACTCAATCCATTTAAGAAATTATATATGAACATCCTTTTCGTTGAAATTTCATTAAATCCCAATGGAGGAGGTATTGAACGTGTTACAGATAGTATTAGTAGATATTTAACCTTGCAAGGGCATAAATGCTACTATCTCTATTCTAGAACAGACTATCCACAGTACAAAAAAGACCAAAAGCTAAAAATCAATTATCAAGATAAACAAAAAAAAGAATTTGAGAAAACTTTATATCAATATATATACAATAACAAAATTGATATAATAATCAACCAAGATTTATACTCTAGCAATTTGATTCGGTTTTATATAAAATATAAAAACCAACTGAAGTTTAAATTGATAAATTGTTTTCACCTCTCTCCGGATTTCTATCTTTACCAGCAACTACATGGAATAAAATATAAAATAAAATATTGGATTTATCAACACATAATTCGAATAAATCTTTTTGTTTATGAAAGAAAAAAAATGTATGAAATATGTGATAAATTTGTTTTATTATCAAATTCCTTTATCCCTTCATTTGCTCAATTATATAAAATAAAAGACAAGAACAAATTATATAGTATATCAAATCCTTTACCGTTTTCCCAACAGAATATTGACTTGATGAACAAAAAGAAAGTAGTACTAATCGTATCACGTTTCTTTGAAATACAAAAGAATATCAAATCAGCACTTAGAATCTGGGAATCAATAGAAAGGCAAGGTTACGATACATGGCAGTTAAAAATTGTAGGATATGGGCAAGATGAAGCTGAATTAAAAGAATATGCTCAAAAATTAAACTTGAAACATATTTCTTTTGAAGGAAAAAGAGAAAATGTAAGTGATTATTATAAGGAAGCTTCAATTTTTATGATGACTTCTAATTATGAAGGTTTCGGAATGACTTTGATTGAGGCTCAACAACACGGTTGTATTCCTATTGCATTTGACAATTTTACTGTACTACATGATATAATCCAACATGAATACAATGGATATATTATTCCTACTGGAAATGAACTACTATATACAAAAACAATAACTCGTCTTTTTGAAAATCAAAAAGAAAGAGATAATACAGCTATAAATGCATACCACTCTTCCAATAAATTTTCAATTTTGGAAATTGGGAGAAAATGGGATAATTTAATATCTCAATTGTAAAATTTTAGAAAATTCCATTTTATGTTCACTGGTATTATTATCATATTTATATTTATTTTTCTTACAATAAAATGCGGAACAACAAAAGCTTTTATTCTTTTTTTTGCCTATAATATTTTAGATAAAGGATTATCACTTATAGGACCATTAATGGTAAAAGATGTTATTCTACTAATCTTTTTATCTTTATTTTTTATTCATAGACAAAAATATCAAGGAGAATATGCATTATTATCATGCAGTTTAATATCTATTTTTTCATATTTCATATCTACAGCTTTTTCAAGTAATCCACATTGGCCAGTAACAATATTAAATTGTTTACGTTATTTTGCTATCCCTTTTCTGCTATTTCACTTTCTTCAATCTTCTAAGGATATAGCATATTTCATTAAAGTAACTTTATATACTTCTATTTTGATCACTATCTACTCTTTAATTGAATTGAAATTGGGAACCAGTCCCATAATAAATTTTATTAATGTACATAATGGAAATGGATATAATTTAGATGATACATACAGATACGGATTAAAAAGAGTTCAAGCCGTATTCGTCCATGCTACTAGTTTAGGATACTATAGTGTAACCATAATAAGTTTTCTATTACTATTTTTACGTAATAGACAGACAATGATAAGGTATAATATAAATTTAAATATTTATATTATTACAATAATAGGATTAACAATATGTACTTTTTTATCTGGAACACGATCTGCGATTTTTCCCTTATTTTGTATTTACATATACACTTTAAGAACTTATATTTTCAAGTTTAAATCACTAGTTATAGTTACTTTTATTTTATTCTGTTTATATATTATTGCATCTGAATATTTTAATGAATATTTAGTTACAGTAACCAAATCTATATTGGACACCAATGATTCCTCAATTGGAGGATCTACAGACGATATGCGAAGTAGACAATTTGAAATTGCAATTGAATATTGGTCTAATTCACCTATAATAACGTGAGTTCGAAATAAAATTAGAAAATAGACAGTTGCCCGTCATTGAAC
>ERZ791743.679-NODE-679-length-28166-cov-112.227776_pt1 | contig 28166 bp, 26 predicted proteins | sample MGYA00509952_ERZ791743 | MGnify/ENA primary metagenome ERZ791743 (study PRJEB30046, sample SAMN00792040) | human gut metagenome | study: EMG produced TPA metagenomics assembly of the A metagenome-wide association study of gut microbiota in type 2...
AGCGGAATATTCCCCATAAAGCTATAGGGGCGAGCTGCAAGACCAGTTGCTTGATGGTAACCAGGATGGGACTTATTGGAATCAGGATGGGACTTGTTCTGAAGGATAAGCCCGCTTGTCCGCAAACAGAAAATGCCAGCGAAAACAATGCGAAAATGCAATATGCATACATGGCATATTGTGCAATGCGATTTATATCTATAGAATAACTTTTTCTTTCCATAATTCTACGTTTGATGATTTTATAAACAGCTTATCTTGCATAAAGCCATTGCAAAGATACGAAGTTTTTGGAAAATTCTAGCAAAATAGGGGGAAAATGTTTGGCTATGATATAAACTTGTTAAAAGAATGGCGGTATAGAACAATAAAAACTCTTAAAACTTTGATTGTATCTTCTTGAATACCAGTATTTGTTGCTATCTTTGCACGGTATATTCTAATAACGCTACGTGGATAAATACTAATAGCGCTACATGGGTATATACTAATAGAATTATAGGTTTAATCATGAATCATATGAAGAAGATTTTCTTAGGATTGGCAGCAGCACTGATGTTGACAGCCTGCAATGAGAACAGACAGCCGGAGGCAATGACCAGCGTTGACTCTGCAAGTGTGGTAACCGATTTGATGATGAGTCGCAGAAGCATCCGTGCTTACAAGGATTCCGTCATCAGCCGCGATACCCTGAACGAGATTCTGAAATGCGGCATCCATGCGCCAAATGGTCAGAACCTGCAGTCGTATGAAATCAGAGTGATTGATTCTCCTGCACTTATCGATTCGATAACCCAAGCCGTGGTAAAGGATAATCCTAAGATAGCAGAGCGCAAGGGCTTCAAGAACATCTTCGTGAATGCTCCATGCGTGGTTTGCATCGCCTACGATACTACTTATGACATGGCGCAGATTGATTGCGGTTTGCTTGGCGAGAACATCATTCTTGCAGCATGGGCAAAGGGCATCGGTTCCTGCTGCTTGGGCAGTTCAGCCCGTTGGATATTGGATTCGCCGTCAGCCAAGCCTTACCTCGACCGCATGGCATTCTCTAAGAATTATAAGCTGCTCTACTGCATCGCCCTGGGTTATCCTGACGAATCGCCGGAGGCAAAGCCAAGGCGTCAGGATATGATCAAGTTCATGGATTAAGACAAATGAAGGTTGATGTCCTGTTTCAGGACATCAACGTTTGAAGATAGATATGCATCTTTTTGAAACATGTAGGCAAAATATGAAACATCTTCTTCAAGTTCTTTTTTATACAACTTTAAGTCAAAAAAGGTTGCTTATTTGAGAAACTTTGGCAATTTCCTTCGATTTCTGGTCGATAACCACTCCTTTAATCTGTTGCGCCCACGTTGGCATGCTATCCGCCGAGAGCAATCCTAATACAATAATTCCCCTTTTAGCATTCATAACCTATATCGTTTGATTTCGGTTGCAAAGGTACGGTGGTTATATTACACTGGGGTTGCGATGAGGTTGAAAAGCATTGACGAAGCTGCGACAAAGATGTTACTTTGGCAAATCAGCTCCATTTTTTCGGAAGAAAGCATTGGCAGCTATCTGTTTCGGATATTTGTGCCGTATTCTTAATCTCCGATCAGTCGGCTATCACCATGCAGAGTCTGAGCACATTTTCTTCGAAGTGCTCCTTGTCGATGGCATTGTTCTTGAGCAGGGAACGGTAGTTGTATACGGTTTGTGGCGAATAAGACAGAATGCCGGCTATCTTTGAACTTTCAGTGATGCCTAATCGCAACAAGGCGCACACACGAAGAATAGGTGGCATTTCCCCATTCTCTTTCAGTTGGATGTGAGCCGATTCTGTGAGTTGCTGGTTCAGTTCGTTTACAAAAGTTGGGTACAGAGCTAGGAAAGACTTGTCGAATTCAGTCAAAAACTCCTTGTTTTCCCTTTCTGTACTTGATGAGGAAGAGAGGAGACTCAGCAGTTCCTTGCTTTGGTTGGCCTTTATCTTTCTTACAGCCAATGTTCGTAGCTTTTGGATCCTCTCAATATTCTTATAGCTCAGGTCAATATATACCTTTACCAATCTCTCGCGTTTCTGATTGGTATTCTTCAATTCGTCGTTGATGAGATGCAATTGTTCATTTAGAATTTCCATTTTTGCCGACGTAGCTGTGATTTCATCTTTCTTTTGTTTCAGAAGCCTGTTCTTCTTGCGGATGAATAGACTGCTAATACCTACTCCAAGTAGGAGCAGGATAATGACCAACAGGGCGATGTTGAGCAATCTGTTAGTTGTTTTGATGTCATCTGTATAGGCATTGGTAATCAATTGTAATTTGGATGAAATCTCAATGCGGCGTAACCGGTTGTTGTATGCATAAGCATCTTCCAGGGACAGGTTGATGTATTCCTGTGCTTTTTTCAGACTTCTTGTCTTATGTTTGTAGATGAAGAGAGCGATGTCTTGCAGGGCTAAGTTTTCTTTTGTGGCAGAAGTGATGTCTGAGATAGCTGCAACCAGAAGGTAATGCTCCATTAGCTTTAGGTTGTTGGCTTTCTTATAGACTTCAGAAAGCGCAAAGGCGGTCATGGCATGCAGACGGCTGTTGCCCTTTTCCATATTCAGTGCCTTTTTGTAGTATTGGATGGTCTTGTTATAGTTGGGATAATTGCTGAAATAGTATAATTCTCCCATCAGATAGTAATAGAACGCATCTTTCTTTGGAGATAGTTCTATTGCTTTCTTCAGGTATTCCATTTTCTTCTGGTTGTAATTCTTGCTGAATTCATTGTTTTCACAGTAGGCTGCCCAGTTGTTGTATAGTTCGTAAAGTGTATAATAATATAGAAACTGGTAGTTATGTGAATCTTCTTGGGGGGCTATCTTCTGCAAAATTTCCTTTGCTTCTGCATAGAATCCCCGTGTGATAAGTAACCTGGTTTGGCTAAGGCGGAATCTTTTGTTAAATAAGATATTGTTGCTCTTTTGGGCAAGGAGAAGGCCTTTGTTTACGTAGGTCATCGCCGAGTCGTACTCGTAGGCTTTGTAGTCATTGGCGAGTTGTTCGTATAGCTTTAGCTTGTCTTCATTGCTGGTTACATATTTGGCACCTTGCTTGATGTCATTCAAGCTTTTCTCTTTTAACTCTATGTAATACGCACGTTGTGCCAGGGCAGCATCCAGCTGCTCGTAGAGCTGGTTGTTGTCTCCTTTTACGTATATCGGCTGGAGCATCAGAAGTGTGATGATTATAACGATAAGATGTCTCATATTTCCTATATTTTTAGATTCCGCTGCAAAAATAATAAAAAACATTGAGAATCTCGCATCTACTAACGTGTTTTTTTGAAAATCTTTAATTTGTTGATATTCAGTCTGATAAATCGTATAGTAGATAATGGTAATCTACCAAAAACCTACTATTCGCACCAACTTATTGATTTTTGCCGTACTTTTGCAGCAACAAACAATTTTAATCATAATAAACCTATTAAATTATGGATAAAACGAACTTTTCAAAGAAAGCAGGTCTGCTGATGGCAGGATACTTGATTCCTTATGCCGTACTTAACTTGAATAAGAATCTCAAGCAGAATCCTGGATATACTAAATAGTCAATCATAAAATAGTCAATCATAAACTAAAAATGAAGAATAATATGAAAAAACTCTTTTTGCTCGCAAGCCTTCTGATGGCTTTTGGCATCTCAGCAGATGCAGGAGACATCACTTCTCCTAACGGACAGATTAAGGTGAATTTCACCTTGGATGGCACAGTGCCTACCTATAGTGTGACCTATCAGGGCAAGACCATCATCAAGCCTAGCCGTCTGGGTTACAAACTCGCCAAGGGCGGTAAGGATGGCAAGGACCTGCTTGCCGATTTTAGTGTCATTAATGAGAAAACTTCCACTTTCGATGAGACCTGGACTCCTGTTTGGGGAGAGAACAAGTCTATCCGCAATCATTATAATGATATGCTGGTAGAGTTGAAGCAGAATTCTACAGACAGTTATATGAACGTTCGCTTCCGTGTTTATGACGATGGAGTAGGATTGCGCTATGAGTTCCCTCAGAAAGGCAGTCTCAACTACTTTACCATCAAGGAAGAGCGTACAGAATTTGCCATGACGGGCGATCATACCGCCTGGTGGATTCCTGGTGATTACGATACCCAGGAGTATGAATACACCAAGACCCGTCTGTCGGGCATCCGTCCTGCCTTGCATGCTGCTGTCAGTGGCAATCTCTCACAGACCGTCTTTTCGGATACCGGTGTACAGACCTCACTCCAGTTGAAGACAGATGACGGTATCTACATCAATCTGCATGAGGCTGCCCTGGTAGATTATCCAGCCATGCATCTGAACCTGGATGACAAGACCATGACCTTTACCTCTTGGCTTACTCCAGATGCACAGGGAATGAAGGGATATGTGCAGACTCCGTTCAAGAGCCCTTGGCGTACGATGGTCATTACAGATGATGCCCGTAAGGTGCTGTCTTCCAACCTGATTCTCAATCTCAATGAGCCTTGCAAGATCAAGGATACCTCCTGGATTCATCCTGTAAAATATGTAGGTGTATGGTGGGAGATGATTTCAGGTAAGGGAGAGTGGGCTTATACCCATGATTATCCTACCGTGAAGTTGGATGGAACCGACTATGTACATGCCAAGCCATCGGGCAAACATTCTGCCAACAATGCCAATGTACGCCGTTACATCGACTTTGCTGCAGCCCATGGTTTCGATGCAGTCCTGGTAGAAGGATGGAACATCGGTTGGGAAGACTGGAGTGGCTATATGAAGGAAAAGGTATTCGATTTCCTGACTCCATATCCTGATTTCGACATCAAGGCACTCAATGAGTATGCACATTCCAAGGGAGTGAAGCTCATCATGCATCATGAGACCTCTTCTTCTGTGATGAACTACGAGAAGTATATGGACAGAGCTTACCAGTTGATGAAGGATTATGGCTACGATGCAGTGAAGAGCGGTTATGTGGGCAACATCATCCCTCGTGGCGAGCATCACTACAGTCAGTTGGAAATCAATCACTATCAGCATGCCGTAACCCGTGCTGCCGATTTTCAAATCATGGTAAATGCCCATGAGGCTGTGCGTCCTACCGGTCTCTGCCGCACTTATCCTAACCTGATTGGCAACGAGAGTGCTCGCGGTACTGAATATCAGGCTTTCGGAGGTACCAAACCGGGACATACCGCCATCTTGCCTTTCACCCGTCTGCAGGGTGGTCCGATGGATTATACACCGGGTATCTTTGAAATGGATTGCGCCAATGGTTCTCATTGCAACTCTACCATCTGCGGTCAGTTGGCACTTTATGTAACGATGTACAGTCCATTGCAGATGGCTGCCGATTTCCCAGAGAATTACGAGAAGCACATGGATGCCTTCCAGTTTATCAAGGATGTGGCTGTAGATTGGGACAAGTCTATCTATCTGGAGGCTGAACCTATGGAGTATATCACCGCTGCCCGCAAGGCAAAGGGTTCTGATAACTGGTTTGTCGGTGGCGTTACGGGCATGAAGGCTCATCAGTCTACAGTAAAGCTTGATTTCCTCGAGAAGGGCAAGAAGTATGTGGCTACCATCTATCAGGATGCAAAGAATGCCAACTACAAGACCAATCCGCAGGCTTATGTCATCACCAAGAAGACTGTAACCAGCAAGTCTGTCTTGAAGTTGAACTCCGTTGCAGGTGGCGGATTTGCAATTAGCATTCTTGCACAATAAAATGCAGAATTTTGAGTTATTATGAAAGAAAGTTTTCTTGAATTAATAATGATGCTCATGAAAAGAATGAATAAAATGTTGTTGGTTGCTGCCTTGGCAGCAACCACACTTTCTGCTCAGGCAGAACAGAAGAAGGGACCGGCTTGGTTGAGTGATGCACTTTTCTATCAGATTTATCCATCTTCCTATATGGATACTGATGGCAATGGTATTGGCGACCTGCCGGGTATCACTTCCAAGTTGGATTACATCAAGTCGCTGGGTGTGAACGCCCTCTGGCTCAATCCGATCTTTGAGTCGGGATGGTTTGACGGTGGATATGATGTCATCGACTTCTATAAGGTGGATCCTCGATTCGGTACCAATACCGATTTGGTTACATTGGTCAATGAGGCCCATAAACGTGGCATGAAGGTTTGTCTCGACCTGGTGGCAGGACATTCCAGCACCAAGTGTGCCTGGTTTAAGGAGTCTTCCGAGAAAGATCCTAACCAGCGTTACAGCGACTATTATATCTGGATGAACGATATTCCTGAGAGCGAGAAGAAAGAAATAGAAGCCCGTCATCAGGAGGCTAGTCCGGAGTCTAGTACCCGAGGCAGATATGTGGAGGCGAATGCTCCTCGTGCCAAGTATTATGAGAAGAATTTCTTCGAGTGCCAGCCAGCCTTGAACTATGGCTTTGCTCATCCTGACCCAAATCATCCTTGGGAGCAGGGGGTAGATGCGCCTGGACCACAGGCTGTTCGCAGGGAGATACGTAACATCATGGCTTTCTGGTTTGATAAGGGTGTGGATGGCTTCCGTGTAGATATGGCGTCATCGCTTATCAAGAACGACCCCGACAAGAAGGAGGTTTCCAAGCTCTGGAAGGAGATGCGTGCCTGGAAGGATAAGTATTATCCAGAGACCGTCCTGATTTCTGAGTGGGCTAATCCGCAGCAAGCCATTCCTGCCGGCTTCAACATCGATTTCTACATCCATTTCGGTCTCAAGGGCTATGCCTCTCTGTTCTTCGACCGCAAGACTCCATGGGGCAAGTGGGAGCAGAGCTATCAGAACTGCTATTTCGACAAGCAGGGCAAGGGTTCGCTTAAGGAATTTAGCGAGAACTATACCAAGGCTTTCAATGCCACCAAGAATCTCGGCTACATCGCTGTTCCATCTGCCAACCACGATTACCAGCGTCCTAATATTGGTACCCGCAACACGCCAGACCAGCTGAAGGTGGCGATGACCTTCTTCCTCACCATGCCAGGTGTTCCATTTATCTATTATGGTGATGAGATTGGTATGAAGTATCAGATGAATCTCCCTAACAAGGAGGGTAGCAATGAGCGCTCTGGTACCCGCACTCCGATGCAGTGGACCAAGGGCAAGAATGCCGGCTTCTCAACGAGTGCGCCTGATAAACTCTACTTCCCTGTAGATACGGAAAACGGAAAGTTGACCGTTGAAGCTCAGCAGGGAGATCAGAATTCTCTATTGTCATATACCCGTAAACTGACCGCTTTGCGTCATTCAGCCAAGGCTCTTGACAATGAGGGAGATTGGAAGCTCCTGAACCAGAAGGGTCAGGAATATCCGATGGTATATGAGCGCACTTTGGGTGATGAGAAGTATGTTGTTGTCGTGAATCCTGGTGCCAAGGCAGCCTCTCTCAACATCAGCTCTGTAGGTGGCAAGGCAGTTTCTGTTCTTTCTACAGGCAAGGTTGTATATAAATCAGGCAAGAAGACCGATGCCATCAAGGCTTCAGGCATTAGTGCCGCCGTATTCAAGGTGGCTAAGTAACCTGTGAACATGATTATTGCTAGCTTTATTAAATATCAGAATCCGCATGGATTTTAAGGAAAAATAAGAAAGAAAACAAAAAGATAATCCGAAACAGAAGCATTGGCAGCTATCTGTTTCGGATTTTTTTTTGCATTTCCATAACGTTTTATATCTATTTCATGTTTTATGTTACATGTTTTATGAAATGCCTCAACCATACAGGGCGAAATCTGTTATTATTAGGTTAAAACTGTAAGTAAGTAAACGATTTCATACAATTATAATAAGGAATCGTGTGGTTATTGCTTTTCTTTTTGTATCTTTGCAGCCGTTTGGCAATTGTGGGTACCAAATCATACATAAAGGAAAAAATATCTAATAATAAATAAAAAGTAATGACTACACTTACAATTTCTATTATTGTCGTTTTCGTGCTCGGCTATGCACTCATAGCTACCGAAAGCTTGACAAAGGTAAACAAGGCAGCAATTGCCCTGTTGATGTTGGTAGGTTGTTGGACCCTCTACATGGTGGATCCAATGCAGTATCTCCAGTTGATGCACCCTGATTATACAGGCGGCGCTGCTGGAATGGTGGAGAAGGTGACCGGAATCATCCAGGAACATCTGGGCGATACCGCTACAACACTCTTCTTCCTGATGGGTGCGATGACCATCGTGGAAATCGTTGATCAGAACGGCGGATTCAACTGGGTTCGCAAGGTGATGAAGACCAAGTCGAAGCGTGCGCTCCTCTGGCGTATCGCTATCCTTACCTTCTTCCTCTCTGCAATCCTCGACAATCTGACCACCAGTATCGTGATGATCATGATTCTCCGAAAGCTCGTCACCGACCACAAGGATCGCATGGTTTATGCATCTCTCGTCATCATCGCAGCCAATTCGGGTGGTGCTTTCTCACCAATCGGCGATGTTACCACCATCATGCTCTGGAACAAGGGACTGATTACTGCTGCCGGCGTTATCGCCGAAATCTTCATCCCGTCTGTGGTTTCCATGGTGATTCCTGCCCTCATCCTTCAGACCATGTTGAAGGGCGAACTCGTGATGCCTGAGGTTTCTGCCCAGCAGAATGCATCGGTCAGCGATTTCACCGAAGGTCAGCGCAAGGCTGTGTTCTGGTTGGGAGTAGGCGGTTTGGTCTTCGTGCCTATCTTCAAGAGTATCACCCACTTGCCTCCATTCGTAGGAATCCTCCTGGTATTGGGCGTTCTTTGGACTGCTACCGAAGTTTTCTATCGCGGTTTGCATCGTGGAGCTGATGCCGAGGGCACTCAGAAGCGAGTAACCAAGTTGCTTTCTCGTGTTGATATGAGTACCATTCTCTTCTTCCTCGGTATCCTGATGGCAGTATCCTGCCTGGCTGAGATTGGCGTGTTGACTGCTTTGGGTCAGGGCTTGAACGTCGTATTCGATGGCAACCACTACCTCGTAACTGGTATCATCGGTGTGCTTTCAAGTATTGTTGATAATGTGCCTCTGGTAGCCGGATGTATGGGAATGTATCCTGTGGCAGCCGCTGGTGATATGGCTGTGGATGGTGTCTTCTGGCAGTTGCTCGCCTACTGTGCCGGTGTCGGTGGTTCTATGCTGATTATCGGTAGTGCCGCAGGTGTGGTAGTAATGGGCTTGGAGAAGATTACCTTCGGCTGGTATATGAAGCATATCTCCTGGATTGCTTTCGTAGGTTACATCGCAGGTATCATCAGCTACTGGTTCATCCGCACCTTCCTTTATGCTATCTAATGGATAATACTTTTCTCTTACGTGAAAAAGTTTTTTTTGAGAAAAAAGTCTCAAAGTCTCATTTTCTATTGAAAATATCGACTTAAAGACTTGATAGATAATAAGATAAAAGAAATGATACTTCTCGGTTTTGGTGCCGAGAAGTATCATTAAAGTCTCATAGAAGTATCATTATTTTACTTTTTCTTTACAAGATACTTCATTCCATCTGCAAATCTCTTGTGTTTTAACTCACTCATATTCGCCAGTTTTCTGCCGAATCCCATCAAACTGTTCACCTTGAGCGATGAACCTATCTGCTTTTTCAGATAGTCGAAAATCTCGGCGGCAGTCAGATATTCACCCTCTTTCTCATTCTCAACCAAATCAAAATAGAGCTGGAAATACTGGTCTATCGGCTCAGCCACCTCAAACTGGCAGTTGTTCTTCATGATCAACTTCACCTGTTCCGCATCAAAATAACTCTTCTCGCCATTGTGCAGGGCGGTCAGCGCCTGGGCGAAAAGCTGCTGATAGTTCGGACGCACGCTCACGTCGATAGGTCCCGTCAGTTCCACACCGATGAATCTTCGGTTGCCGGATGGGTCGGTGAGAATATCCGTCATGTTGCTCGTGGCGATGAACGAGGCGAGACGAGGAAATTCCATGACATGACTGCCATACGGAGGCTTGTATTTCAGCGTAGGCAACTGGATGAGATTCTTCAGAAATCCCTGCTGCACCTGTGGCGAAATCTGGTTGAACTCATCGAGATTGATGACCATAAACTGCGCCATCGCCTGATAAACCTGACGTTTTTCTGACAGAATCAGATTATCGTTATATCCCCATTGCAGCTCCGGTGGTAACAGTCGGCGACAGAAAGTACTCTTGTTGTAACCCTGCTTGGAAATGAGAAGCGGAGCCACCGAGTTGCCATACTGGCGATGGGTAAAGCCGCGCCACTGGTCAACCATGCCCAGAAACCAGGTGTAGAACCAGTCTGCCCAGTAAGGATTGTTGGTAGGAACCGTACGAGCCAAGGCACGTATATGGTCCTTTCCGTCCCATTTGTCGTAGCATTGGAAGAGATATTCATCTATCGGATTATAATTCTTGATATAATCAGACTCCAGAAAATTCCTGACATCCTTGATGCTTACCCGGATATCAGCGAGCTGCACCTCCAGCGTCATGCGCTTCTGCACTCTCGAATCTACGGGCTGGAAACCATACCAACCCTTCTCCTTTGGCATGTATTCCACGAATTTCATCACCGTGTTGTATCTGAAGTTATATTTACTTTTCAGCAGCTGCATCATGCTCATGATATTCTCGCGAACGCTGTTCTTGTCAACTTTCTTTTCTTCTTCCGAAGTATCGGAACCAGGAATCATCTGCTGATTATCTTCCGTGTTGAAAGCCTGGTTCTGAGGGTGCATGTTGCTGTCAATCTTCATCGCCACCGCCTTACTGTTGAAATAAGGTTTCGCATCGAGCGTCATCATAAAACTGTTGTGCATCGAAGGCTCAAAAGACAGGTTTGAGCCCGCTTCTATAGAAGGTTTCGGTCCGTCTGTGAGCACCGAAGCCTTGGCAATCGCCTGATATACAGGCAAAATCTGCTGGTAAGCGATGCGGTACAGTCGTTCGGCATCCGCCTCCTCAGCAGGCAGCAAGTCATCTTCATTGCTGAATTTTACCAATACGATAACCGACTTACCGTCAGCACCTTCCAGCGCAGCAAAGGTAGAAGGCAGCATGGCAACCGAGCGCTTCACGCCCTCCACGCCGTCCACATCCGTAATGTTTCCGAATTTCAGCATCAGGATACCGTTGCAAGTCTTCATCTTCAGGTTGTTGTTTTCGTCTTTGGCGAATTCAGCAGCGGGGTAGATGTGCATCCATGTTGGCATATCCTTGTAATATTCGTAGCCGCTTTCCATATAGGACACGTATTCGCGGAAATGGGTAACAGTAAGTCTGCTGTCATCTTTTGCGATACGTTGCAGCAACTTCTCCATCGTCTTTGTGCTGACGAGGAGCTGCTTCTTATTGTTTGTATGAACGATTGTTACCTTCATTGTATATCTGATTAATGGTTAAGTGTCAACTATAAACTGTAAATTATAAACTGTAAATTATAAACTATAAACTCTTGTTAGCGTTGCCCAAAGTTTGGTTGATAAATTGGGCACTCGTTTCCCGTTGTACGGGCAATGGCTGCCCATCGCTTGTTCTCTAGTAGCCCGTCACGTGTTCACCGGTAGCCCGTCACGTGTTCTCTGTGGGACCGCTTAAATGGTATGGCTGGAACATCTGGAGGGCAGAGAAAAAGATTAGCTTTTAGTGAAATCAATCTCTTCTGAGAAATAGTCGAATTCAACATCCTTATATCCGTATCTGGCGAAGAGCTGTTTGATATATGTCTGTTGTTCCGGCAGGAGTTTCAGTTGCCCCAGTTTGTAACGGTAGTATTGTCCTTTGCTGCCGAGGTAGTCTCTCATTTCGGTGCGCAGTGCAGGAGCGTCTTTCACTTTCATTTCGGCAAAGAGTTTGTCGAATCCCCATGCCATTTTCACGACACGCAGCGGAGTGAAGTACTTGCAATTCCCGTTTTTCAGGGCATTTGGGAAAATGGCATCCCCTCTATCTGTCTTCTCATTTTTGTAGAGACCGGATAGATAGTGGATACATTTGTTTTTCATCGGACATGGTTCGGTGAAACAGTAGGTGATGTTGCTAGGTACGTTTCCGTACTCAAAAGCCTTTTTCAGTAATTCCTTTTCATCCATGTTTCTTAAGTATTAAGAATAAAACATTCTGTTTTACTAAACGCAAAAACATCCTGTTTATTGCCTTAAAAATGCTATTATTATCACTTCATAAAGCATTTTTTTTCGATGCAAGCAAGAAATCATGATACTTTTCGCTAGTTTATGATACTTTGATGATACTTCTCTCTTCATTTTTAGAGAAGTCTCATTCGTGATAAAGTATTGTGTATTAAAGATATAAGTCTTATTCTATACCGAAAAATGAGACTTTGATACTTTTTCGAGGAAAAAGATTTATACGTGCGTGTAATTGTTGGTTCTTTATCGCTTGCGTACTTCCTTCTAAACTTCATCCTAGCCTCATCCCTTTTGTTGGAAGAATCATGTGCTGCTGATACCCCTCCTTTTTATTATAATTCCCCATCACACAACTTTTTTCGAAACTTTTTAGCTAAAAGTTTTGTTGTTTCGAATAACATTTGTACCTTTGTAACAACATACTCACCCCCGCTTCCCTTTAGAACAGCGCGCTCAGGGTGAGTCTTTTTTGTTCTTTTTGCCATGTTCGGTGTTTAGCTATTCGATAAATGCAGAAGAAGATAGATCTGATATTGACAAATTTGTACTCAACCATATAACAAGTGATAAGCAATGACTGGAAAGATTGGAAGAAAAAAGGTATTGAAGTTTCGCGACTTCCCAACACGCCTACATGGCGAGGTATTCTTTGTAGAGAATGGGTATGATGAAAAGTTGAACCTTTCCATCATCAACCATCTCGTGGATATCAACAACTTGTTTATCAGCAAGTCTATTCATTTTAATTATTTCCCATTTCTGGGTCCTCATATCAGGAAGACAGCTCTCTACAGCTATCCTGCGATGAATAAAGAGGATTTGAACATCTCTGTTCCTTCCGATTTGCTGTTGTCGCAATTGGTAGAAGAAAAGAATAAGGAGAATTTACATCCTAGCATCTTACAGCTAGACTATGAGGAGGATGGCATATATTATGTTAATTCCTATTCTTTGTCTATAGAGGAAGATGAGGATTTTATGCCATTGATGCAGGCTGCGTATGATAAGTTGCCGGATTGCAAAGTGATGTTCAGCTCTGTCGATGATTTCCCATACAGTATATTTGATCCTAAACCGATTCCGGCAGATGAAACATTCAGCTATGATATCAGGCAGAAGATGAAGGAGGTGTACCGACAGGTACAGGACTTACGCCTTGGTGGGGTAAGCGATTGGGTGCTGAAGCAGTATCTCTTTCCACCCAAGAATCTGAGTAGAATGGTCATCACGGGGAATTACGATATTATACTGCCCGACTATCATGATATGACTATTAAGATGGAGCCATTGGTAAAGGCGGTGTATATTCTCTTTTTGCGTCATGAGGAGGGAATCCTTTTCAAATGTCTGTCGGATTATAGGGAAGAGCTATATGATATCTATGTGGATATTCGCAAGAAATCGAACAACAACGGGGCACATCTTTCGGAAGAGAAGATTCGCCAGAGCATCGAAGCCCTGACGAATCCATTGTCTAATTCTATCAATGAGAAATGTGCCCGTATCCGCCAAGCCTTCACTCTCCAGTTTGATGAAAGTCTAGCCGGGAGTTATTTTATTGATGGCAATCGTGGCGAACCCAAGAAGATTCCATTGGATAGAAAGCTTGTGGAGTGGAAGTGAATTTCCCTAGGTATTCTTCCTGTATAACAAATAAACTCCTATGGCAACCCAAACGCTCGGTCCGAGGTTTGGGTTGCCACGCATAATGATACTGATAAAGCCAATTACTCCAATCAGAATACATGCCCATCCCCAAATCTTCAACTTAGTTCTTCTTTTCAAGCTCATTTGGCGTTTTCTTCTTAGAGCACAATACGACAATGAGACCAATCACTACATTGATAAGTGAGATAGCAAAAGCCCATCCAAAACCAATCTTTCTGTTTCTTCCCAGGCAACCAACGCCGAATGCTAACGCAACGGCAATCACGAATAAAAAGAGTCTTTCCATATTCCTATTATTTTTATTGTTATTTTGGCTGCAAAAATAATAAATGGTGGTAGATGCTACAAATGTTTTGGCTCCACAAGGCTTGTGGAGGTAAGTTTTTCCCGAGTATGTACATCTGTTTGCAAAAAAAGCACTAACTTTGCCATCTCATAAAGTATTAATTTAAAAAGTTACAACTATGATATTATCATTTTTATCAAAATCTCATCATGCAAGAATTGCAATATCAGGCCTGTTGCTTCTATTCACAAACGTTGCTTACGCAGGGGTTGACTGGACGAGATATGATGATGCTCCAACTCTTTTCTTGGGTTGGGAAACTTCTTTCTATTTTGCTATAGCAGCGATTGTGTTGCTTGGCTTGTCTTGGAAATTAACAGATCGCTTTAAAGGAAAAGATGGAACCCCTGAAGGAGGAATGGGTTGTGTTGTAGGCTTGATAAATTCGGCAATGATTATATGTGCAATATGTTCGTTTTATCTCTTAGTCCCGATAGGAATAGTATATTTTTTGTTAAAAGGCAACAAGAAAAAGTAACAGAAAAGATATTTTTCGTACCTTTGGAGTAGATTTGGCAATAACTGAGTCTAAAGTTGGTAAGAATAGAAAAAGTCGATGTTATGAATAAGAAAGCAATTATAGTTATAGCATTGTTTTTCTTTATCGGAAATGCAATAGCAGTACGCCATGTTGGGTATAGCGCACAAGTTTGTGGCGCTAATACAATGCCATCAGATGAAGATGATTATCAAAAGGAAATCATCGCGAAATTTGGTGACTTGTATTTTGATTCATCAGAAAATCCAGAGGAGACAACTTCTGGGATGGCAATGTGGTGTACCCAACAAGAGAAACAATACAAGAACAATGTGGCACTTTATTCTGCTAAGCTGAGTAGCCTGCCATTGCAGCCAACATTGAAAGACTGCCTTAAGCAGGAGACTGATTGCTGGAACAAGTTGCAGGCTTCGCTTAATAAGTTTGATGCCATGTATCTCAGATTGTGTTATTATACAGGTGGTACGATGGGGATTATCTGTCAAACAGATGCACCAATGAACATCGCTTATATCCGGATGTCTTGCCTGAAGGATGATTATGAATTGTTTGCCAATAAGCAAGAGCCTACATCTTTAATGATGAAGGTTATTGATACTTCGGCTTGGAGTAAAGAGCTACAGGAGGCTTTAGCCACTGTGAAATACGAAACTCAGGACAAAGAGTTGATTAAGTCTTATGGTAGTGCTTCAGAATACAAACAACTGTATTGTCAACTGGAGAAATATGCAATTGAGACCAAGACTTTGCTGGCAAGCTGGGTGGCTCAACGTAGAAATGCAGAGCAACTTCTTTCGAACACACAACAAGGCAATTACAGGAATCATACACTGATGGTTATCAATGCTTTGGCATATCATTTATATAATAATAGAACGTTGTAATAAAAAATATAGTAAATGGTTATGAAGACATATTTGTTTGAGACATTAAATCGCTACAAAAGGTTCTCGGAGAGCCTTGATGCGAAAGCTGTGCTTTCCAACAAAGCATGGATAGTTTTTAATGATGAAGGCGAAAAGCAAGTGTATATCTTTCAAGAGGATGGAACCGTATTGATAACAACAAATGGAATTGGTTCTGTAAAGACTTGGAAATATATACCTGCAAACAAGTCTATTCTTATCAATGGTGACGGAAATCGTTTTGTGATGCTTCGTACGGCATTTGTTGACGAAAACATCCTAGCCTTCCAGTTGGATGGTACGGATAGATACGCTTTTATGATAGATGAAAACAACAAAGCGTTGTTTGCTCCCAAAACATTGGAAGAGTTAAATATCTATTTAGTGGACAAACTAGATAAAGAAAAGCAGAAAAGGATAGAACAACAGAATAAAGAAAATGAGTTTGCTGAAAAAGCAAAACAAAAAGTTGATCGTGAAAAGGCTGAAAAAATAAGGCGCGAGATAGAAATGAAATATCTTGACTCCAGAATGAAAAAAGGTATGTTCTTTGTTGTTTTGGCCGCAGTCTTTTATGCTTTAGCTGCTGCATTTTCTGTATTAGGTGGTTCGGTATGGGTAGGTTCGTTACTGTTTGCTATTATATTTACTTATTTTGGGGTATGTTTTTACAAACGAGGTATGAACACTTTTAAACAAAAGATAAAGGAATATAAGGATAACAATCCTGATGATCCTTGTATTGCATATTTATAAGAATACAAACTTGAGACGCAAAAGATGCAACTTTGTCATCTCATAAAATATTAATTTAAAAAGGTTATAATTATGATGTTACCAATTATTTCAGTATTGATAGGAATTAGCTTGGTGTACTACATTCGCCAGAGAAAGGCCGAGAAAGAGATGGATGAAATTGTAAGTTCCCTTCCTCAGCCTAGTGATGATAGTCAGCCTATTGGTACTAGAGACTTGTGCCTTGAGTTGCTTCGCCAGCTTAATTGTGAAGTTCGTATAGAGCACGATGACATTTACTTCACGTATCAAAATGAGAAGTTTATGATAGAGGCATCAAACGAATCAGCCTTTATTACAATTTGGGACCTTCATTGGGATATGGTGGATTCGGAGAATCTCCAAGATGTAGAGAATATGAAAAAGGCTGTTAATCGTACTAATCATTTAGTGCATAATACAGTCTTGTATATGTCGTATGAGGAAGAAAATTCTTATTATATTCTGTCTAAGTTGCAATGTTTGCTAATGCACAACATTCCAAATACAAAAGCCTATCTTGCTGCGATTCTTAATGACTTTTTCAGAACCAAGCAATGTTACTCCCAGGTTCTTGATGACATAGGCAAAGAGGGGGCGTAGATATAAATGCCGTTGTTATCTTGTTAAATGAAATAAACCAGTTTCGTTGTTTTATAAGTTGTGTTCCCAACAACAAGTCGGTAAAAATCGAAACAACGACAGGGGCAATTGCTGTATCTGTTTCAGCATTGCCCCAGCAGACTTTATTAGATATTATTATTCGAACCATAAACAAACGTTAAAATATTTAGTTTTCTCTACTTTTCTCCTTATATTCTTCTTTGGTCTAATTTAATTTTATTATTTTTGTAGTTAAATAACGGCAATTCTATAAAGTAAAGACCATCAGGTTTTATCTAATTCTTTAACGAAAATGGAAGATTCTGCCAATCAGCCTCTTATGGCTGATGCTTCATTGTATAATGGGCAACCTACTGACACTGGTTCATCGTGTCCAAGTGCAAGACTTACCTCTTGTACTCCCTCCATCCAAAGCAACAAGGATGGGGTGTCGGTAGAGAATGTGCTTGATGCAAACAAGCAATGGTTCGTGCTTCGAGTTTCGTATGGTCGAATCATCAAGGCAAAAGCATTTATTGAAGCTAAAGGATTGGAGTGTTATGTTCCTATGCGATATAAAGAGGTAAGGAAGCAGGGGAAGAAGCAAATCATTACAGAACCTCTACTCTCCTCATTTCTCTTTGTTTATGCTACAGCAGAACAAGTAGAAACCTTGCTTCATGACAACAATGTTGTGGCAAATGAAAGCAGAGCCTTGCTCAGCTATTACTTTGATCACACAATTCATCGTCAAGACAATCCAGATTACAATCCTCCACTCACCATCCGAGAAAAAGCGATGAATAACTTCATCAAACTCACATCCATTAAGAATCCGCATATAATTCCTGTAACAACTGACATTATCAAGTTTAAAATGGGTGATGAGGTCGTTGTGACAGAGGGGGAATTTAAAGACATTCATGGCAGAGTGGCTAGGATTGCTGGACAACAGAGGGTGGTTGTAGAAATATTTGAAGAATGCTTTGTGGCAACAGCTTACATACCGAAGAATGCCATAAAAATGTATGTTGAACATTAATTCATTACAATATCAATGGATGAAAAAACGAAAAATATACTTATCCTTAATAATAAGGAGGCAATGGATTTCTTTTTGAAATCAGAACAATATCATGGATTTGAACTCCCAGAGTATTTTGTATTTGATGAGCTTCTTCAGAATGTAAAAGAAGCTGTAGGAGATAAACCGTACGAGGAATGTTTACAAGAGGGGTTATCGCCAAAGAATCTTTCTGGAGTGAATTTGGATATCTTACTCAATAAGGATGGTAGATATGCAGTTCGTCCTATTATTCTGGCGAATCCATTCTTATACTATTTCCTTGTAAGAGAAATATGCAATGAGAAGTCTTGGAAAATGATTTTGAAATCTCAGACAATGCTATTGTAGAATATTAATATATAAATGATTATGGTTATACTAAATAAACCCAAAGTTGGAGATATTATTCATGTCAAAATTACTAGCATCGTTGAGCCAATTGGCGCTTTTGCTAAAATGCCAAATGGACAAGATGGATTAATCCGATTGTATGATTTCGCATGGTTCAACCAGGCTAACATTTTAAAATCGTTTTCTGTTGGCGATGAACTAGATGTTAAGGTTATCAAAGAGTTGCCAGATGGGAAACTCAACTTAAGTCGAAAAGAATTGTTGCCCAATCCAAGAACACTTGAGATTGGTGTGATTTTTAACATCATTATTAAGCGAATTGAACCATTCGGCTTAATTGTGGTACTTGGTGATTCAACGGCTCTCATTCCTAAAAAAGAAATTCCTTCTGGAGCTATATATTCGGAAGGGGATATTGTGACTAGTGTTGTAATAGATAATACTTATGATACGGAAAAGCACTACAATAAAATCTCTATGAGTATTCTTGCTTTACACGACTATGTGGCAAAAAAGCATAAAAATCATGAGATAGTAAAATGTGTATTTAAGAAGTGTTTGCAAGAAAACGATAATGTTTCTGCAATTATTGAGTTTGACACATTAGTAATGTTAAAAATTCCAGTAAATAAATTTGTTGAGCCGTATCGAGAAAAACTAATTGCTGATGAGTTATTAGAAGGAGAAGAACTCGAATTTGATTTCTCTTATAATGAAAACAAGAGATCTATAAACTTGGATATGCGTCCGATAGAGCGTGGTCGTAAAGCTCAAGAAACAGAAAGGTTACTTTCTCAATTGCACAAAGGGGATATTGTTGAAGCAGAAGTTCTGAGTGTAAACGACAAGAATGCAAAGGTGAAAATAACCAACACCAATGTCGAATATTTTATTTCTCGGGATGAACTATCTCCGAATAAAGTTGTTAGAGCTAGTGACGAGGTCTTCGTTGGCGAGCATATTGATATTACTTATATCGGCGAAGGTGATAAGTTGTATTTTACCCGCAGATTTTTTGTTAAGGATAAGTATGAAGATTCTTTGTATGATTTGTCGCAGAAAGATCTCCTTGCTACAATGGGGTTGACTACAAATAAATTTGTAGGTAAGATTATCGAAATAAAGTCTGATTACTTTATAACGAATCTTATGACTGTAGGCCAAGTTGATGATGAACAGAACGGTAATCTGTTGATAGATCCTATCAATGGAAAGAATCTTATTGCAATTATCGACAGAAAATTAAAGAATTTCTTTGTTGTAGGAGAGTATTACGAAGTAGAACTTGAGATGGCTCGAAAAGAATACAGACGAAGTTCGGGCACACCTTATATGTTTAGTGTTGTATCAAACAACATCAAAGAGAGTCATGATCCTTATAAGGAATCTGTTTCCGTTGCATCTAAGCAACATATGAGTCCTAATACAAATACCAGTATCGCAAATTTGTTGGAAGAGGTTGGTAAAAATCTTTATTCTAGCAAAAAGAGAATGTTTTTCGAGTTACTTCAGAATGCAGATGACGCAGCATCTGAAAATGGTGTAAAAGTTAAACTTCAAATGATTGATAACTATTTTGTATTGACTCATGATGGTTATGCTTTTAATAAGCATGATTTCGAATCAATTACATCAGCTGCAAAAAGTACTAAAAGAGCAAATGAAAAAAAAACCGGTTATAAAGGTATTGGTTTCAAGTCTGTCTTCACTAACTCGCAGTCTGTAATTATTTATAGTGGTGGTTATAAGTTTTCATTCGATAAAACTTACCCATTATACAAAGACTTTGATAGGTTTTATTTTCGTGCAAACAAAATAGAGAATGATCCTAATCGTCAGAAAGAGTTCCTCCATGATTTCTCAAAATATCGCAGGGAGTTTAATGGCGTAAAAGATATTCCTTGGCAATTATTACCAATTTGGGTTGATAACTTTAGTATTGAAGATAATAAATCCATATTTAATAGCAAAGAAAATGTTTCCATTGCGTTAAAGATGGATAAAGACACTCTTTCTGATTACAGCAATGCAATTGAGGAAGTATTTAAGGAACCACGTTTTATGTTGTTTCTCAGAAAAACAAATCGCGTCCAACTGATGCGCGAAGGCGATTGTTTGACGATTCAAAAGAAAAAATCAGAAGACGGAAGAATTATATCTTTGGTAAATTCTTTTGATTCTCTTAATCGAATTGAGAAATATACCATTCAAACATTTGATCGATTAGAGGTGAGTGATGACATATTCTCTTCAGCAGGCATATTAATTAAAAGAGAAGCAAGACATAATGATAGAGGTGAAGTAGAGAATTATTACGTTAGAATAGATGATTTTGGTTCAGTACTTGGCGAAGTTACAGGTATACCAGATAGAATAGCGTCAACCAAAGATACAACAATATCTTTCGCTATCAAGCTTGATGCTGATGGTCATATTTCACCTTTGGAGAAAGAAACACTATCTCTGTATGCATATCTTCCAATGAATGAGCATAGATTCAAATTTCCATTCTATGTAAATGCTGACTTTATCCCAAAATCAGATAGAGAGGGTGTACAGAGCGATAACCCTTGGAATCATTTTATCTTCTATACAATAGGCAAGTCTATTGTAAAGATGGTTGCTTCATTTGCTTCTGAAAATGAAGCTGAATATTTGAATTTACTTCCTACAGAATATTTAAAGTCTAGTAGTCAAGATACTGCAGCGTTAGTTGATTCTTTTAATAGAGGATACAAAGAAGCTCTAATGCTGGAGCAATATATTATTAACGATAAGAACGAACTCGTTAATTCAAAAGATGTTATTTTCGATGCATCTGGACTTTCTAGTGCTATCGGAGCTGATGCTTTTTATAAATTAATTGGTACTACTAAACGTCTGCCAAATCCGAAAATAAACACGAATTGTCTTTCTAAGACATTGTTCGAAGTTGAGAAGTGCTCTGTAGATACAATTTTTAACATTTTGTCAGCTAATATTTCTATTTTGTCTGAATGGATTCAAAATTGCTCAGATACCCAAAGAAATGATTTTTATAATTGGATGGTCTCTGATGAAAAATCGAAGTCACTATTGTCATCTATTCCAATGTTCATTTTTGGAGAACATTGGAAAACCATGAATCAAATATCAATAAATGATAAGTGCTTGATTCTGACAGAAAAGATAGCACCAATAAAGGATATTCTCGCAAAGTTAGGATTTATTATCTCAAATGATTACGTTGAGAATCATCCTCTTCACTCTTACCTCACACCTCAGAATGAGAAGAGCATATTCCTGAAAATTCAAGAGTCAAGCATTTTGGACCTTACATTCCAAGAACGACTTACCCTATTCCAAGGCTGTGCTGGTTTAGATGAAGTTGGTGAGGAAACGCTTAAGAAATGGCCGATTTTTAAAAATCAAGATAACGAATTCGTACCTTTGCTTAAATTGTTTTCGTACTATAATTCGTGCCCATGTTGGCTGAATTCATATATGTTGAATGTTGCAGAAGTAAATACATATCTTGATTCGTATTTGATTCCGAAAAGTGAGATTTATTTGTCGATAATTGAGAATTATATAGATGAGATTCTTATCAAAACTGATGTTTTGCAAGTCTATGATGAATTCAGAATATTTTGGAATTCAGGATTCACTTCTAAATTACTCTCAAAGAAAAGTATTTCTGACCTTAGTAAGATCACTTTGGTGGAACAATCGGATTATTCTACTAAGATTGATTATATACTTAGGTTTAATCATCTGAATCTTAATAGTTCATCAATTTATGATTTTTCATCATTTGAATATCGATGGATCAAGCTTGCAGCATTAGCAGATTCAACTATTAATCACGCAAGATCTATTGTGAAAATTGATGGCAATAGCTTATCCTCGTATACAATTAAAGATGAGCTATCGATTTCCTACAATGGCGTTACATATAAATTTCTGCTTTCACAGTTACTTTCTTCTTATTCCTCGACTTCAGTATTGTCGAATGTAGTAAAACAATTCATAACAATCGACAGATATAATGAGATCTTTGCTCAGTCTGAAGCCTCGATTTTGGATGTTAGAAACAAATTGTATAATGAATTAAGAGTTTCAATATCATATATAACAGAAGAACAGTACTGTTTTCTGATGTTATATAGGATGTTGCAGGGGTATCAATATTTTGATAATACCCTTAAGGCCGTTATACGTGCAAATAGTGAACCTGTATTTGTAAATATTTTGCAAAAATGCTATATCAATAGGTTAGGTGAGTATCTGGGGGCTTTTGTAAAGAATGGTGGAATAGTTTATCCATTTACTTATTTGATAGGAACCTACTTTAATAGCGATGACTATACATTACCATCGGAACGAATCCCGGATTTCGTTAATCATTGGGCAGATACGCCTGAAAAGAAACAATTCCTTATCCAAATGGGATTGCACGATGAAAAGAGTAAAGAAATTATACGTCGGAAATCTTTCAAAGAAAAGAAGAATGAGAACATATGGAATATAAATGATGCTAGCATCATTCGTACTTTTTTGAGATGGATATGTCAATCATTTACCCTCCCAATAACAGACGAAATTCAAGTTGGCATATTAGAAACATTGTTTTCTGTATTAAATATTCCTGGTGTTTATAACTACCAAGATTTTGACAATGCAAAAGAATGGACCAATAAGTTGTATCTAGAATGGAAGAAAAACAAGCAAATTAAGGTTTATGTTATAGATGGTAAACTTCCATATAGAGGCATATTTGAAAACATCCATCTCTTTAGTGGCAATACTGGCGAATACACTTATTTTAATGATATAAAAACTATTTATATATCATCTAATAGGGAACCTGCTGCTCTCTTGTCTGACGTCTATTCAGATATAAGATTCGGTAAGGTGTTTACAAAAGATGACTGGAATCTGATATTTCTAGTTTCTGCTGATGTTATTAAAGAAAAAGATTTGCGAATTGCCGAATTAGAGCATATGCTTGAAGAGGCAAAGAGTAGAATTCCTTCTAATGATGAAAAAGACTATGGCAATGCGACAGACCGAGGATGCTTAGATGAGAAAACTCGTGTCGAATTAAATCTACAGGCACGCAATGCTGCTAAGGACTATCTCGATTCTTTGGAAGATTACGACTGCTCCGAGTGGGATCCTTGTATTGGAAATGGTTTGGTTAAAGGCATTGTAAAGCATAAGGGCAAAACGATTACAGTGGTAGTGACAAGTTCTATTGGAAGAAAGTTATACCTTCATCCTAGATTATTCTCTGAATTGATGATAGATTCAGACAATGTGCTGCTCAATTATGGATATGACCGAAGGATTCACCGTATTAGTTTTGATGAAACTTTCAAAGATAATAAGGATGTCAACCTGATATTTGACACAGATGTTATCACTCCAAAAGAATTTGCATATCTTGCAAATAGATACATGTACTCCAAAAAGACATGTTTTGTCATCGAGAATATTACGTATTCTATATCAGAACAAATTAAAGGCTTCGGTCTTGATGAAAAAATGTCAAATTCTGAAGTTTATACCAACATAGATACAGATTACTTGTTTGATTTTTAATGATTAGTTTATAATGTATTATACAAGAGAACAACATAAGAGATTTCTAGATAAAGAACTTGTAGCTATTAGCGAAGGATATCTAAAGAAACTCAATTCAAATGCTCTGGCATTATTGTCGGACAATGAAGTATATGTTACCCAGTTTGTAAAACTGGATTTGAAAAAAGATGATTCCAATATAGCAGACCGTAATGTCTTGGGGTCAGGTCAGCTATTACTTCGTTTTAAGAAAGACAAAGGCATTCCACGTAAGAATGAATATTTCACAGCTTTGATTCTTGAAGGAGATATGTGTTTACCCAGAAAATGGGGAGAAATAAGTTGGGGTAATTTGCGTCGGCATCAGGTGGAATTTTCAGAAGTTCATTGTGTATGGCAAGGAAAAACTGACGACAATGGTTTTCTTTTGTGTGGTTTTACTGGCTTATCAATAGAGATGGCACAATTTCTCCAAAATAAAGAAGGGTGTGTAATTGTTCTTGGACCACAAGAACCACCTATGGATTACTATCAAAATCTTATAGATATAGTTAGCAATACCGATTCGAACATGGCGGCAAAGGACATCTTGGACTTTGATAAGAATTCTATTATGTGGAATCCTACGCATATAAATTCAGATAAGGAGCAAGTTGATGGCATTGTCAAAGTATTAGAGACAACACCTCAACTTATATTTCAAGGTCCACCAGGAACAGGAAAGACTTATTTGATGGCAGAACTCGTTGCACATTTGCTACACCTTAACAAGAGTGTTCTTGTTACAGCTATGACAAATAGAGCACTGATTGAACTTGCAGAAAAAGACAGCCTTAAAGACTATTTAGTCAAAGATAGAGTGATGAAAACGAATGTGTCTTCTGACGAATTAGCAACTTGTAAAAAACTTAATCCTATAAATAGCAAAGAAATTACATGTATTTCGGGCAAACTAACATTAGCAACATTTTATAATGTCAGTGGTTGGGCAAGGCAATGTTATAACGAACGTCCGTTTGACTATGTCATCATGGATGAAGCAAGTCAAGCTTTATTTGGAATGATAGCTGCATGCAAAAATCTTGGGCATAAGACCATATGGATTGGCGACCAAAATCAGATGCAACCTATTGTGCTACTTAGTCAAGAAACACTTATAAGGAATGATTTCAGTATGCTTGCGAATGGTTTTTCAACGCTGTGCGAAAACTTTAACTATAAGTCATATATACTGACAGAAACATATCGCCTTTTAAAGAAATCTGCGGCATTAACAAGTATCTTCTATCATACATCTTTAAAATCAGTTGCTAATTTTGATTATGTATTCGAAAATTCTAACATTTCGTATATTCCTAAAGATGGCGGTACAATACTGGTATTTAAAAATATGCCTATTGGAGAAAAGGCTAACAAAGAAAGTTGTGAATTCACCATTGGAATATTAGAAGATATATTATCCTTTAAACCCAAACTAAAAATAGCTGTACTAACAAAATTCCGTGCTGCTGTTAGAATGTTACAAAATTGCTTTATTAGTAAACAGGGTAGCAAGGATAATGTGCTTATTGATACGGTAGAACGAGTTCAAGGTATGACTTGCGATGTATGTATCTATTATATTCCTAATACAATGATGGGCATGTCGCTTGACAAATCTTTGTTCAATGTGGCAACAAGTCGTGCCAAACAGTTGACAATAATTATTGCGGATAATTCTATACTAAATACATCATGCCATAGAGATGTACACTCATATTTATTAGAAATAACCTCTGGCATAATCCCCAATCAACGGAAAGAAACTTCTGTAGAACAGGAGGAAAATGTATTTGAAAAAAGCAATATCAAGTTACATATAAAAGGGAAAATTGACCTTTCGCAATTTGAAACCCAGAAGCAAAAAGATGTAAAATCTTCCACGAAGAAGAATTTATACATCATCGATACTAATGTTTTTGTTAATTGCCCAGACATCATCTCGAAAATTGATTCGAAATATGACATTGTTTTGTCTGCAAAGGTAATAGACGAACTTGACAAGTTGAAAATAAAACTTAGTAATGTAGAGAAAAGAAACGTTGAGACAGCATTGAGATTAATAAACAAGGCAATGGATAAAGATAATGTTTCCATGGAATTATCAGATCCTGATTTATTGCCAGAAGATTTCAGCAGAAAATCTCCCGACAATAATATCCTTACTGTTGCTTTAAAATTCAAAGATGAGAATCCAATCTTGGTTACTTCGGATAACGGCTTACAGGTAAAGGCGAAAGGACTGAAGATTGCAACCATTACACTTAAAGAGTTGTTGAAACGATAAACGCCATTTTTTTTAGGCAAGCGGCACAGCGCTATCGCTAGATATGGATGACTTTACGATTTGTTGGATGTGTAAACAATAAAAAATGGAAAATGAAACTATAAAAGAAAGATTCTTCGGTACCATCTTCGGGCAAGCTGTAGGAGATGCCTTGGGACTGAGCACGGAGTTTATGTCCAAGCAAGAGGTGGATCGTTTTTATCCTGATGGGATAGAGGACTATTCACAAATCGTGCAGGATGATCATCGTCGTCGTTGGCAAAGAGGCGACTGGACAGATGATACAGATATGATGCTATGCATCTTTGATTCCTTTGTGGCTTGTCAAAAGGTAGATATTCTTGATATTGCCAGAAGGTTTAAGGAATGGATGATGAACGGAGGCATGGGAATTGGTCGGCATACCTATAATGTAATGGCTCTTGGCGATTATACTTCGAATCCACAGAAGGCTGCAGAGATTATCTGGAAGATGGGAAAGAAAAAAGCTGCAGCTAATGGAGCCGTCATGAGAACTTCGGTGGTAGGGCTTATGAAGGAAAATGTGGTTAATAATGCTGAGAATATCTGTAAGCTAACTCATTTTGATCCTCGCTGTGTGGGCTCTTGCGTTATCGTTTCTTCTATCATACATGCTCTTGTCTTTGAAAACAGGATATTGGATTATGAAGATGTGATTGGCATTGCCAAACAATATGATGAACGAATCGTTCCATTTATTGACTTGGCATATCATGAAGGTCTGGATTCTTTGTGCCTGGATGATGAAAAGAGTATGGGATATACGCTCAGAACTTTAGGGGCTGCCCTATGGGCTTATTGGCATGCAACCTCGTATAAAGAGGGTATTCTGAAGATTGTTTTATCAGGTGGAGATGCGGATACCAATGCAGCAGTAGCAGGGGCTATCCTGGGTGCTAAATTTGGAATATGCCATATTCCTGTAGAATGGAGAAATGGTCTTCTCCATGCTTCTATGCTCCATGATAAGGTGCAGAGTTTCTGGAGGTATGCTATCAAGGGGAAAGGGATGAAAAAAGCTTGGATATGCTAAGATCATAGTTTTTTCTTAGTAAAAGTTTTGTGGTTTCGAGATTATTTCTTATTTTTGCAATCGATAATGACAAAAAGCAATTGATGTATGGATAAAGATACAGTAGAATTCGCAACGTATTGCATTGGTAACTTGTCTCGTCGATTAGGACTGAATGCTAGGGATGTATACGAAAGATTGAAGACATCTGGTATACTGAATGGGTATATTGTACCAAGTTATGATGTGCTCCATACTTTTGGTAAGGAATATTTGATGGAAGACCTCATAGATTATATGAGGGAGAAAGGAGTGTTGAATTAGTATGAGAGTTTATCATTCTTCATCTGTTAGAGTGGAGCATCCAGATCAGCATGATGCAGGATATCATGCTATATTGGAAGCAAAGTATGCTCGAATCATTGAAGAAATCAGTAATATGTATTCTATCTCCTTAGATGAGGCAATGGATATGTTCTATCATTCTGATACTATGCAGCTGATGGAGGAGGGTGTTGCCGACTTGCATTGCCGTAGTGACAAGTATCTTGCCGAGGAAGTGTGACGAGAGCGGAATTCACAAGAAGTATGATGAGTAGAACTCAACATTCATGTTCCCTTTTATCTAGTTCGTCTAAAAAGTCGTCGAATGCATAGTCTTCGTGTCTTTCTATTCCTGCGGAGGATTTGCTTAATGAGTTATAGGATAGAGGTTGCACCTGAGTTTGCCCGTAGATTGAAGAATTTAAGTAAGCGCAGTCTGCATTAGAGTATAATAACGCAGAAGAGGGTGTGTCATAAGTCTATGGCGCACCCTTTTCGTTTTTTCTCCTTTTTCCAGATACAGAACTTAAAAAATTGTTTTTATTTACAACAAAGCCCAAACTTTCACAAGCTCGGGCTTTGCCTTTCCGCA
>ERZ791743.687-NODE-687-length-27885-cov-17.185016_pt1 | contig 27885 bp, 21 predicted proteins | sample MGYA00509952_ERZ791743 | MGnify/ENA primary metagenome ERZ791743 (study PRJEB30046, sample SAMN00792040) | human gut metagenome | study: EMG produced TPA metagenomics assembly of the A metagenome-wide association study of gut microbiota in type 2...
GATGAGGTATTTTTTCTATAATGGGAGGTAAAGGGTTATTAGTATATTTCATGTCTGAAAAATGTAAGGTTAAAGATATAAATCAAATTATATACAAATATAAAATTAATTTTTGTATATAGCTTGATGGAAAGAATTTAGTATTGATAAATGGATATAGAATAAGTGAAATGATGTTTTTAGCAGTATTGATTACTATGAGTTTGGGGTAAATTGAGTATGGGCATAAAAAAAGGAGTACCGCTGTACTCCAACCTTTTGTTAACCTTAAATCTAATACTATGAAAAACACATTGCAAAGGTATAGCTTTTTATTGAATCGGCAAACTTAACTAATAGAAAAAGCTGCTGTATAACATGATTTAACAATATTGTTCTTATATATTAAATTTATTGACAATATGGCTATACTGTTTCAGGAAAGAGTAAAGATTTTCTCAATAAAATATATTTGCTTATCAATTGTTTTTTGCAGATATAAACATTTTTACGTATTTTGCATAAAATATTAAGAACATCATTATCATGAAACTGAAAAAGCATTTTTTACTTCCTTTGATGTGTGGCTCTCTTCTTTTCAATGTGAGCTGTACAGAAAAGCCTGTGCCCGGTAGTGTGAATCTGATTCCTCAAGTACAATCTGTGGAGTTTCAGCGTGGATCTTTACCGTTGAATTCACTTCAGACTATTTGTACATCGGAAGAGTGGAAAACTGTAGCCGAACAGTTTATGCAGGATTTTAAGAATCATGCCGGTTGTGTATTACAGTGGAGCGACAATTCGAAATCATCTGTTCGTATTGAAAAGTCGACGGAACTTTTGGGAGAAGCTTATGTGTTGAAGGTTACGGCAGATGCTGTAATCTTACAAGCTGGTACTGAACAAGGTGTTGCACGTGCACTGACTACGCTTTATCAGTTGCTGTTGACTGCAGAAAACAATGAGTTACCAGCTTTGACCATTCAAGACCAGCCTCGTTTCAGTTATCGTGGTTTGATGCTCGATTGTAGCCGCCATTTTTGGACGGTGGATGAATTGAAAAAGACAATCAGCCAAATGGCTTTCTTTAAGTTGAATACTCTGCATTTGCATCTGACCGATAATAATGCATGGCGTCTTGCTATGGATAAATATCCGGAGCTTACTGAAAAAGGAACCTTTTATGCCGATTATCCTGAACTGTCTGGTAAATTCTATACGAAAGACGATTTAAAAGAGGTGGTTCGTTATGCTGCCTTATATGGTGTTGAGATTATGCCGGAAGTCGATTTGCCCGGTCATAGCACCGCATTGTTGGCTGCGATGCCTCAACTTTCCTGTAATGGGGGTTCATTTGAGGCCTATCCTGAAGAGATGCCGGTGAACGAACGTAAGCGGGGAAATGAAAACATGATTTGTGTGGGAAATCCGGCTTCTTATGCGTTTGCCGAAGAGGTAGTCAATACCTTAATCGAGATATTCCCATCAAAATATATTCACCTAGGAGGTGATGAAGTGCCTACTCACGTGTGGGAAAAATGCCCGAAGTGTATGGCGCTATACAAAAAAGAAGGAATGAAGCAACCCGGTGAACTGCAAGACTATTTTACTCGCAAGATGAGTGAATTGGTTCGTTCTAAAGGTAAGATTATGGTAGGATGGGATGAAATCAACGAACGTCATGCTGCTACGTCCGATGATGTACTTACCGTTTGGAGAGATACTGGAGAGAAACAGCAGAAAGAAGCGTTGGAACGCCATATCCCGGTCATTATGTGTCCGCAGCATGGTTGTTATCTGGACTGGGGATATGCCGGAAACTCTGTACGTAAGTCGTATGAGTGGGATCCTGTACTTCCGGGTGTAACCAAGGAACAGGAAGCTCTGATTAAAGGAGGACAAGGTGCATTGTGGACCGAACGTGTTGCTACACAGTCTCGTGTAGAATGGATGTTGTATCCACGATTGTCTGCATTGGCCGAAGTGTTGTGGAGTCCGAAAGAGCAGCGAAACTGGGACAGTTTCTATCAGCGTATTACATCCTACTATCCGGTAATGGAAAAACTGGGTATTAACTTTTATGAAGACGATGCTTTGAATGAAAAAGAGTTTGTACCTACAGAAGAAAAACCGGCACTGATTCGTGCAGCACATATTGATACTAATATTCCTGTCAATATGCCTTATCATCCGGAATATGCCTTCGATGGAAGAAACAATTCTTTCTTCTGGGGAGGAAGTACAGTAGGTAAAGAACATTATTTTACAGTGTTGCTGACAGAGGCTACTCCTGTCAAAGAGATTGAGGTTATTACAGGTGATTCGAAAGATTATATTACAAAGGCTGATTTGATGACCAGTACAGACGGAACAAATTTTGTAACAGTCGGTACATTCGATGAATACGGACAGGCCAAAGTACAACTGAATGGTGAACCTGTCAAAGCCGTGAAGATTCAGGTCACCGGACAACATACTTGTTGGCCTATTATTAAGGAAATCATCCTGAAATAAGCATTTAATTGATAAATTGGAAAGCAGTGTTCTATTGTTGAATTGCCTGTTCGGAGGTATATTGACAATGAGGAACACTGCTTTTTACTTATCCGAAATATTGCAGATAAACTCATGGAATATGATGAAAAAAGCAGATTTCAAATCAATTCGCAAGACAGTTATGCATACATCCGTTAGTGGTGTGAAAAAAAACGGTAGAATGTTGTTCTGTAAATAACAGAAACCGAAAACTCTGTTTTCCTTTTGACATTACACACTGCTTTTTGTACCTTTGCAACAGGAAAAGAACTGTAGATTATGGCATTTGAAGCAACAAAAAGAGAGTGGGGCGAACTGTATGCATTTTTTCGCCTGCTCGCAGACGGATATGTATATGCCGGAACTCCGGAAGGAAAACGGAATGAATCGCTCCGTATACCGGTAGCAATGGTACAGCGTGAAGAACACGATGGCACACGCCGTTATATTGTGGAGAAGGATACGATTCATATTGTAGGAGAGAATATGGATAAGCGTATTCCACGTGAAGATTTTGATACGGTAGCTGCATTGGTGCTGGACAGCGTACGTCAAAGCAGAGAAGATGAAGTAACTTCTGCCGATGGGGTAGAAGAGTTTTTGGATGAGATTGCTTTGTTCGACCTGGAAGCAAAGACAGACGATCGTACTGACTTTAGTGTAGCCTTTTATAGTACGGAGGCTCCTCTTACCGGATTCTGTGTTCGTTCACGTCTGGGAATGATGATTCCTCTGCTGGATGGCGGACGTTCGGCTAATTTCAAATTCGAACAGACAGGTGTAAAATTTGCCGTACCTACTGTAAATAAAATCAATGCAGAAGGCGAGGAAGATGATGTAATCAGCCGTATGCTGATGATTGAACGTTTGGGAGGAAATCTGAAGTATAACGATGTGGCCGATAAGATTTTCAGAAGCAATCTTTCGATGATTGATCTTCATATGGGACGTCTGTTGGCTGAGATGACCCGACTCATGTGGCTCGACGGTATTACAAAGGTATCGGAATTGACCGAAGAAGTGAAAAAACTGAATCCGCTGAAGATTAAGGATGAACTCATCAATAAGCACGGATTTTATGAATATAAGGTGAAAGAATTGCTGCTGGCACTGGCTGCCGGCATGCGTCCTGCCAAGTTGTACAACGGAACAGATTCTGCCATTGCAGGTTTTCTGCTGGTGACAGGAGATGGACAGGTGATTTGCTACCAGCGTGCTTTCCGTCAGACTTTTGCCGACTTCCTGTTCTACAATACACGCCTGGAAAAAGGTTCTACAGAAAAAGACAAATATGGCTATCTGGAACGTGAAAACGGGGTGTATTATTTTAAACTGAATTTGAAAATAGGATTATTGAAACGATGAGTTGTGAATCAACAATCAATAAGAATACCGGGAGCATTGCTTTCGGTATTTTATTTGCACTTAGTTTGTCGCATTGCACAAACGATATGTTGCAGTCAGTCATCATGGCGGTTTATCCGCTGATAAAGGATGAACTGGTATTAAATTTTACACAGGTAGGTTTGATTACCCTGGTCTATCAGATAGCAGCTTCTGTATTTCAGCCAGTTGTAGGTTTGATTACAGACCGCCATCAGAAAGTGTGGTCTCTTCCGGCTGGTATGACTTTTACTTTTATCGGCTTGCTGTTGCTGGCATGGGTGCATCATTTCTGGATGGTTCTGCTGGCGGTAGGGTTGATAGGAATCGGTTCTTCCATTTTTCATCCTGAAGCATCGCGGCTTACTTATCTGGCTTCAGGCGGTAAACGGGGACTTGCTCAGTCTTTGTTCCAGGTAGGAGGCAATCTGGGTGGTTCATTTGGTCCGTTGCTGGCAGCTTTGGTTATTGCTCCTTATGGCAGACAGAATGTGGTCTTTATTGCTTTGCTGGCTTTGGCAGGAATGGCTATTATGTGGCCTATCTGTCGTTGGTACCGTTCAAAATTGAAAGAATGGGATGAACGTCGGAAACAGAATCGGGGAGTACCTCATGAGATGCCTTATTCATTGAAGAAGACCATCTTTGCCATTGCAATTATTATTGTGCTGATATTTTCCAAGTATATCTATATGGCCAGTTTGAGCAGTTATTATACTTTTTATCTGATTCATAAATTTGGTGTATCGGTACAGGATTCCCAACTTTATCTGTTTATCTTCCTCTTTGCAACAGCTGCCGGTACATTGGTAGGTGGTCCGCTGGGTGATAAGATTGGTCGTAAATACGTGATTTGGGGGTCTATTTTGGGAGTGGCTCCTTTCAGTATGCTGATGCCGTATGTAGGACTTCCGGTTACAGTGGTTCTTAGTTTTCTTATTGGTTTTATTCTGTCTTCTGCCTTTCCTGCCATATTGGTCTATGCACAGGAACTGCTTCCATATAAGCTGGGACTTATTTCGGGTATTTTCTTCGGCTTTGCCTTTGGAGTGGCAGGTATTGCATCGGCTGTGTTAGGCAACTTTGCCGATGTGTATGGTATAGAATATGTGTATAAGGTAGTAGCCTTTACGCCGCTATTGGGATTCGTTGCTTGCTTCTTGCCCAATTTGAAGAAACATGCAGAGTAATATCTGCATAATAAAAAAATGGATGGAATGTTTATACTTAATTGAAAGAATTTGACAAAAGAGAGGTATGTTGTACAAGACTTGTAAAAAAACAATATATTTGTGCATTATAAAAATAAATAGATAAAACGTTATGAAAACATTATTTTCATTCCTTTTTTTATTGTGTCTTTTAAGCTTCGGAACACAGTATGTGTATGCCCAAGGAAGTGGATCGACAGCCTTTCCTAATGGACGGAATTTTTACTATCAGAAGGGTAATACAGTTGATTTGCTTCATATAGATTTTTATATTGATGAGGCTGATGGTGATAGACTTTGTCATGTTATGCAGAATGGTATACTGACGTTCTATGAAATGACGGGAGTATCTACAGACGGGTTGGAATTTCGCAGTGTAAAATTTCAGCCTGAAGTTAAGATGGTGACACAATTGTGGGGTACCTTTCCACAGATGACAGGGCGAATAATCAATGTTGATACTGGTGGTAGGATGACGGTTGTACCGGGATATAGTTATGTGACTATTAATGGTAAAACTTATAATAAAGCCATCAGTAAGGAAGAGTATAATCGTATATTCGATCAGGTATATGGTAATAATTCACCTACTTATATACCTGACACGGGTGGAAATAACTCTGGCTCCAATTCAAATGGCGGCTATCAAGAGTTACCTTCTAAACATACATCTACAGTATGTCCGGAATGTCATGGAAGCGCGTTCTGCCAAAAATGTAAAAATAGTGGTGTAGTGTATAATCCTAATGGAGGTGGTTATTATCAATGTCCGACTTGTAGAGGTTCTGGACGTTGTTATATGTGCCATGGAACAGGTCGAATTAATTAGTATTATTGTTTGATACATTTTATAAATAATAAAAGAATAACTCAGTTATTGTCCTCAATAGCTGAGTTGTTTTTTATATTTTAAATTCTTGGTAAAAAACGAAGATTCTTATTTTTAATCTTTTAGCATAGGGATATTTTTCTGGATGTAAATATATGAGAAAAGTTACATATACTAAAAGAAAGGAAAAGCCTGCAGTATTTTGTACTGCAGGCTTTTTTATAAAGTTTTTCTAAAAGAGTCAGAATCTCTGTGGAGGCTTATTTGCCGATTTTTATTTTCAAAATTTTGCCACCGTATGCAGGCAGTGTAATAGCAACCGGTTTATTTGCTGTAAACGAAATGGTTTCCTTCTGGCTGTCGAGCAAATTGGTAGCGGTAATGCTTTCGTATTCCGGCATGTTCAGATACTCGAATGCATGTGCCGGAAGATTGATGGAAACCTGTGCCGGAGTTTCGTCGAAGTTGACTGCAATGAGCAATACCTCATTCTCCTGTTTACGGAGAAAAGCATACTGTCTGTGCTCGTTCATCTGCCATCCTCCCTGATTTACGTACATCAAATCGAAGAAAGCACCTTCGCGAAGTGCTGCTTCCTGATTACAGAGGTTAAGCAGGCGGCTATAGAACTTGCGTAGTTCTTTCTCTTTTGGACTAAGTAGATGGGTATTGTAGCGTCCGTTGTTGCTCCAGCGGTACAAACTGTTTACACTCCAATAGTCGAAGATGGTAGTTCGTCCGTCTCTTCCGCTAAATCCTTCCTCGTCCATACCCGGTTCTCCCAGTTCCTGTCCGAAATAGATCATCATCGGATTCGTATTCATGCAAGCCGATACGATAAGAGCCGGAAGCGCCTTGAACGGATTGCCGGCAAAGAAGTCGGAAGCAATACGCTGCTCGTCATGATTTTCAAGGAAGTTGAGCATGTGGCTTTGAATGTCGTTTACACTTTGCCAGCATGAGGTAATAGCAGTAGCAGAGCTGTATCCACAAGTGATGCCTCTCAGTGTGTCGTACAATCCTACCTTATCGTACAGATAATCGAATTTTCCGTTGAACAGATAGTTGCGGTATTCGTTCGGATTGTAGACTTCGGCAATAAATATCAGGTTCGGATATTTGGCTTTTACTTCCGGAATTGCCCATCCCCAAAACTCGCACGGAACCATTTCTGCCATGTCGCAGCGGAAGCCGTCAATTCCTTTTCCTGCCCAGAACAGAAGAATATCTTTCATCTTATGCCAGGTATCTGGAATGGGTGAAAAATGATTTCCTGTATTGTGAATGTAATCTGTTCCGTAGTTAAGCTTTACTGTTTCGTACCAGTCGTTCCGGTTAGGGTAGGCATCGAAACGGTTGTTTCCCGTAGCTTTAGCGGGTGATTCATAGTAATCTCCCATACTTTCATTATGAAGGTCTATTTCTCCTTCCAGTTTTTGTCCGGGGATGTAATAGAAATTGTTGTCGGGAGAGAAAGCTATATTAGGATTATCGGTTTCTCCCAGATCTTTCACTCTTCTGGGTTTGGCAAGCGACTGGTATTGGCGGGATACATGATTCGGCACAAAATCGATAATGACTTTCAGACGGTTGGCATGTGTACGTTCAATCAGGGTTTCAAACTCCTTCATGCGTTGATTGACGTTTACAGCCAAATCGGGGTCTACGTCATAATAATCTCTGATGGCGTAGGGAGAACCCGCTTTTCCTTTTACGATAGAAGGGTGATTGCGAGGGATACCGTAAGCTGTGTAGTCAGTTTGTGTAGCATGTGCAATGACGCCGGTATACCATATATGTGTGGTTCCCAATTTTTTTATTTCCTGCAGGGCCTGATTAGTGAAGCCCGCCATCTTTCCGCAGCCGTTTTCTTGTAACGAGCCGTTATAAACGGAGGTTGGTTTGGAATTTCCGAACAGTCGGGTAAAAACTTGGTAAATAATAATCTTTTCCATTTCTATATGTTTATTTTTTGTACTCTTTTAAAAAATCTAATGTGGCAAAATAACCGGCACTGAATATCTCTTCGGCTCTGTCTAATTCGTGATTGCCGTATTTTTCCAGTCCGTCGGGGGCTATTACCCAATCGGCCTGCTCCAGTTCTGTCAGACTGTTGGACTGGAACATAAAGTGATATGCCCGTAGTGCAATGTGGATGATATCGTTTTTGTACTCATCGGCCATCAGTTTGTATACGTTTAAGGCAATCACTTCATCGCACAGGTCGCGTATGGGGCTGATAGGAATATTCATAAATACTCCACCATCTACGTAATGTGTACCCTGAATGGGAATAGGAGGAAATAAAACAGGAATGCAGCAGGAAGCTGCAATACGCTTGGTTATCTCTCCTTTGGTAAAATGTACACTTTTCCCATTGTCGAAATCGGTTGCTGTAATAATGGTTGGAATAGACAAATCTTCTATCCGTTTGGCTTTTAAGTTGCTTTTCAGGAAATCAATAAAATAATCCATTTTCATCAGACTGTCTTTACTGGGTCTGATTTTAGCCAGATCCGTAAAGGTGCGTTGCGAAAATAATTGGAGAATTTCGAAAGGCTGTTTACCGTCTGCTATAAAGGCGCTGACAATGGCTCCTGCACTGGTTCCGGAGAGTATGTCCGGGCGGATTTTGTTCTCGAATAAAGCTTGAAGTATTCCCAAGTGTGCAATCCCTTTGATAAATCCTCCGCTTAATGCGAATCCTGTCTGATATTTTTTACTTCCCATAAAAATGAATAGTTGATTTGTGTCTGTAGCAAAGTTATTTCTTTCTTTTCTTTTTCAAGATAATTTTTGAAGATTATTTTTGTTCTTCTTCATTTACGGTAAATCCGACTAAAAGCCGTACCTTTGTATGCAGAATGAATAAAGAAAACGAATGGGAAAAGGTAAATTAGCAAAGTTTGCAGATATGGCGGAATATCCGCACGTGTTTGAATATCCATATTCTGTAGTGGATAATGTGCCGTTTGAAATGAAAGGCAACTGGAACCGTGATTTTTTCAAAAATGACAATCCTATAGTTCTGGAACTGGGATGTGGACGTGGAGAATATACGGTAGGGCTGGCTCGCCGTTATACTGATAAGAACTTTATCGGGGTAGACATCAAAGGCGCACGCATGTGGACAGGAGCTACTGAGGCTTTGAACGAAGGATTGAAGAATGCTGCTTTTTTACGGACAAACATTGAGATTATCGATCGTTTCTTTGCCCCGGGTGAAGTGAGCGAGATTTGGTTGACATTCTCGGATCCGCAAATGAAGAAAGCTACCAAACGTCTGACTTCTACATATTTTATGAACCGCTACCGGAAGTTCCTGCAACCGGACGGACTGGTACATCTGAAAACAGACAGTAACTTCATGTTTACCTATACCAAATATATGATTGAAGAGAATCATTTGCCGGTAGAATTTATGACGGACGACTTGTATCATTCCGGACTGGCCGATGATATCTTGAGTATACGTACTTATTACGAACAGCAGTGGCTGGACCGCGGACTGAACATCAAGTACATCAAGTTCCGCCTGCCGCAGGAAGGGGAGTTGAGAGAGCCTGATGTGGAAATTGAACTGGATGATTATCGCAGCTACAACCGTAGTAAGCGTAGTGGACTGAAAACAAGTAAATAAACGATATTATGACTCTTTATCCGAAATTGATTCTTGATGCACTGGCTACAGTGCGTTATCCGGGAAACGGTAAAAATATAGTTGAGGCTGAAATGGTAGCCGATAACTTACGTATCGACGGGATGAAAGTCAGCTTTTCACTGATTTTTGAAAAGCCGACAGATCCTTTCATGAAATCGGTAGTCCGTGCTGCCGAAACTGCTATTCATACGTATGTATCGAAGGAAGTAGAAGTGACTATTGCTACAGAAAGTAAGCAGGCGGCGCGTCCGGAGCCGGGCAAAATGCTTCCGCAGGTAAAGAATGTGATTGCTGTATCTTCCGGTAAAGGAGGAGTAGGTAAGTCGACAATAGCAGCCAATCTGGCGGTAGCTCTTGCCAAATTGGGATATAAAGTGGGTTTGCTCGATGCGGATATTTTTGGTCCTTCCGTTCCTAAAATGTTCCAGGTAGAAGATGCCCGTCCGTATGCAGAGACTGTAGATGGTCGCGACCTGATTGTACCGGTAGAAAAATATGGTATCGAACTGCTTTCTATAGGTTTCTTTGTCGATCCCGATCAGGCTACTTTGTGGCGTGGCGGTATGGCAAGCAATGCCTTGAAACAGTTGGTAGGTGATGCAAAATGGGGAGAGTTGGATTATTTTATACTTGATACTCCTCCGGGTACCAGTGATATTCATCTGACTTTGCTTCAGACGCTTGCTATTACCGGAGCGGTAATTGTCAGCACACCTCAGCAGGTGGCTTTGGCCGATGCGCGCAAGGGTATCAATATGTATATGAACGACAAGGTTAATGTGCCTATTCTGGGACTGGTAGAAAACATGGCTTGGTTTACTCCTGCCGAATTGCCGGAAAATAAATATTATCTGTTTGGAAAAGAAGGAACCAAGCGATTGGCCGAGGAACTGAATGTACCTTTGTTGGGACAGATTCCTATTGTACAGAGTATCTGTGAAAATGGGGATAAAGGAACACCGGTAGCTTTGGATGAAAATTCCGTAACCGGACAGGCATTCATTGAATTGGCTCGTAATGTGGTAGAGCAGACCGAAAAGCGTAATGCTGAACAGGCTCCTACGCAGATTGTGAAGACACATAAGTAAACCTGAACAATCGGAATCCTGATGAATTCGTAGTCGGGAGCATTGGGGAATCCAAAGAGAATAAATGAAATCAGCTAACCTGTTTATGAATATGGGTTGGCTGATTTTTTATTGTATACTGTCTTGATGCGAGTACTCATTACTCCTTACAGGTAGTAAGTTCACTCCTTATTAGTGAGTACTGTACTCATTCTTGGAAAAAACTCCAGTACTTTCAAGTGAGTACTGGAAATGCATCAGGAAACATACTTTTCCAGAATTATAACTTATCTGATTCGTGTATTATCGGCGGACAGAGAAAGACTGATTCCTACTTGTTCGCAGTCCGCTCCCATAGGTGGGTTTTGCTTGTAAAGTTCGACATCTACTTCTTCTATGGCAGGAAAATCATGCAGCAGGCGGTTGGCTATGCGATAGGCTACATGTTCCAGCAACTGTGAAGAGATTTGCATCTCCTGCTTTACCGCTTCAAATACTTCGGCATAATTTATTGTTCCTTCCAGACAGTCGGTTTGTGCGGCCCGGCTGAAGTCGGTTTTTAAACGGAGGTTGACAGTGTATTCGGCACCTACACGGTTTTCCTGTGGGAGAACACCATGAAAGGCATAGAGTTTGAGACCTTTTAAGTGAATGTACATATCAGTAAAAATAGATGAGATGGATTCTTTTCTATCTAAAAGAGACTAATAAATAAAGGAGTTAAGTCAGCAGATAAACTTCTGTGTATGTAAAACTCTGACTTAACTCCTTTTTGTATCATTAAAGTGATTCGGCTTCTGGGATTATCCGCAACGTGATGAACCGCAAGTCTTGCAAATCAGACATCCTTCCTGATAAACCAGCGTTTCATTTCCACAGTTCGGACATTTTACTCCACGTGCTTCGGTTCCGTCTTGAACGTATTTTTTCAAAGCACGTTCTACACCGTTCTTCCATGTGTTGATATTTTCGCTGTCCAATTGCAGAGAACCAACCAGTTTGATAACCTGTTCAATCGGCATACGGTAACGGAGAACTCCCGAAATCAGTTTGGCATAGTTCCAGTATTCTTTGTTGAACTTTTCAGACAAACCTTCAATCGTCATCTTATATCCGCGCTTGTTTTCGAACTGGAAGTCGTAACGCTTGTTGCCTTCTTCGTCGTAGTTCTTGATGATACGTCCGGTAGTCACCGATTTAGGCAACAAGATACCTTCTTCATCATCCTGCAAACCGGTAAAGATTTCGTAAGGACGTCCGTCGAGCAAACCTACAAAAGCAACCCACTTCTCTTTGTTATTCTGGAAGCGTACTACATCCGCTTCAAGTACACGCGGACGTGTTTCTACTACCTGAGGTGGTTTGCAGTGGCACTCTTCTTCTTTATTTTCTTTTTTCTTGGTTGAAATCAGCACACCGGCACGCGAACCGTCGCGGTATACAGTACATCCTTTACAGCCAGAACGCCAAGCTTCTACATACAGACGGTTTACCAGATCTTCGTCTACGTTGTTAGGAAGATTGATAGTTACACTGATAGAGTGGTCAACCCATTTCTGGATACGTCCCTGCATCTTCACTTTCATCAGCCAGTCTACATCGTTGGAAGTAGCCTTATAATAAGGTGATTTTGCAACCAGGTCGTCGATTTCTTCTTGAGTATAACGTTTGTCTGGATCGTATCCGTTTACCTTCATCCATGTCAGGAATTTATGGTGGAATACGATGTATTCTTCGAATGCGTCTCCTGTTTCGTCTACGAAATCGATACGTACGTTTTCATCGTTCGGATTTACCTTACGGCGGCGTTTGTAGACAGGCATAAATACCGGCTCAATACCGGAAGTCGTCTGAGTCATCAGACTGGTAGTTCCGGTTGGGGCAATAGTCAGACAGGCAATATTGCGTCGGCCATACTGTCTCATTTCTTCGTACAATGCCGGATCTGCTTCTTTCAGACGATTGATGAACGGGTTGTTTTCTTCTCGTTTTGCGTCATAGATTTCGAAGGCTCCACGTTCTTTTGCCATGTTTACAGAAGAGCGGTAAGCTTCAAGTGCTACAATCTTATGTACATTTTCTGAGAATTCGGTTGCTTCTTCTGTTCCGTAGCGTAATCCCATTGCAGCCAGCATATCTCCTTCGGCTGTGATACCTACACCAGTGCGGCGTCCCAGTCCGGATTTACGGTAAATCTTTTCCCACAAGTGGCGTTCAGAACCTTTCACTTCATCACTTTCAGGGTCTGAATCAATTTTTTCCATGATGCGTTCAATCTTTTCCAGCTCCAGATCGATGATATCGTCCATGATACGCTGTGCCAATGCAACATGCTTCTTGAACAAGTCGAAATCAAAGTAAGCCTCCGGAGTAAATGGATTGACTACGTAAGAGTATAAGTTGATAGCCAGCAGACGACAAGAGTCGTATGGGCACAAAGGAATTTCACCACATGGATTGGTGGAAACAGTACGGAATCCTAAGTCGGCATAACAGTCGGGTACAGATTCACGGATGATAGTATCCCAGAACAATACACCCGGTTCTGCAGACTTCCAGGCATTGTGTACAATCTTTTTCCACAATTCAGATGCATTGATTTCTTTTGTAACCTGTGGATTCTCTGAATTGATAGGATACTGTTGGGTATACATACGGTTTTCTACCGCAGCTTGCATAAATTCATCATCCAATTTTACAGAAACGTTAGCCCCGGTAACTTTTCCTTCTGTCATCTTGGCATCGATGAATGATTCGGAATCGGGATGCTTAATGGATACACTTAACATGAGGGCACCTCGACGTCCGTCTTGTGCTACTTCACGGGTAGAGTTGGAGTAGCGTTCCATGAACGGAACAAGACCGGTAGAAGTCAATGCAGAGTTTTTTACCGGTGAACCTTTCGGACGGATGTGTGAAAGGTCATGACCTACACCGCCACGGCGTTTCATTAACTGAACTTGCTCCTCATCAATGCGAATAATTGCTCCGTATGAATCGGCTGATCCATCTAATCCGATTACAAAACAATTTGACAAAGATGCTACCTGAAAATCGTTTCCAATACCAGTCATCGGACTGCCTTGAGGAACGATGTACTTGAATTGATCAAATAGATCGAAGAGCTCTTTCGGGCTGAGTGCATTAGGATATTTAGCTTCTATTCGAGCTATTTCATTGGCCAAACGCCAATGCATATCCTCCGGTGATTTTTCGTAAATGTTTCCAAAGGAGTCTTTCACTGCGTACTTGTTTACCCATACGCGAGCTGCCAGTTCGTCTCCTTTGAAATACTGCAATGAGGCTTCATAGGCTTCATCGTAGCTGTAAGTTTGCTTTTCCACTTTATATAATGAATTTAGTCTGTTATTACTTATGTTTTTAATTTAGGTTTAAAGTTAGTGTAGAGATTTTGCTTATTAATAACAAACCGCTGCAAAGCTAAAGATGTTTTTCTAATTGGCAAAATAAAATGAGAAGAAGTTATTAACAAGTCTCATGGTTTTCCAAAATGAAATATTAATATTCTGATTATTAGTTATATGTAAAAATGAATATTTTGAAAAGTTTTCCATTTTGAATCACTGTATAGAAAATATCCTTATTATTAAACTTTTGAAAATGCTGATGGAAAAACTCAGATAAATTACTATCTTTGTAGAAAATGATATAATGAATGATAATTATGGAATCGATAAAAAACAGACGTACAATACGTAAGTATCAGTCTAAGGATATTCCGGCCGAACTGCTGAATAGCTTGCTGGAGGAATCTTTCCGGGCTTCTACTATGGGGAATATGCAGTTGTATAGTGTGGTGGTGACTCGTGATCAGGAAATGAAAGCGAAGTTGGCTCCGGCTCATTTTAATCAGCCAATGGTGACTTCGGCTCCGGTTGTGCTGACCTTCTGTGCAGACTTCAACCGTTTTAGCAAATGGTGTCGTCAGCGTAAGGCGGAACCTGGTTATGACAATCCTATTTCTTTTCTGAATGCAGCTACGGATGCGTTGCTGGTTACTCAAAATTTTTGTACATTGGCAGAGGAAAATGGTTTAGGAATTTGCTATTTGGGAACTACCATTTATAATCCTGATCAGATTGTGAAAGTGTTGGAATTGCCTGAGCTCGTTATGCCGGTTGCGACTATTACTGTGGGCTATCCGGATGAGTGTCCTGAACAGCCCGACCGCTTACCGCTTACCGGTATTGTGCACGAGGAAACTTATCATGATTATACTCCGGAGATGATTGATGAGATTTATGCATATAAAGAATCGTTGCCCGAAAATAAGCATTTCGTGGAGATTAATCATACAGAAACTTTAGCTCAGATATTTACGGATATCCGCTATAAGAAATCAGACAATGAACTGATGTCGGAAACACTGAGAAGAACTCTCAAGGAACAAGGATTCGAAAAATAAGCAATATTTCAAGGCTCATGCATTATGGTGTATGGGCCTTTTTTATGAGAATTTGCAGATAGGATCCTTTTTCTAGAAGAATAAGAAGGAGGGAAATTTACGGATAAGAAAGAAGGTATCGGAACCTTTGTCGATGTCTCGATGAGTTCCTTCACCTTCCCGATGTTTTCTTATCAAGGGATTTGTTATTTTTGTCTAAGACCAGCTTCAATTTTTTCTATTTCAGCTTTGAAAGCCTTGTCTACTTCTACCTGATCTTTTACGATTTTACAAGCATGGAGCACTGTTGCGTGGTCTTTATTTCCAATCAGTTTTCCAATCTTAGAAGAAGAAGTATCTGTATGCTTCTTTGCTAAATACATGGCTACCTGACGTACTTGTACTACTTCACGCTTGCGAGTCTTGGTATGGATAGTAGATGCATCGACGTTGTAATGACTGCATACCTTTTCGATGATGTCTTCTACACTGAGCGGTTTTACTTCTGCACAGCGTACTGCTTTCCGTACGATGCGTTGTGCCAAATCCAAGTCGATTTCACGCTTGAACAGGATAGACTGAGCCAGCAATGAGTTTACAATACCTTCCAGTTCACGTACACTTTCGTTTACGTTTTCCGCGATATAGCAAATCACAGATTCAGGAATAGTCAAACCGTCACGACGAATCTTATTGCGCAAAATGTTTTTACGCAATTCTACATCCGGTTTTTCCAATTCGGCTACAAGTCCCCATTTAAAACGGGTAAGCAGACGGTCTTCCATACCCTGCAACATAACAGGAGCACGGTCGGAAGTAAGAATCAACTGCTTGCCGTTCTGGTGCAGATGGTTGAAAATGTGGAAGAATGTATTCTGTGTTTTGGTGACTCCTGCAAACTCCTGAATATCATCAATAATCAGTACATCAATAGTTTGATAGAAACTGATGAAATCGTTGAAGTGGTTGGTACGTACGGAGTCTGTATATTGAACCTGAAACAAGTGTGCAGATACGTACAGTACACGTTTTTCCGGATACAGTTCTTTGATACGAGTACCAATGGCATTGATCAAATGGGTTTTTCCCACACCTGACGGTCCGTACAAAAACAACGGGTTGAATGTACGTGCAGGGTTCTGTGCTACTGTTTCAGCTACAGTGCGTGAAAACTCATTACTGTTTCCTTTGATGAAGTTCTCGAAGTTGTAGTTCGGGTTTAGATGTGGATCTAAATCCTGTACAGCTGGAGCTTGTAAAGGATTAGGTGCTTTATTACCGTTATGGATAGGAGCCTGTGCAGGTAAAGCCTGTGAACGTTTTGTTCCTTCTATGTTGATGGTAATATGGTTGGTCTTATCTGTAAGTATAGAATACATCAACTCAGTACCTTCACCTATTTCTTTATAGATAGCGGTACGGAGCAACCCCACATATTTTTCTTCCAGATATTCATAAAAGAAAGGGCTGGGAACGCCGATTGTCAAAGCTTTGTCCTCGTATTTCAAGGGGACAATAGGCTCAAACCAAGTTTTAAAGGCTGTCGGATTAACGTTGTCCTTAATAAAGTTTAAGCAACGTTGCCACAATACAATAGCCTGATTGTTTTCAATCATATTTACGTCGTTATTAATAAAGCAAATCTTCTACAGCTGCAAATGTCGGAATGAAATTTTAGAAAAACAAATACATTTTTCTTTGCTTTTTTGCTTTTAATTATATTCTATTGGAGTTCAATGGGTTATTAAAGTATGGATGATGTTTTTTAAATGAAAGCTCTTGCATATCTCCAATGCTTTGTAAATTAGAATTTTACTTAATATTGGGAATGTCAGATAAATAATCACCCACTGTTTAATACATTGTTAATTAGTGATTTATTAAGATAGTGTAATAGAGTGTATAAGTGGGTGATTATTTAGATATAATCTATATAAGCTTTGTTATTTATCTTTTTTTCCAAACAATGAAAAGTGTACGTAACGTTTAGGATGTGCCTTTAAATCTTCTAATAACGCTGCTGCATTTGCTGTGCTGGCATTTAAATTATAATACAATGCTGAGTCGTTCATCAGTAATCCTAAAGAGTTGTCTTTACGGTTTAATTTATCTGTCAGCAAGCGTACATTGTTCAGTGTAGAGTCTACTTTCATGAAAGTAGATGCATAGTTTACGTCCTTCAGGTTATTGGTAATAACTTTCAGGTTTTGGGTGATTTCAGTTACGTTATTTGTCAACTCCGGTACATCGGTCTTCATTAGAGTGTTTAATTGGCGGCTGGTTGCGTTAAGTGAAGCGGTCAGCTGCTCTGCATTGTGCAGAGTGTTCTCCAAAGCCGGATCGCCTAACAATTTGTTTAGAGAAACTAAGATCGAGTCGAGTTTCGGCATCATCTGCTTCATCTGTGGAAGCAGTGTCTTTTCTGCTTCTCCTAAAATTCCAGTGTTGGCTACTCCGGGAAGAGTATCTTTTTCTGTATAATAGGTTTGACTGTCAAGATTGAAATGCAAGTTCATCTTGACTGTACCCAGCATTTCGGTGACCAATTCTGCGTGGCTACCTGTTGGGATTTTCATCGCTTCGTCCAATTCTACTCCTACAACCACATGGCCGGGATTCTGGAAATTATATTCAATGTCGCGTACAATACCGATTTTAAATCCATTGGCAAATACCGGACTGGATTTTGCCAATCCATTAATGTCGGAAAATTCTACATAATAGTAACTTTCTGGCTTGAATGTGTTGATTCCTTTCAGGTAGTTGAAGCCAAAGAAAAGAATAAGCAGGGAAGCGATACCTGCCAAGCCGATTTTTACTTCTTTTTTCATCTTGTTGTATTGTTCTAGTTTTATTTGTTCTTTTTAAATTCTCTAATAGCTTGATTTATATTCATTTTTTCTCCGTCTTTGAACGCGATGATAAATGCATCTTTAAACTTTGCATCTACTTTGCTGCGTTTCAGACGTAGTATCTTGTTGTAGTCGGTACTTTCACCGTACGTATATTTGTAGATACCTTTTTCTTTATATCGGTCTACGGGAGATAAGCCTTTAAATTGTCTGCTGTTCTTAGGCAACACCTTGTCTGATGTCAAGATTTGTATCTTGAATACCGGCTTACTGGAGGTATTACTCTTAGAACTTCGAGAAATTTCTTTTGGCTGGGCCGTTTGGGCAGTTTGCACCGGTTGGGTATCGGCAGCTGTGGGCTCTTCAATTACGATATCCTCTTCTACTTCTACCGGTTGAGAAGAAGTGAGAACTCCCGGAGAAGAAGTCTTCTTGTTTGCTTTGTAGTTGACAAAAGCTTGATAAATACTCTGTGCCAGCATGCTCGATCCGTTGCTTGACAGGAGGTAAGCTTCTTCGTTTGGATTGGTGATATAGCCTAATTCAATCAACACACTGGGCATAGATGTTTCCCGAAGAACCAGAAAACCGGCCTGATGCACTCCTTTGTCTATTCTGCGTGCTTTGTGTCGGAACTGTTGCTGAATCAGCTGTGCGAAGTTGACACTTTGAGCCATATTTTTGTCTTGCAGAAATTCGAAGATGATGTAACTCTCGGAAGAATTAGGGTTGAATCCTGCATATTGTTTTTGATAGTCATCCTCGATAAGGATAACGGCATTTTCCTTTTGCGCCACTTCCAGATTTTCCTGTGTACGGTGCAATCCCAATGTATAGGTTTCCGTTCCACTTACTCTGCTGCTTCGGGAAGCAATCGAGTTGGTATGAATTGAAATGAAAAGATCGGCCTTTGCTTCGTTTGCAATCTCAGCCCGGCGGTGAAGCGGTACGAATACATCAGAGCTTCTGGTGTATACCACTTTAGTATCCGAATGATTGTTCTGAATCAGTTTCCCGAGTTTAAGTGCCACACTGAGGTTGATGTTCTTTTCTTTTCCCCGCTTTCCTATGGCCCCGGGGTCATGTCCTCCGTGTCCGGCATCGATTACCACGGTAAATTTTTTAGGGGACGCGGCATGCATCGCATTTTCCGGAATAAAAATCCATAGGAAAATGCAGATGATATATACTGTGTAAACTATGTTATTCCTCATATTAGGGGACAAAGTTAATAGAATTTTTACAGACTTTGGGCGTTAAAGAGGGAAGAAATACTTTTTATAAGCGATAATGTCTATAAAAACCAATAAAAATACTATGGCTTTGTTGGCTTTTACGTATTTTTGCCGATAAAATGAACATTTTGTCATGTTGAGATTTATAAAAAACTGGACACTGCCGCTGGCGATGCTTGCCGGAGTGATTGGATATTTCTGTTTTTCCGAATTGGATTTTCTGGCTCCTACGAAGCCTGTAGTAAAAGTTGCAGTGAGTTTCCTGACTCCTTTTCTGATATTTTCTCAGTTGTTGCTTACCTTTTGTAAAGTAGAGGTGAAAGAGCTGACTCCTAGAGGCTGGCATGGATGGTTGCTTTTGTGTCAGTTGGTTTCGGCTGCTGTAGTAGCCGGGGTGTTGTATACCTGTGCATTGGATGAAGCCTGGCGTGTAGCGTTAGAAGGAATGTTGGTTTGTCTGATTTGCCCTACGGCTACAGCAGCTGCAGTGGTGACCGGCAAGTTAGGAGGAAATGCAGCCGCACTGACGACGTATACGTTAGCTTCCAATTTGCTGGCGGCTGTTTTTGTTCCACTTGTTTTCCCTTTGGTGGAGCCGTCGACAGTCGAGTTTATGACTGCATTTCTTTATTTGCTGGGTAAAGTATTTCCCTTGTTGCTTTTCCCTTTCTTTCTCGCTTTGCTGCTGCGGCATTTTCTTCCTTCGGTGCATCGTTTTCTGGTAGGCTTGAAAGACATGGCATTTTATCTGTGGGCGGTAGCACTTACTATTGTCATGGCACAGACCACCCGTTCGGTGGTAGAGGGAGATGTGGCTGTCTCGGAAGAAATATTGATAGCTACCCTTATCTTAGTGGTTTGTGTGTTGCAGTTTGCTGTCGGAAAGTGGATAGGAGGCCGCTATCAGGAGCGTATTAGCGGGGGACAGGCATTGGGACAGAAAAATACAGTATTGGCTATTTGGATGGCTTATACTTATCTCAACCCGGCATCAGCTATTGCTCCCGGTAGTTATGTATTGTGGCAGAATCTTATTAATAGCTGGCAGCTTTGGAAGAAAAGGAAACAAGAGGAACAATAAAATATTGCCGGTCTGACAGTATTTTGTAAGTAAGATAGGGGCAATAGACTTCCTCTCTTGCGTTTATATTGAAAGAAACGGGTAACTGCTTTCGGTTAAGGGAGTAAATAAACCTGAAATCAGGAGCAGAAGCCTTGAAGAAAATAAACCTTAAATCGAAAAATAATGAAAGAAAGTGAACTTTGTAAAGACATGCCGTCTCATTATGCGGCTTGTCTGCACGCGGACTGTCCTTGTGCGGCATCTTGTCTGCATCAACTTGTGTATCAGCCACTGATGGAGAAAGAAGCTGTTTTCTACCTTATCAGTCCTCTTCGCTGTACCAAAAATCAGTCGTGTGTCTATTATCGCAATGCAGAGCCGGTGCGTTATGCGTTCGGTTTTAAAGGCATGAAAGAAAAGATGTATCCTGCCCAGTATCGTAAATTCATGTCTGTGCTGACTGCGTATTTTGGGTATAATCCCTATTTCGACCGCAAAAAAGGGAAACGTGCCCTTCCTCCTAAGGAGCAAGAATTCATTTTGCAAACGTTGAAAAAGTTGGGAATAGAAGAACCTTTGGAGTTCGACCGTTACGAAAATCGGGTCAATTGGAAAGACTGATACTCCTTACATGTAAAAACTGCACTCATTGCCCGAAAAAAATACACTACTTTCAAGTAGTGAGTACAGTTTTTACATGTAAGTACTGGCGAGTATTAAAATCGTGGCTTGCCATATTCCGGTTATATTCGTGCTATGGTATCTTTGGCGGTGTGTTATTATTGAGGTATTTTATTTTTATATAAGCTAGTATTATTTGCTTAATAAATTGTTATCATATGTTTATATATGGCCTTAATAGTTAAATGATGTTAGCAAAAGGTTTTAGAAGGCTCAAAAAAGGCATGTTTACAAATGTTAATTCGTATTAGTGAAATAAGAATTATTTTTTTGTGGTAACAAAGGTAAACATTATTAAATTAGTATGGAAGAAAGTCTAAAATTTGCTCCTGAAACAATGGACAAGGTTGGTTTATTGAGGATGTATTTAGAGGAGGGTATGTCAATTGATGAAACAATGAAGAAAATGAAAATTTCGGAAGAGAATTTTTTTCAGTTATATGAATTGGCATTATCAGATGAGTATAAAACTTTGATGGAACAGGCAGAACAAGAGAGGGTGAATAACTTTTTTTACTTAATTGACGAAAGATGTAAAGAGAGAGAAAAAGAAATTGAAGAGAAAGAGAAAAGAAATAAAGAAAATATTAATCTATTATCTGTTTTAACTGAAGAAGATCTCTCTCAGGCTGTAGTATTCGTAGTCGAATATAGTATAAATCTATCAGAAGTGAAATATTATTATTTAGGTAGTTATAAAACTATTTGCGATAAATTTTGGGTAACTTATGTGCCTGATATGTCAGAACAAGCCATATGTCAAACAATAAAGGAAAGAATGAGAGAAAAGGGGTTCCATAATGTAAGGAATCTGAAACTACTTTCTCCTGTAATGGCTTATATGGAGTATCTGGAAGCAATAAAAGCCAAAAAGAAAAAAGACTTGGTCAGCTTTGAGGCTGATAATTATTTTATTAATATTGCTAAAAAGAGAATAGGTTTATAAGTAAAATTTTAAATATGATGTTATGAATAATTTAAGAGGAATAGGTGAGAATCTAAACTTAATAGAGAAGTTCAAACAGTCTAAGTTGTATGAATTGCTAAAAGCAAACAAAAATGAGTTTTTAACTTGTATAAGAGATAATGAGATAGCAGTATATTATAATTCAGATCGTGTTGCTAAGGTGTATTTAAGTCGGGGACAACTGAAATGTAAGATAAATACTTATTATATGAATGATTCCTATCAGACTGAAACGGATACTAAAAGCAATGAAAAAGTGTATCGTATTGAAGATATAGTAAGTAATATCGACAAGATTAAAAGAAATAGCGATAAGCGTTGTACTCCGGAAAAGAAAGCGCAACAAGCCATTGTCTCAGCCAATAATGCCAATCCCAATTCGGAGTGGTTTTGCTTTGATATCGAGTATCGTCAATCGCAAAAAGTACAACAGAAGGATTTTTTTACAGGTAGATTTGATATTCTTGCTATTTCTAAGAAATCTCCTCATCGGCTTGCTGTAATTGAACTTAAGTATAATACTAATTCGATTGGTGGAAAATCTGGTATAGTAAAGCATATTAGTGATTTTAAGATATTTACTGATTCGGAAAGATGTATTTCAAATTTAAAGAATGAAGTTCGTCATATTATCGCCGATATGAAGTCTTTGGATTTGCCTTCTATTCATTTGGAATATGATCAGATTGAGGATCCGAAGTTTTATGTAATCTGTCTATACGATACAGAAGAGTCGTCTCGTGGTACAGTGGGAGCATATTTATTCAGCGATAAAAGAGAGGGATGGGAGATAAAAAAAACTTCAAAATTTAATATTATGAAAAAAATGGAATACGACATTGAATCTCCAAGTTGTCCGATAAAGGTTTCTTTCCTTTTTAAACAGGTAAAATCACCTATAGATTTAGGAATTACAGATATATTGAATGCAGAACAATACGATAAAGAATGAGAATAACCATACATCGGGGAATTGATCAGATTGGTGGATGTATTACAGAGATAGAATCTGTTGATGGAACCAGAATCCTTATTGATTTGGGACATAATCTTCCGCAAGGAGAAGTGGAGGAGTACGACTCATTGGATAAGTCAGAAGATTTGGAGACCCTCTTAAAGGGGGTCTCACATATCTTTTATTCTCATTATCACTCAGACCATATCGGATTTGAAAGTAAAGTCCCAGATTCCGTACAGCAACATCTTGGTTCTTTATCTCTTAAAATGCTGAGGGTTTTAAGAGAACATATGAGCTATGCCCCTTCATTAAGAGATGAGGCTTATAAAAGTTTATTGGCATTGGAACGTTTTAACAAATACAATTCCTATAAACGGGAAATATATGGAGGTATTGCAATTACTCCTTTGCCGGTAAGTCATTCTGCTATTGATGCTCATATGTTCTTTATAGAATGTGATGGGAAGACGGTACTTCATACTGGTGATTTTCGTGATCATGGTTATAATGGCAAAGAATTGCTGCAAAATGTATTTTCATACATATCACACCCAGTTGATGTTCTTATTACAGAAGGTACATTACTGGGCAGAAACGATCTTAGAATGATAACTGAATATCAGTTAAAAGAAAAAGCTAAGCTTTGTTTTAAGAAGTATAATTTTGTTCTTTGTTCATCAATGGATATTGACCGTTTGACTTCTTTTATTACCGCTTCACAGGAACAGAATCCTCAAAGGCGTATAATAGCAGACAGGTATCAGATAGAGCAGATTATGCTTATTAGGCAGAAATTTAACAAACCTTATAGTGACATATTTGCATATCCATATGGGAGGGATTGGAAGAAAGAGCTATACCGTATGCACAAATATGGTTTTTTAATGTTTGTCAGATGTTCAGATAGTTTTGTAAAATATATAGATGAAATAATGAAGGTAATGGATGTAAATCCTAATGATATTGCTTTCTTTTATTCTATGTTTTCTGGCTATATAGATAAAAAACATAAAGCCTATAGGGCTTCACTTTATAATTTTGTCAACAGATATAGCTGGAAGCTGGAATATCTGCATACGAGTGGTCATGCAAGTAAAGATACACTGAGAGAAATATGCAGCATGGCTAATCCTAATTATGCAATTATACCTATCCATAAAGAAGGTAAAGGTAATATGGGTATTCTTGGCTTAAAAACCAACTGCCCTATAATTGAAGAGACAACAACTATAAAAGATATTGAAATTTTTATCAAATGAAACTACTTCATATTTCAGATACTCATGGCAAACATAAATTATTGACCGGTTTGCCTGTAGCCGATATAATAATACATAGTGGTGATGTGGGTATGATAGGAACCGAAGAAGAAGTTATAGACTTTTTAAACTGGTTTCTCGATTTGCCTTACCGCTATAAAATCTTTGTACCTGGAAATCACGATGATTGTCTTATGGATGCGGAGATTAGTGGGTTGGATAACAATTGTTTTATTCTTTGCAATAAAGGAATAGACATAGAGGGTATAAAAATATATGGAGTCCCTGCATTTACTGAATATGCTATAACGGGTGAAGAGGACAAATATATAAACCTTATTCCTGATGACATAGATATTCTCGTTACACACCAGCCTCCTTATGGTATTCTTGATTATTCAGACGGTGTACATTATGGGTCTGTCTTGCTGTTAAAGCGATTGATGGAGATTAAACCGAAATTTCACTTGTTTGGACACATACATGATGCATATGGTATTGAAAAAGGACAATATACACTTTTTTCAAATTCCTCGGTTATGGACAATAATTATCAATTAAAACACAAAGCGAATTTATTGGTTATAAATAGAACTGGAAATGTTTGATGTATATTCCCTATTATTTTAGGAATAAAAGATTAAAAGAGAAATAAAGAGTTTTGTGTTGTCTTGTTGTGTAAATCATTGTGGTTCAAAATATTTTGTTATATTTGTGCTCGGTATTATAACAAATTTATATAGATTTACTATGAAAAAGGCTATATTTTTAGCATGTGGGATATTGTGGGGTTGTACAATAACCATGCAGGCAGAAGACCTGCCTTATAAGAATCCAAAGCTCTCTGTAGAAGAGCGTGTAGAGGATTTGCTGAAGCGAATGACAGTGGAAGAAAAGTTCTGGCAAATTTACATGATGCCCGGAGATTTGGATGCCGGAAAAGAACGTTTTAAAGATGGTATTTTCGGGTTCCAGGTAGCTACTGTCGGATCGTCCGATCCGCAAATGCGCCAGATGCTTCAATACAATCCGAAGATGACAGCGGCCGAAACCGTAAAAAAAGTGAACCGCATTCAGCGCTATTTTGTAGAAGAGACTCGCTTGGGTATTCCTGCCATTATTTTCGATGAAGCTTTGCATGGACTGGTGCGTGGAGGAGCAACTGCATTCCCGCAATCTATCGCCTTGGCTGCGACATTCGATACTACGCTGGTCAGCCGGGTGTCTACCGCCATTGCCCGTGAAACAAAAAGCCGCGGAATCCGACAGATTCTTTCTCCGGTGGTCAATCTGGCTACAGATGTACGTTGGGGACGTGTAGAAGAGACTTATGGCGAAGATCCTTGTCTTTCGGCTGATATGGGAGTCAGTTTCGTGAAGAATTTCGAACGAATGGGTGTGATTACTACTCCGAAACATTTTGCAGTCAATTCCGGTGACGGTGGGCGTGACAGTAACCCGATTCATTATACGGAACGTTTCCTGGAAGAAACTCATCTGGTACCGTTTAAGGCTTGTTTCCAGCAGGGTGGTTCCCAGTCGGTAATGACTGCATATAATATGATAGATGGTACACCTTGTACGGCTAATTCCTGGCTTACTATCGATAAGCTCCGTAAAGAGTGGGGCTTCGACGGTTTTACTATTGCTGATGCCGATGCGGTAGGTATTATTCATAAACTGCACCATACTATTAATAATTGGGAAGAAGCTGGAGCTACGGCTGTGAACAATGGACTTGATGTTATTTTCCAGACTACTTATGAAGAGCATGAACCTTTTTTGGAAGCATGTCGTAAAGGGCTGATAACGGAAGAGGCTTTGAATAGAGCGGTACGTCAGGTCTTGAAGGCTAAGTTCCGTTTGGGATTGTTTGAAAATCCGTATATGGATGAATCGGAAGCCGACCGCTGGAATGCCTGTGCAGAGCATCGTGCCTTGGCTCAGGAGGCTGCTGCCCGTTCGATGGTATTGCTGAAAAATGAAAACCAGCTGTTGCCTTTGTCGCGCGACTTGAAGCGTATTGCTGTCATTGGTCAGGATGCTGCAGAGGCTCGTTTAGGTGGATATAGCGGTCCTGGTGTAAATAAAATCAGCATTGTAGAAGGATTGAAAAAAGAACTGGCCGGTAAAACGGAGGTAATCTATGAAGAGGGCTGTAAGCGTATGAATCCGAAATGGCTGACTATCCCGGAAAACTGCCTTTCTCAAGAAGACGGAACCTCAGGATTAGCAGCTTCTTATTTCAAGAATATCCGTTGGGAGGGAACTCCTGCTTTGAAACGGAATGACAAGGCTGTGCAGTTTTCGTGGACGCTCTTTGCTCCGGATTCTTGTCTGGCTGTAGACTGGTTCTCGGTAGAATGGAACGGAAAACTGAAAGCGCCGGTTTCAGGAGATTATCAGATTGGTCTGGAAGGAAATGATGGATATCAGTTGTGGATTGATGGTAAAAAGGTAATCGACCGTCCCGAAAAGGCGTCTTTCCGTACCGAAGTTGTTCCTTTCCGTTTGGAAAAAGGAAAAGAATATGCAGTAAAAGTCCGTTTCTATGAAAATACCCGTAACGCCCGTATCCGTTTGGTATGGAATGTAGGAGTACAGAATGAAGATGCTTCCATTGAAAAAGCAGTGCGTGCTGCAGCTTCGGCTGATGTGGCTGTTGTGGTGGCAGGTATCGAAGAAGGTGAATTCCGCGACCGTGGCTATCTGACTTTGCCGGGACGTCAGGAAGAACTTATCAAGCGTGTGGCTGCTACCGGAAAACCGGTTGTGGTAGTGCTGGTTGGTGGTAGTGCTGTAGTGATGTCCGAGTGGCTGGATAAAGTACCGGCAGTGCTGAATGCCTGGTATCCGGGTGAAGCTGGTGGTGCTGCAGTAGCTGATGTCTTGATGGGGGATGCCAATCCTTCCGGAAAACTGCCGATTACTTATCCGATAGATGAGGCTCAGTTGCCGTTGAACTATAGCCATAAACCTACCGGAAGAAGCGATGATTATCTGAATCTGACAGGTGAGCCTTTGTTCCCCTTCGGTTATGGATTGAGCTATACTGAATTCGAATACAATAATCTGAAAGTACAGCCTTCTGGTAAACATACTTATAATGTTTCATTTACAATCCGTAATGTCGGAAAATACAAAGGTTATGAAGTACCTCAACTTTATTTGAGAGACAAAGTTGCTTCAGTTACCCAACCGATAACCCGTCTGATTCATTATGCAGCTATAGAATTGAATCCGGGAGAAGAAAAAACGGTATCGTTTATCGTAAACGAACACGATCTTTCTATGTTGGACAAATCGATGAACCGGGTGGTAGAGCCGGGTGATTTCCGTTTGATGATTGGCCGTTCTTGCAAGGATATCCGTTTGCAGGAAGTGATTAATGTAAAAGAATAAATATCGGAGATAAATATAGATTGTGTTTTTAATGATACGGAGACTATTTCAATTTGAGATAGTCTCCGTGTTTTTTTCTATTGTTGGCAATTACTGATCCAAGATTATTCTGATAATTTTTCTTTTTTGATTTCTGTAAGGTAAAAGCGGAAGAAAGCATCTTTTATTTCATCACGGACACGGTGAAATTCCGAATCAATGAATTCTGCTGTTCCGGTAGCGTGCGAAGGATCGTCAAAACCAATATGAAGTCGTTTTCCTACTTTGCCGATGAATGCAGGGCAGTTTTCGTTTGCACCTCCACAGACTGTAATCACATAATCCCATTCTTGGTTGAGGTATGTATTTAGGGACAGTCGCGAAATAGGCTTAAAATTATAACAAATTGATTGTCAATG
>ERZ791743.720-NODE-720-length-26751-cov-9.137062_pt1 | contig 26751 bp, 26 predicted proteins | sample MGYA00509952_ERZ791743 | MGnify/ENA primary metagenome ERZ791743 (study PRJEB30046, sample SAMN00792040) | human gut metagenome | study: EMG produced TPA metagenomics assembly of the A metagenome-wide association study of gut microbiota in type 2...
AGAAATAGTAAAGAAAAAAGAAATAGTAAAGAAAAAAGAAATAGTAAAGAAAAAAAGAAATAGTAAAGAAAAAAAGAAATAATAAAGATAATAGAGAAAACTATAGATTAGGGAGGTTGTTGAAATGAAAAATTATGATGCAATTGTAATAGGATTTGGAAAAGGTGGTAAAACTTTGGCTGGAGAAATGGCAAATCATGGTTGGAAGGTTGCTGTTGTGGAAAAGTCAGATAAAATGTATGGAGGAACTTGCATAAATGTAGGGTGTATCCCCACAAAATATCTCATAATAGAAGCTGGAAAAAATAAGTTTAAAAAATTAAATTCTATTGAAGAATATGCAGAAGTATATAGAAATACAATAGAAAAAAAGAATGAGTTAATTTCTCTTTTTAGAAAGAAAAACTATGACAACCTTAATGATAGAGAAAATATTGATATATATACTGGTGAAGGTTCTTTTGTAAATGAAAAAGTAATAGAAATAAAATTAAAAGATGAAATTATTCAAATAAAAGGAGAAAGAATATTTATAAACACAGGAGCAGAAACTGTTATTCCTCCTATAAAAGGATTAAAAGAAAATAAGTATGTATATGACAGTGAAGCTATAATGCAATTAAAAGAACTGCCTAATAAACTAGTTATAATAGGTGGAGGATATATTGGGTTGGAGTATGCAGACATGTATAATAATTTTGGGTCTGAAGTAATTGTTTTAGAAGGAAGTCCTTTATTCATACCACGTGAAGACAGGGAAATAGCAGATGAAATACAGAAAGTTATGGAAAGAAAGGGTATAAAATTTGTCTTAGGAGCAAAGGTAACAGAGGTGCAAGAAAATAAAGTTAGATATGAAAAAGACGGAGAGATTAAAACAATAGATGGTGATGCTATTCTTGTTGCTGTAGGAAGAAAACCTAATATAGAAGGATTAAAACTGGAAAATGCAGGTATAAAAACTACTGAAAGAGGAGCAGTATTAGTTGATGATAATCTTCATACATCTGTAGATAAAATTTGGGCTATGGGAGATGTTCATGGAGGATTACAATTTACATATACTTCTCTTGATGACTATCGTATAATCCGTAGTGAACTTTTTGGGGATAAGAAATATTCTTTAAAGGAAAGAGGACCAGTTCCATATACTGTATTTATTGAACCACAGTTTTCAAGAGTGGGAATGACAGAAGAAGAGGCAGTTCAAAAAGGATATAAAGTTAAAACTTCAAAGATGCCTGCAGCAAATCCAAGAATGAAAATATCAGGTGAAACTGATGGGCTTTTAAAAGCTGTTGTAGATGCAGAAACTGGAAAAATATTAGGAGCATCATTATTTTTTGCTCAGTCAGGGGAAGTTATAAATAATATAAGACTTGCAATGATGGCAGATAAAGATTATACTTTTTTAAGAGATGGGATTTTTACACACCCTACAATGAGTGAAACATTGAATGATCTTTTTGGGCAGATAAAGTAAAGAAGGAGAAAGAATGAAAAATCAGTATGAATTACCATGTAATATAGCACAGACATTGAACGTAATAGGAGATAAATGGACTCTTCTGATTGTTCATGAAATAATGCTTGGGGATAAGAGTTACAATGAACTTTTGAATAAATTAAAAGGAATAGCATCTAATCTTTTGTCTACTCGATTAAAATCTTTAGAGGAAGATGGAATAATCAAAGGAGAACTATATCAGGCACATCCACCAAGATACAAGTATACTTTAACAGAAAAAGGAAGGGATCTTCAAGATGTATTTAATAGTATAATTCTTTGGGGAAGCAGACATTTAAATAAATGTTATAAAAAACTTGTAGCTAAGAAAAGTGGACATAAAGTAGAAATTAAATATTATCTTCCTGAAACAAAAGAATTGTTGAATAGAGAAGAGGTTGAAGCAAGAGAAATATGTTAAAAATTTGATTATTTCAAAATCTTTTTAATAAAAATTACTTGTTAAATAGTTAAGAAGCTGTCACATTATTCTCAAATACTAAATTTAAAGTTTGAAAATTTTTATTAGTACATAAAAAGAAGGAGATATTGCATTAAAGAGGGAGTATCATAATTCAAACAAAAGAAAATAAAATTTCATCTTGACTTTGAAATGAAAATAATGTATCATAAATAAATCTTAAAAGTCCTATAGTTATATAGGACTTTTATTATAGCACTATTGAAATTCTTAGGGAAAGAGGAGGGAAAATGGACAGCATATTGCAGATAGTGAAGAGCATAAATAATGTTCTTTGGAGTTACTTATTGATTTTTTTACTGTGTGGAACAGGAATAATGTATACAGTAATGCTGAAGGGAGTTCAGATTACTAGATTTATGGACAGTGTTAGAAAAGTATTTCATAGAGGTTCAAGAAAAGGCAAAGCCGACTCCCAAGGAATGAATTCCTTTCAATCTCTGGCTACAGCTGTAGCAGCACAAGTTGGAACAGGAAATCTGGCTGGAGCAGCTACTGCTATAGCAGCAGGTGGACCAGGGGCTATATTCTGGATGTGGGTTACAGCTTTTTTTGGAATGGCAACTATATTTGCTGAAGCTGTTCTTGCTCAAATATATAAAGAAGATATAAATGGAGAAGTGAGAGGAGGACCAGCATTTTATATCAGTAAAGGATTAAAATGTAAAGGACTGGCAGTATTTTTTTCCATAACTATAATAATTGCTCTTGGGTTTGTAGGAAATATGGTACAGGCCAATTCTATAGGAGAAGCATTTAAGGAAGCCTTTGGTATAAATCCGATTATAATGGGAGCTATAACAGTTGTCATAGCAGGACTTATATTCAGAGGTGGAGTTAAGCAGATAGCTTCCTTCACAGAAAAAGTAGTTCCTTTTATGGCAGTATTGTATATGGTTGGAGGACTATATATACTTCTTTCTAACCTAAGTGGGACTATTCATGGGATAGAAATGATATTTGTAGGAGCATTTAACCCTAGAGCTGCCACTGGGGGACTACTAGGAGTGGGAGTAAAGCAGGCTGTAAGATATGGAGTTGCAAGAGGATTATTTTCCAATGAAGCAGGAATGGGAAGTACACCTCATGCCCATGCTATAGCTAAGGTCAGGAATCCTATAGATCAAGGTATAATTGCAATGTTTGGAGTGTTTTTTGATACCTTTATAATACTTACTATAACTGCTCTTATAATATTAGCAAATGTACCAATAGATGGAAAAATGACAGGTATATCATTAACACAGTTTGCATTTAAACAGGGAATGGGACAATTAGGAACAATATTTGTAGCTGTTGCTCTTCTTTTCTTTGCTTTTTCTACTATTATAGGCTGGTATTTCTTTGGGGAAGCAAATATCAGATATCTTTTTTCCAGTAAGAAAAGTGTGGACATATATTCATATGTAGTTTTAGTTTTTATATTTCTAGGCTGCCTTTTAAAGGTGGAATTAGTATGGGAACTTGCTGATATGTTCAATGGACTTATGGTCCTACCTAATATAATTGCACTTATTGGATTATCCAGTGTAGTTAAAAAAGGGCTGGAAGAATATAATAGAAGAGAAGGAGATTTTAAGTAGGAAAGGACGATTTACTTTAAGAATTTTTCAATAGTGTGTAAGAATAAAATAAAAATTTGACAAAATCATTTTTAAGGAATATAATCGTAAAAAAGAAAATAATAATTAAAATTGCTAGGGGAGCTGAAAAGCTGAGAAGGATAAAACCTGACCCTTGGAACCTGATCTGGATAGTACCAGCGGAGGGAAGCAAGTTTATTTTTCAGCCTCATTGAGATTTAGTTGGCAGAAAGTAGAACAATTGCTCTGTACCGTTTGGTATAGGGCATTTTTTATTTTCTGTCCTATAGCTCAGGAATAAAAACAACAGGAGGAAAAATATGTATTCTACACAAATGGAAGCAGCAAAAAAAGGTATCTTCACAAAAGAGATGGAGATAGTAGCAAGAGATGAAAATATGACAAAAGAGGAACTTATGGAAAAAATGGCTCAAGGGAGAATTGTTATACCTGCCAATATTAACCATAAAAATCTTTATCCAAGAGCAGTAGGAGAAAGAACTAAGACTAAAGTCAATGTAAATCTTGGAGTATCAGAAGATTGTTGTGATTATTGTGGGGAAATGGTAAAAGTACAGAAGGCCATTGAATATGGAGCAGATGCAATAATGGATTTAAGTACTTTTGGAGATACTAAGAAATTTAGAAGAGAGCTTGTGGAAAAATCATCAGTTATGCTTGGAACAGTACCTATGTATGATGCAGTTGCAAAATTGGGAAAAAATATAAAGGATATGTCTATTGAAGATCTATTTAGAGTAGTAGAGGAGCATTGTGAAGATGGAATAGATTTTCTTACTATTCATGCTGGATTAAACAGGACTTGTGTAGACAGATTAAAAAATAATAAAAGATTGACTAAAATTGTAAGCAGAGGGGGTTCTATACTTTTCCAATGGATGATGCTGAATGATAAGGAAAATCCTTTCTTTGAGCATTATGACAGACTTCTTGAGATTTGTAGAAAATATGATGTTACACTTAGTTTGGGAGATGGACTTAGACCTGGAAGTATTCATGATTCAACAGATGCGCCTCAAATACAGGAATTGCTTATACTTGGGGAACTTACAAAGAGAGCATGGGAAAAAGATGTACAAGTAATGATAGAGGGGCCGGGACATATACCTATGCATGAAATAGTTACAAATATGCAGCTTGAGAAAAAATTATGTCACAATGCTCCTTTCTATGTGCTGGGACCTTTAGTTACAGATATTGCTCCAGGATATGACCATATTACAGCTGCTATAGGGGGAGCTATTGCAGCATCTTCAGGAGCTGACTTTCTTTGCTATGTAACACCAGCAGAACATTTAAGACTGCCTACTCTTGAGGATATGAAAGAAGGAATAATGGCATCTAGAATAGCAGGACATGCTGCTGATATAGCAAAGGGGTTGAAAGGTGCTGTAGAATGGGATCATAGAATGAGTAAATTCAGAGGAGAACTTAATTGGAAGGGAATGTTTGCAGAATGTATAGACCCTGAGAAAGCAGAAGCATATAGGGCGTCCTCTGCTCCTATTGAAGAGGAAGTATGTACTATGTGTGGAGATTTATGTCCAATGAAAAGATGCAATGAAATATTAGACTAAAGATAGAAAGGAAGAATATGAATATAATTTTAAATGGAAAAAATTATTCATTAGAAGAAAATTTTACTGTTCAGAAACTTCTTAAAAAATTAGAGGAGGACTGGTCATTAGATCTCAGTGGAGCAGTTGTTCTTGTAAATGATGAAATAGTAAAAAAAGATAGATGGGAAGAAAATAAAATATTTGAAAATGCAGAAATAGAAGTGCTTTCTTTTGTATCTGGGGGATAGTTGTAATAATGTTTAAAAAAAAATCTTAATATTAAATGTAAATAAGATACTTATATTTCAAAATATTTATGTAATTTATTATTAGAAGTATAATTTTAGAGCTTTTTAATGGAAAGATTTGTATTTAATTTTATTTATAAAACATAAAAGAATAAATGATTAGCTTCTAATATAGTAATTCTGTTAATCAGAGATATCTTATTTCTGATTAGCAGAAAGATATTATAAATTAATTTATGCTTTGTTTATTTTAATTAACTATAGAAATCTTTCTGAAGTTTTAAAACTTAATCTAATTTTTATTTTACATATATTGAATAGAAAAGGAAGGTAAAATGGATAAATTTATATTAAAAGGACATGAATTTGGAAGCAGACTTCTTACAGGGACAGGAAAATTTTCTGATAAAAATTTAGTAGCTCCTATGCTGGAAGCCAGTGGATCACAAATAATAACAATGGCATTGAGAAGAATAAATTTTCAAAATCCTAAGGAGAATATTTTAAATTATATACCTAAACACATAACACTTTTACCTAATACTTCAGGAGCAAGAACAGCAGAAGAAGCAGTAAAAATAGCAAGAATTGCAAGAGAGGCTGGGTGTGGAGATTTTATCAAGATAGAAATAATTAATGATTCACAATATCTTATGCCTGATAATTCTGAAACAATAAAGGCTACAAAAATATTAGCTGATGAAGGATTTATTGTACTTCCATATATGATGCCTGATCTTATAGCTACAAAAAGAATGGAAGATGCAGGAGCAGCAGCAGTTATGCCTTTAGGTTCTCCTATTGGTTCAAATAGAGGAATAGTTACCAAGCCTCTTATTGAAATGATGCTGGAAACTAACAGAGTCCCTATAATAGTAGACGCAGGAATAGGAAAACCATCTGATGCAGCAATAGCTATGGAGATGGGGTGTGATGCTGTTCTTGTAAATACAGCAATAGCTACAGCTCAAGATCCAGTAAAAATGGGGAGAGCTTTTTCATTAGCTGTAGAAGCTGGAAGAGAAGCTTTTCTTGCAAAAATTGCAGAGGAAAAGAAATATGCCAGTGCCTCATCACCATTGACTGGGTTTCTTTTTAGAGGTGACGAATAAGTGAGTTACTATGATGAACTTGTAAAATGGAAAGACTTTGATTTTGAAAAATATTTTTCTAATGTTACAGATGAGGGTATAAAAGAAAGTATAAAAAAAGATAAATTGAGTGTTTATGACTACTTAAATCTTCTTTCACCTAGAGCACAAAATCATCTGGAGGAAATGGCAGTGAAAGCTGCAAAACTTACAAGGCAACATTTTGGAAATGTAATAGGATTGTATCTTCCAATATATGTTTCTAATTACTGTACAAGTAACTGTGTCTATTGTGGTTTTTCAAAAAAAAATCATATAAAAAGAAGACATATGAAATTTGAAGAGATAGAACATGAGGCACAGGAAATAGCTAAAGCAGGAATAGGTAATATACTTCTTCTTACAGGTGAGGCTAAGGGGTTGGTGGATAAGGAATATCTCAAAGGTGGAATAGATGTATTGAAAAAATATTTTTCTTCTGTTTCAATAGAAGTAATGCCTTTAGATGAAGAGGATTATAAGTATTTGGCAGAAGATGGATTAGATGGACTTACAGTATATCAAGAAACATATGATGAAAAAAGATATGAACAGGTACATCTTTCTGGAGAGAAAAGAAATTTTAAATATCGTTTGGATACACCTGAAAGAGGAGCAAGGGCAGGAATTAGAACTATTGGAATAGGGGCTCTTCTTGGATTGGGAGGAATAAGAAGCGATGCTTTTAAAACAGGACTTCATCTGAAATATCTTATGGAAAATTATCCTAACAGCGAATTCAGTATATCTTTTCCTAGAGTAAATGAGGCAGAAGGAAATTTGAAAGACAGCTATGCTGTAGATGATTTAACTTTTGTACAGATACTTCTAGCTAATAGAATATTTCAGCCAAAAGCTGGGATAACTCTTTCAACTCGGGAAAGCCCTATAATGAGAGATAATATTGTAGCCTTGGGGGTAACAAAATTTTCAGCTGGTTCAAGAACAGAAGTTGGAGGATATACTCATGAGAATGAATCTACTGCACAATTTGATATAACTGACAATAGAAATGTAGAGGAAATAGTAAAAGCTATAAGAGGAAAAGGATTGGAAGTAGTTTATAAAGACTGGGAGATATTAGTATGAAGATAGGAATAGCTGGAAGTGGAGGGATAGGTTCTAATGTAGCTGTACATCTTGTAAGAGCAGGTGTAAAAGAATTAAAATTTGGTGACTTTGATGTTATTGAAGAATCTAATCTCAATAGACAATTCTATTTTAAAGACCAGATAGGAAAATATAAAGCAGAGATGTTGTATGAAAATCTGAAAAGAATTAATCCAGATGGAGATTTTCAATATAATATAATTAAATTTGAAAGAGAAAATATAAAAGAATTTTTTCAAGACTGCGACATAATAATAGAAGGGTTTGATAAAAAAGAGTATAAAAGCATGCTTGTAGAGGAGTTGTATCCTTTGGGAAAACTTATAATATCTGCTTCAGGAATAGCCAGTTACGACTGTAAGGAAATTCAAATCAAAGAGGCAGGAAAAAATTTATATATAGTAGGGGATTTTCAAAAAGATATTTCATGTTATAAGACATATTCTCATAAAGTATCTGTGATAGCTGCCCTCATGACAGAAATAGCGTTAAAAAGAGGTGGATATATTGAGGAATAGAATAGATATACCAAAAGGACTGTATGGAATAACTGGTGATAATTTTGCCAATGGTAAAAGTAATTATGAATGTGTAGAGGAAATGATAAAAGGTGGAATTAAAATAGTTCAATATAGGGATAAATTTAAAAGTACCAGAGAAAAAGTAGAAGAAGCAAAGGCGATAAAAAAATTGTGTCATAAAAATAATGTACTTTTTATAGTGAATGATGATGTAGCTGTTGCTATGTTGGTAGATGCTGATGGAGTACATGTAGGGCAAGATGATATGAAGCCAGATGATGTAAGAAAACTTATAGGAATAAATAAAATTATTGGTCTGTCTACTCATTCAGAGGAACAGGGAATGGCAGCATATAATAACGAAAATGTAGATTATATAGGAGTGGGACCTATATTTCCAACTACTACAAAAGATACAGCTCCAGTGGGATTGGAATATTTAGAATTTGCTGTAAAAAATCTACATCTTCCCTTTATAGCCATTGGTGGAATAAAAGAATATAATATAGATGAAATAATAAAAAGAGGAGCTCAAAGGATATGTCTTGTAAGTGATATTGTAGGAGCAGAGAATATATGTAAAAAAATTATTAATCTTAACAGTAAGATTTTGAAAAAATAATCATCATTTAATTTGATTTTGAGGTTATAATTTTCTTTTTTTTATAAGGTTAATATATTATTTCAATAGGTTAAGCCTCTTGACAATTACTAAATTAAGTATTAGAGTATAATAAGAAATGATAAATTAACTTTAAGAAAAGAGGGATTTTGTGCTAAAGATATACGACGATATAATGGGTAAGACAAATTCTAGTTTTGCATATAAAATATTAAAAGAAAACATACTTAGACTTGATTTAAAGCCGGGAGAAGAATTGCGTGAAATTGATTTGTTTCAATCTCTTAATATGAGCCGTACACCAATTAGAGAGGCACTTATTCTTTTGAAACATGATGGCTTAATAGAAACTCTTCCTCAAAGTGGAACTTTTGTTACTAAAATAGATAAAGAAAAATTTGAAGATGGAAAAATGTTAAGAATTTGTGTAGAAGAAAAAATGATACAGTTGGCTTGTGATACTTTTTCAGATGAATATCTTAAAAAATTAGAAGATAACCTCAGAAAGCAAAAATTTATCCTTGATACAACTAGAGATTATGTGGAGTTTCATAAACTAGATGTAGAATTCCATCAAATGATATTTGAAGGGGTAGGGTATAAGGATTTATTTAAAGTAACTACAGATAATTTTTTTGATTACCAGAGAGTTAGAGTTTTGAATTCATCAAATAAGATAAAAGATAATTTTATTCAAGAAAGCCATTTAAAAATATTAGATGCTATTAAAAATAAAAGGAAAGATAGAGTTCATGAACTGCTTAATGAACATTTCTCAAGATTATCAGCAAAATTAGGATATTTTATTGAAGAATATCCATTTTATTTTAAATAAGATGGAGAGGTTGGCTGAAATATTAGAGAATAATTTTAAAAATTGAAAAAGCTCTAAAGTTATACTTCTATCTGTACAGCTACCTTTTTTATTAAAAAATAAATGAAATTAGAATTTCTATAAAAATAATAAGTAGTATAAAATTGATAATATATCAAGTAGGATTGTAATTTTAGAACTTTTTTAGAAATCGTGAAAAGTATAAAATAAAATCTAGAAAAAAATAAATAAAAAAGCTGTCTGTTGACAGCTTTTTTTATGAAAATTAATTCTAAAATATATTAGAAACAGCAACTTGAAGAAGTATCACAATAAGAATTCCTATCATACCCCCACTTGCTCTTCTTCCTTTTTTTATATTATTTTTTACTTTTTCAAAATATATAATACTTCCTTTAAATCCAAGATATACAGGAAAAAGAAAGAGAAATGCCAGATACAATGAAGGAATATGGTTAGAGGTAATATTAATAAAGATTATATAAAGGATAGCATACTCGTACAATCCTCTATATCCCAGCCAGAAAGGAGCAAGAAAAAAGGCCCAGAAATTGAATCTTATGTAATCAGAGAGCCATTCGCTCATATAATGATTGAAACCATTTCCAATATGTTCCTGAAAACATTCCATATTATTTTCTATGAATTCAACATCTTCTATTAATAGTGGATTTTTCATAGTATATCTCCTTTTAGTCAGTACTGTATATAATCAATTATATCAATAATAGAAATATAAGTCAAATTTGATACTGCTAAAACATATAGATATATGTTTTTAAGAAGATGAAAGTATAACGAAAGAGAGATTAAAATTTAAAGAAAATTTTTAAGAATTAGTTTTTATTCTTTATAAGAAAAGAGTAGAAAAAATGAATGTTAGGCTTTATTTTAAATTAATTTTTTAGTATAATGAATGAATATGATAAAAAAAATGTCTTTATGGAGGGAAAGTATGAAAAAATTTTTAAAAGGTTTGTTAATTGTTGGAATGTTATTTGCCCTAATTAGTTGTGGAACTTTAGAATCACAGAAGGCTTTAGAATCTCGTTTAAAATCAATACAATCAGGGAAAGAAGCAGAGAACACAGAAGATCAACAACTTAAAGTTATAGTTAAATTATTACAAAAAATGGAGTATAAAATTTTAAAAACTACTGAAAAAGGGAATGAGTCAGAAATAGAAGTACAATTTAAAGTTGTGAATATAGCTGGATATATGCCAGATTTTATGAGGGCATTAATGCCACTTGCTTTTTCAGGAGCTTCTGAAGAAGCAATTGAAGCAGTATCAATAAAATTTTTTGATGATTTGTCAAAAGCCAAAGATATATCATTTCTTGAACAAAATCTTACAGTTTATTTAACAAAGAAAAATGGTAAATGGGAAGTAGTAAATAATGAAGAACTTTGGAATATTATAACTGGTAATGTTACAAAAGTATTTGGCGAATAAAATTTTTCTATGAAGAAGTTTTAAAAAGATATTTAAATGAAAAGAGGACTGAGAAATTAGTCTTTTTTTTATACAGTTTTGATATAGCTAAAAATTTAGAATAAAAATGATGGGTTTGATTAACCTATCTTTTTTATTTTTTGTATTTTTATCATTTTGTTTTTACATTTTTTATCAAATTACTTTTATATTTTATCATTTTGCTTTTCATTTTACAGGAAAAAACTACAAAAAAATAAAAAAACATTTGACATATCGTGCACAATATATTATAAATATATTAATATATTTAGTACTTAATTAAAACTTTGATTTCAAAAATAGTTCATAAATGGAAAGATGGTTTTATAAGATACAGTAAATAAAAGTTTTTTTACAAAAATAGAAATTAAAATAATTTAATTTAACGAATAGGGAGGGAAGAGAAGAAATGAAATTTAGCTATTATCCTGGTTGTACTTTAAAAACTAAAGCACAAGACCTTGAGAAATATGCCTTAGATTCAGCTGCTGCTCTAGGTGTAGAATTAGAAGAGCAGAAGGATTGGCAATGCTGTGGAGCTGTATTTCCATTAGGTTCAGATGAAATTGCTACAAAGCTTTCTTCAGTGAGAAGTTTAGCAGCTTCTTATGCTAAGGGAGAGAAACTTGTGACTATATGTTCTGCATGTCATCACGTAATCAAAAGAACAAATGAAGAATTAAAATCTAATGAAGATATGAGAAGAAAAGTTAATAACTATCTTCAATTAGAAAATAACTACTCAGGGGAAGGTGAAGTAATTCATTACCTTGAAATGTTGAGAGATGAAATAGGATTTGACAAAATAGCAGAAAAAGTTGTGAAGCCTCTTAACCGTAAAATAGCTGCTTATTATGGTTGTATGCTTTTAAAACCTAAAAAAGCAATGAACTTTGATGATCCAGAAAATCCATCAATAATAGAGAATTTTATAAAAGCACTTGGAGGAACTCCAGTACTTTACCCATATAGAACAGAATGCTGTGGAGCTTATCTCGCTGTAAATAATAAAGAACTTACAGAAAAAATGAGCAGTAAGATAATAAAATCAGCTTTAGATAATGGAGCAGAGGAAATTGTTACAGCTTGTCCTTTGTGCAAGTATAACTTGGAACTTAAAGATACAGCATCTGTAAGTTATTTTTCAGAGATTTTAGCTGAAGCTTTAGGAGTTAAGTAAAATATTTCTAAAGACAGGGAGGAAAAATTGGAAAGAGATAAAGTAGTTTTCAATAAAGATAGAAAAGATGTACTTACAATAGAGGAAATCAGTAAGGAAAAAACAGCAAACTGCATGCAGTGTGGAAAGTGTTCTGCTGGTTGTCCTGCTGCAGATGATATGGATATACTTCCTCATCAGGTAATAAGACATTTGCAAATGGGAGATGTAGAAACAATAAAGAATAGTAAAACTATATGGACTTGTGCTTCTTGCTTTACTTGTGCTTCTCGTTGCCCTAGAAATGTAGACCTTTGTAAGTTGATGGAAGCAGTTCGTTTAACTATTGTAAGAAAAAAAGGAAACAGTAAATTGCTTCCTGAAGATGTACCAGAAATAATGTCAGATAAAAAAATGCCACAGCAAGCTATTGTTAGTGCATTTCGTAAATATAGTAAATAAACTGTTTTGTGAGGAGGAAAGAGATTGCAAAGAGTTGGAGTTTTTGTTTGTTGGTGTGGGAATAATATAGCAGGTACTGTAGATGTAGAAAGAGTATCTGAAGTAGCAAAGGATATTCCTGGAGTAGTTTATTCAACAAATTATCAATATATGTGCTCTGAGATAGGGCAAAATTTATTAAAGGACGCTGTAAAAGAACATAATTTAGATAGAGTAGTAGTTGCTTCATGCTCGCCTAGAATGCATGAAACAACATTTCGTAATGCAGCTGCAAAGGCTGGATTAAATCCATATCTTGTTGAGATAGCTAATATAAGAGAGCATTGTTCATGGGTGCATAAAGATAAAGAGCAAGGGACAGAAAAAGCGATATCCCTTGTAAAAGCAGCTGTAGCAAAGGCTATTCTTAATGCTCCATTGACAGCAGGAGAAAGTGGAGTAGAAAAAAGAGCATTAGTAATTGGAGGGGGAATTGCTGGTATACAGACAGCTCTTGATATAGCTGATGCTGGATTCAAAGTAGATATAGTTGAGAAACAGCCAAGTATAGGTGGAAAAATGGCTCAGTTGGATAAGACATTTCCTACACTTGATTGTTCAGCATGTATTTTAACACCTAAAATGGTTGATGCATCAATGCACCCAAATATTACTTTGCATACATACAGTGAAATAGAAGCTGTAAATGGTTATGTAGGAAACTTTACAGTATCTATAAAGAAAAAAGCACGTTATGTGGATATGGACAAATGTACAGGTTGTGGAATCTGTGTTGAAAAATGTCCTTCAAGAAAAGCAGGAAATGAATTTGAGGAAAATCTTACTAAAAGAGGAGCTATATACAAGGCGTTTGCACAGGCAGTACCAAATGTACCAGTGATTGATAGTACTCAATGTATAAAAATGGCAACTGGAAAATGTGGAATCTGTGAAAAACTTTGTATGGCAAAAGCAATAGATTTTACTCAAAAAGATGAAATTATTGAAGAAAAATATGGAGCAATAGTAGTTGCCACTGGATATGATCTTATCAATCTTGAAAAATTAGGAGAATACAATTATTCTCACCCTAATGTAATAACTTCATTGGAATTTGAAAGACTTACAAATGCAGCAGGACCTACTCATGGAAAATTCCTTAAACCTTCAGATCACACAAAACCTAAGAAAGTAGTTTTTGTACAATGTGTTGGTTCGAGAGATACAAGTGACAGAGGAAAACCTTACTGTTCAAAAATATGTTGTATGTATACAGCAAAACATGCAATGCTTCTTAGAGATAAATATCCAGATATTGAGGCATATGTATTCTATATAGATGTAAGAACTCCAGGTAAAAACTTTGATGAGTTCCAAAGAAGAGCAGTTGAAGAATATGGAGTTCAATATATCAAAGGTATGGTAGGAAAAGTATTTCCAGAGGGTGATAAGCTGATGGTAAATGGTGTAGATGCACTTACTGGACAGACAGTTGTTATAGATGCTGATATGGTAGTGTTGGCAGCAGCTACAAAAGCTAAAGATGATGCTGTAGCTTTAAAAAGAAAACTTAATATCAGTACAGATACAAACAACTTCTTCACAGAGGCACACCCAAAACTTAAACCAGTAGAAACAGCTTCAGCTGGAATATATCTGGCAGGAGCTTGTCAAGGACCTAAAGATATTCCTGAAACGGTAGCACAAGCCAGTGCAGCAGCAGCAAAAGCAATAATTCTACTTTGCAAAGATAAGCTTGTAAATAATCCTTGTGTATCTTCTGTAGACACTGATTTATGCAGTGGCTGTGGTCAATGTGCACAGATGTGCCCATATGATGCTATCTCTTTAAAAATGACTGATATTAGAGATCATGGAAAAGTTGTAAGAAGACTGATTGCAACAGTAAATGATGCACTATGTCAAGGCTGTGGAGGTTGTACAGTATCTTGCCGTCCAGGAGCAATTGACCTTAGAGGATTCTCAAATAAACAAATTATGGCGGAGGTAGATGCAATATGTCGTCTGTAGAAAAAATAGAAAAAGAAGAATTCAAACCTTTGATAGTTGCATTCTGCTGTAACTGGTGCAGTTATGCAGGAGCAGACTTAGCAGGGACAAGCAGATTAAACTACCCTGCCAATGTAAAAATAATTCGTGTTCCATGCTCTTGCAGAGTAAATACTAACTTTATAATCCGTGCTTTTCAAAAAGGTGCAGATGGAGTAGTTATTGCAGGTTGCCACCCGGGAGATTGTCATTATTCTACAGGAAATTATTATACAAGACGTCGTTTCTCTGTATTTATTAATCTTCTTGAGTATATGGGAATAGAAAAAGAGCGTTTTAAAATAGACTGGATATCAGCTGCAGAAGCGAATAAATTTGCTACAGTAATGAATGAAGTATTGGAAAACGTTCATAGACTTGGACCAAATAAAAAGTTGAGGGATGGTAGATGGAAATAATGACTGAAAAAATTAGAGAAATAGCTAAAGAAGCACTTTCAAGTAATAAAGTCCAAATGGTAATTGGTTGGGAAAAGGGAGATTTCTCATTTGAATCTATACCAGTTTTCATAACAAATTCAGGAGATACAGATAAACTTGTATTAGATGCTTACTGCATAAACAACTTGAGCAAATACCTTATGGAGCAAACACAGAAGTATGAAAAAATTGGAATATTTTTAAAAGGATGCGATTCATTAGGATTAAACCAGCTGTTAAAAGACCATAGAATAGACAGAGAAAAAGTTTATGTATGGGGAGTTCCTTGTAATGGAATGGTTGATTCTAAAAATAATAAATATACAAAGTGTGAAACTTGCCTTCACCCTACTCCAGTAGTATATGATGAATTGTTAGGAGAGGAGATAACTTCTAAAGCTGATCCTGAAGAGAGATTCAGAGAAGTGAAAATACTTGAAAATATGACTGCAGATGAAAGATACGAATTCTGGAGCAATGAATTTTCAAGATGTATCAGATGTAATGCATGCCGTAATGTATGTCCAGCATGCAGCTGTGTAAAATGTGTATTTGATAATGATGATATAAATGTTTTAGGAAAAGCTAATGTAGCTCCTGAAAATGGATTCTTCCACTTAACAAGAGCCTATCATATAGCTGGAAACTGTGTAGATTGTGGAGAATGTGCAAGAATATGTCCTGCTCATATCAGACTTGACCTATTAAACAGAAAAATAATAAAAGATATTAACGAAACTTATGGAGCATGGGAAGCAGGACTTGATTCTGAAACTCCAGCACCATTGGTATCATACACATTGGAAGATAAAGATAACTTTGCAGTAAAAAAAGGAGGTAAGTAATGAAAAAAGTATTAAAAAGCAGACTGCCTGAATTATGGGAAGCTATTAATAAAAATTTTGATTTATTTCTTCCTGTGGAAAATGGTACTCTTATAAATTTTGGAAGCTATACAGCTGACAAAACTGTAAGACTTGATGTACTTAAAACAAATTCTTCTATAAAAGAATTTGTTTTTCCTCAAACTGAAACATATTTAAAATTTAAAAATACAAGGAAAAAACTTGAACTTACACCAGTAAATGTAGAGGGAAGAGATTATGTGCTTTTTGGTGTAAGAAACTGTGATGCAGCAAGTTTTGAAATAATGGACAACATATTCTTGAGAGAGCCAGTGGATACATATTACAGAGCCCATAGAGAAAAAGGAATTATAGTAACTATGGCATGTAACTCACCTGAAGAAACTTGCTTCTGTAGTGCCTTTGGAATAGATGCTTCTGAAGCTTCATCAGCTTCTGACGTAGTCACTTGGGATATGGGAGATTATATTTTATGGGAAGCAAAAACTGAAAAAGGAGAAAAATTTACAGATGCTGTATCAGCTATACTTGAAGATGCTGAAGATGTAAATGCTCTAGGGATATTGAAAAAAGAAATCAAAGAAAAAATGGAATCACTTCCTCTAAAAGAACTTGATCCTAAAAAAATAACTAAAGAACAACAGGAAATTTTTGATATGGAAGACTTCTGGGGAGATATTAGTAAAAAATGTCTGGCATGTGGATCTTGTACATTTGTATGTCCAACTTGTCACTGTTATGATGTAAAAGATTATGATGGAGGAAATGCTGGAGAGAGATACAGATGCTGGGATTCTTGTATGATATCAGACTTTACTCGTATGGCTCATGGAAATCCAAGAACTAGTCAATTGCAGAGAGTAAGACAAAGATTCATGCACAAACTTGTATATTATCCAAAAAATCATGAGGGAATGTATTCTTGTGTAGGTTGTGGAAGATGTGTTGAGAAATGTCCAGTAGGATTAAATATAGTAAGAGTAATAAAAAGACTGGGGGAGGAATAATATGAGTTGTGGTTGTAGTTGTCATGACAATGATCCTTTAATGCCTAAAGTGGCGATAATAACAAATATCAGAAGAGATACTCCTGATGTTACTACATTTAGAATAGAGAGTCCAGAAGGAGGGAAACCTTTTGATTTTATGCCAGGTCAATGTGCTATGCTGTCAGTTCCTCCAATAGGAGAAGCAATATTTTCTATAACTTCATCTCCTACTGTAAAAGACTATATGGAGTGCAGTATAAAAAAATGTGGGATAGTAACTGACTATATACACCAGCTTGAAGAAGGAGCAGAAATTGGTATAAGAGGTCCATATGGAAATAATTTTCCTGTAGAAGAAGCTGATGTATTAAAAGGTAAAGATCTATTATTTATAGCTGGAGGTATAGGACTTGCTCCTCTTCGTTCAGTTATCAATTATGTAATGGATAATAGAGAAAATTATGGGAAAGTGGATATTGTTTATGGTTCACGTACTCCAGATGATCTAGTACATCAAAATGATATTTTCAAAGTATGGCCTGCTCAGAAAGATACAAATGTGCATCTGACTGTAGATAGAGAATTTGAAGGTTGGGACGGACATGTTGGATTTGTACCAAATTATGTAAAAGAGCTTGGGCTTGACAATAACAAAGTTGCTCTTGTATGTGGACCTCCAATCATGATTAAATTTGTACTTCAAGGTTTGGAAGAAATAGGATTTAAAAAAGAGCAGGTATTCACTACATTAGAGCTTAAAATGAAGTGTGGTGTAGGAAAATGTGGACGTTGCAATATTGGGGATAAATATGTCTGCAAAGATGGACCTGTATTTAGATGTGATGAAATTTTAGAACTTCCAAATGAATATTAATATTGAGAAAAAATCATAGCAAGGAGAGATAAATGGCTGAAAAGAAAATGGTTGATATATATATATTAGGTAAAAAATATACTGTACCTTCAACTTTAACAATAATGGATTCTATGGAATATGCAGGATACCAGCTTATCAGAAGCTGTGGGTGCAGATCTGGATTCTGTGGAGCATGTGCCACTGTATATAGAGTAAAAGGTGAAAGTGAACTTAAAGTAACACTAGCATGTCAAAGTGAAGTTGAAGATGGAATGTATCTTACTCAAATTCCTTTCTTCCCAGGAAAGAAAGCAGTATATGACATGGATAAAATAGAAGCATCAGCTGATACTATGGTAGAGCAATATCCTGAAATTTATAAATGTATAGGTTGTAATGCCTGTACAAAAGGTTGTTCTCAAGGAATTAATGTAATGCAATATATTGCATATGCCCAAAGAGGAGAATTTGAGAAATGTGCTCACGAATCATTTGACTGTGTAGGGTGTGGAATATGTGCATCAAAATGTCCTGCTGGAATAACTCACTATAATGTAGGACTTCTGGCTCGTCGTATTACTGGAAAACATATAGCTCCTAAGAGTAAACATCTGATTGAAAGAGTTGAAGAAATCAATGCTGGAAAATTAGATGCAGAATTAGATGAAATGATGAACAAAAGTATAGAGGAACTTAAAGATCTATACAATCATAGAGATATCACTAAATAGTAGGAATGGAGGTTTTTAATAGATGTATACGGCAGAAATGAGAGAATTAATAAAAAAGGTTGAGGCAACTCGTCCAAGTAGAATGGGGCATGATTTTCCAAGATTATCTCCAGAAGCTAAACTGGAAATATTAAAAAATAATCACCCAGACTATGTAGAAAGTGGATTTAGAGCACTTAATCTTGGAGTAAATGCAGGTGATAAAGTACCTTTAGAACTAGCTGACCTTATAGAAGCAAAGAGCAGAGTGGAACTAGACAAAGTAGATCTTAATAAAATAGACTATGATGTAGATGTTCTTATCATTGGAGCAGGGGGAGCAGGAGCTGCTGCTGCACTGGAAGCACATAATGCAGGAGCTAAAGTAATGATAGCTACTAAACTTCGTTTTGGAGATGCTAACACTATGATGGCAGAGGGAGGAATTCAAGCTGCTGATAAACCAGATGATTCACCAGCAAGACATTATCTTGATGTATTAGGTGGAGGACATTTCACAAATATTCCTGAACTGGCAAAAGCATTAGTACATGATGCACCAGGAGCCATTCAATGGCTTAACGAACTTGGAGTAATGTTTGATAAAGAAGAAGATGGAACTATGCATACACAGCATGGTGGAGGAACTTCAAGAAAGAGAATGCATGCTGCTGCTGACTACAGTGGTGCAGAAATAATGCGTGTACTTAGAGATGAAGTAAGAAATAAAGGTGTAGAGGTTATAGAATTTTCACCAGCTGTAGAGCTTATAAAAGATACAGAAGGAAAAGTAGCAGGAGCAGTATTGTACAATCTTGAAACTAAAGAATATTCAGTAGCAAAAGCTAAAACTGTAATACTTGCCACTGGAGGAGCAGGAAGACTTCATTATCATGGATTCCCTACTTCAAACCACTATGGGGCAACAGCAGATGGATTGATATTAGGATACAGAGTTGGGGCAGAACTTGCTTTTGCTGATACTATTCAATACCACCCTACAGGAGTTGCATTCCCATCTCAAATATTTGGAGCTTTAGTTACTGAAAAAGTGAGAGGGCTTGGAGCGACACCTCTTAACATAGATGGTGAGCAGTTTGTATATCATTTGGAAACAAGAGATATAGAAGCTTCAGCTATTATCAATGAATGTAATGTAAAAGGAAAAGGAATACCTACACCAACTGGAGAAGTTGGAGTATGGCTGGATACTCCATTAATCGATATGATACATGGAGAAGGAACATTGGAAAAAAGACTTCCTGCAATGTTTAGAATGTTTGAAAAATTTGGAATAGATATGAGAAAAGAGCCAATCCTTATTTATCCAACACTTCATTATCAAAATGGAGGACTTCTAATCAATGACAAAGGGGAAACTAAAATAGAAAATCTGTTTGTTGCTGGAGAATGTGCTGGAGGTATCCATGGAAGAAACAGACTTATGGGGAACTCACTATTGGATATAATAGTATTTGGACGTAGAGCAGGTAAAAATGCTGGAGCTAAGAGTAAAGATGTTGAAGTAAAAGATCTTACACTAAATCATATAGCAGAATATCATGAAGCATTGAAGGCAAGTGGAGTAGAAACTGACAGAGTATCTCCTATGCTACTTCCTCGTTACAGACATGGTGCAGATAAACAAGATTAATATATAAAGGGGGAATAAAATGAATTTTATAGTTGCAATTTTGGTTGTGGTGGCAGTTGGATATCTTATTGTAAAAAAATATTATGCACAGGGTGTTCTACTGCTTGGGGGGGCTGCACTTTTACTGGCTGCTGTCATTTTTAATGGAACTCCTATTCTTGCAAAAGGAGGAACAGGGTCACTTTATCTTGATGTATTTGCTCAATTGAAGGCTAATTTTATTAAAACTACAGGAAGCTTAGGAATAGCTATCATGATAGTGTCAGCATTTGCTAAATATATGGACCATATAGGAGCAAGTAAAGCTCTTGTAAAGGTTGCTATTAAACCTTTGCAGAAACTTAATTCTCCATATATAGTTCTTGCACTATCATATGTAGTAGGACAAATACTTAATATATTTATACCAAGTGCATCTGGACTTGGAGTTCTTTTAATGGTAACAGTGTATCCTATAGTTGTATCTCTTGGTGTATCACCTCTGGCAGCTACAGCAGTAATAGGAACATCAGCTTGTCTGGATTTGGGACCAGCATCAGGAAATGCTGTTTTGGCTTCTAAAACTGCTGGGATAGATGCAGCATTATACTTTGTTGACTATCAAGTGCCAGTAGCAATAGTTACAGTTATTGTTATTACAGCTATTCATTATTTTGTGAATAAATCTATGGATAGAAAAATGGACTTGGCTGAAAAAGCTAAAGAGGAAGCAGAATTTGAAAAAGAAATGAATGTAGAAGGAAAAGTTCCAGGACTCTATGCTCTTTTACCTATTATTCCATTGATTATAATACTTGTATTCAGTCCATTAACTGGAAGTAAAATCAGAGTAGATGTTGTGGAAGCTATGTTTATGAGTATCGCTTTAAGTATGTTTATTGAAGGTATCAGAAGAAAAGCTTTTAAAAGTACTCTTTCTGAGTTGAAAATAGTATTCACAGCAATGGGAAGTCAGTTTGCAAATGTTATCACTTTGATTGTAGCTGGAGAATTCTTTGCTCTTGGACTTACAAAAATAGGAGTTATATCTGCTCTTATTGATTCAACTAAGTCAGCAGGGCTTGGACCTCAACCAATGATTTTGGTAATGACTGCAATAATAGCACTTTCTTCTATCCTTATGGGATCAGGAAATGCACCATTCTTCGCTTTTGCTGCATTAGCACCAGCAGTGGCAGCATCAGTTGATCTTAATCCAATTGTTATGTTAATGCCAATGCAACTGGCTGCAGGAATAGCAAGAAGTATTTCTCCTATTACAGCAGTTATTGTTGCAGTTGCAGGTATATCAGGGGTATCTCCATTTGATGTTGTAAAAAGAACAGCAGCTCCAATGGTTGGTGGACTTATAGCAGTTCTTATCACTAATATGATTCTATTTGGATAATATTTAATTAATAAGGGGGATACTAAAAATGGATATGAAAAAATATTTAGCAGATTTAGAAAAGTTAGTAAATATTGATTGTGGAAGTAATGTGCCTGAGGGAGTACAAGAAGTTACAGAATTTTTCAAGAAAGAGCTTGAAAATGAATGGATAATTAAAGTATATCCTCAGAATGATGGAAAAAATCCTGTACTGGTTGCTAAAAATAGAGATAGTGAAGATATAGACCTTATGTTTCTAGGTCATAATGATACAGTATTTCCTAAAGGAACTGTGCCAGCATGGTCATATAAGCTTGAAGGAAATATAGCAACAGGAGCAGGGGTATATGATATGAAATCTGGAGTACTTTCTATGATAGAAGTTGCTAAAGAATTTAAAAATGAAGATATCACTATTGCTCTTGTAATGAATACAGATGAGGAAATCAGTTCTCGTTATTCAAGACCTGTAATAGAAGAAATCGGAAAAAATGCAAAATATGCAATGGTATTTGAGCCAGCTCGTAAAAATGGAAATGCTGTAATAGAAAGAAAAGGACTTGTAAAATATAAAGTTGAGTTCTTTGGAAAATCTTCTCATGCAGGAAACTATCCACAAGAGGGAATCAATGCTATTCTTGAAGCTTCTCGTTGGGTAACTGAGATATCTAAACTTCATAACTGGGATATAAAGAACTCACTTAATGTGGGACTTATAGAAGGTGGAAGTGGAGTTAATATTGTTCCTGATTATGCTTGTATCAAATTTGAAGGAAGATCTCATCAAGTAGAATTCTTTGAAACTATCAGAAAGACTATGGAGGATTTAAAAGCAAATCCATTAGTTGATGGAATTAAAGTAGAAATTGAAGAGATTGGATATAGACCTCCATTAGTATTGAATGATAAATCAGCTACACTTCGTAATCTTTTTGATGAAAGTAAAGCTGAAATGGGAATAAAATATGATTGGGAAGTAGCTGGAGGTTGTTCTGATGGGAATTTCCTAGGTGTATTAGGAGTAGGAGTTGTTGATGCAGTAGGTCCTGTAGGAGGAGAGGCTCATAGCAAAAATGAATATCTGGACATATCTACTATTGAAGAAAGAATTAATCTAGCTAAAGCAGTAGTTAGAAAGATGATAGATAGAAAGATAATATAATAAGTGAGAATTAAAGTTTGAAAAAGGCTGTCTTATGACAGCCTTTTGTTTTTAGGAAATTGTAAATTGAACTTATTTTAATTTTCAAAAGAAATTGGAGTTGTTTCACTCCAGATTTTTTCAAGATTTTATAATATAATCTAATTTTTATATTTTTGTTATGTTTTGAACTGGTATTGCACTTTCATTTTCAGTATAAATATAATGACTATCTTGATTCTATCGCATTTCCACTTATTTTCTCCGATAGGCAAATGAAGTATTTAAAATGTAAATGAACTTATTCAGATGTATAGAATCTATTTTTTTGTTTATTCTCTTTCAAAATTCTTTTAACAATATTCTATAATTAATATTTTTTAATAGATATTATGACAATTTATGATAAAACTTAAGTTAAATACAGCAAAAAATATAGCTTATTTTATAAAAATAGAAAATACTGTGATTTCTGAAATTGATATCAGAAAATTATAAATTAATGTTAAAATAAAAAGCTTGACCTCTCCTCCATCTTAAAGGTGGAGCAGCAGAATTTTTACAGGCTATTTTACTATGCTGCTCCATCTTATGTTACAATATATTTGCTAGCAAGAAATGATTATATAATCAAATAAAGCATTTAAATAGGAGTGATAAAAATGTCAGGATCAGTATATAAATTAAACATAAAGATGCCTAAAGAAGATTTAATGTTATTAAACTCTATTGATAAAAAAGTAGTATTAGTAAAAGAAAATTCGGAAAGTTCAGGAAATTCAAATGGATTTATAGATGAAGTAGCTTGGGTTACATTTCAATTATGGGGAGATAATAAAGTTACTTGGGAAAATAAATACTCAGTTTATGTATCAGAAACTCAAAAACAAAGTGGAGCAGTAATAGAGAAAGCATCTTGGGAAGAAGCAGAACCTAAAACAAAAATGTATTCATTTAATAATGGATATTTTATGGGAGAACAATTTTCAGGTGAATCACACCCAACAGCATATTATGTAAAAAATAATTATTATAAACCTGAAACATTTGGACTTGCTCAATCAGTAAAAGTAGGCGAAAAGTTATATGAAGCAAACCCTATTAATGCAATGACAGTATTAAACAATGAGCAGGCATATTTTATTCCAATTGAAAAAATAAAAGTATTCTTAGCAGCTAGAGCAGAAAATGGAAAAGTTATTTCTGTAGCACAATCACAAGCATTATTATTAGATTTTACAGAAAAATCAGAAATTACAATTACATATGACAGAAGTACTTCAAAATTTATTGTAGTTGAAGAATAAAAAATAATTGATTTCGAAGGGAGTAGTAAATATGGCTATTTTTTCTGAAAGTAGGAAGATAGAAATTTTTTTCTTAACTAGTGGGAAATGTAATACAGATGATGACATTCCGGGATTCCTGCTTATGGATAATGTTAATAAGAGATTTATGTTATTGGAATTGAATTCACAAAATTCTCAGTATGATACTCTCACTATATTTGAAAATGAAGAAAAATATCAAAAAAATGACAGAACTTATTTCAGTGAGCCATTAGAAAGTGAAAATATAAGTTTAGGATTTTCATATACTCTATTTAAGGAATGTGCTATGGTAATAAAAAATGAAAATTATCATTTGAAAGCAGGAGGCAGCTCTCGCAATTAAAATAATTAGTAAAAAGAGAGGAATTCCTCTCTTTTTGCTAAAATTATTTAATTAAGGAGGAAAAATGGAAATCAATATATTAACTTGGAATGTACGTGGAGATTCAAAAAAAACTTTTTCAACAGGAGAAAAAATAGAAAACTTAGGAAAAGTTCTGAAATATTGGCAAGATATAGAACAGCCAGTAAATGTTGTTGTTTTACAGGAAACAGCAGGGACAAATGGAGAGTTAATCAATGTTTTAAATCAATTTGGCTTTAATACAGTAAATTGCCCAGAAAATATAGATGGCAGCGGGAGAGGATATACAATTGGAGTGAGTGAAGTATTTGAGATGTCGGATATTCAGCCAGTTCCAATAGAATATGAAGAACCAGCTAACAGTCCAACTAGGAATTATATACAATTTGAAATAAAAAATGCAGCAGAGGAGATATGTCACATAATAACTCTGCATGGAAATCTAGGGGCAAGAAGATTAGAAGGATTAGAAAAACTTTCAGAATTTAGCGAAAATATTTTTGGAACAGGAATGCCTGTAATAATAGCAGGAGATTTCAATGCTGGGATAGAAGAACTTTCAGAAAGAATAATGGTTCCATATGGTAATCCAATAAATCTTTTTCCAAGTTTTGATATGGTGAGTAATGGATGGGATCATATTTTGGTATCAGGACTTTATATAGATAGTTCATTTTCATCAGAGGGAAGTCCAAGTGACCACAATTTGCTCAGTGCTCAAGTATCAATGGAAGTCTAAAAATAATAAATGAAGCAGAGAGAATAATCTTTCTGCTTCTATTTTTTAGACTATGTAATTCTATATAAAAAAATACAGAGAGTAATAGAAAATATCATACAAAAGATTTGAATTTGGAAAAAATAATTTTATACATAAAAATAAAAATTGTTCTCTTTTATCTATAAAAGCGAACTTTAAATGGGAGAAAAGTCTTATTTTTTCATACCTCATTTTTTGGAGTGTATTTCTCTACAAAAATATACGTGTTGACTTTATTAATTTTAGAGGTTATAATGCTAGGGAATAAAATTGAAAAGAGTTCGTCTTTATAGATAAAAGAGAACTTTTATAGCTCTTGAACTTGAATTTTATAATTTGAGTTTTAATTTATGTATTGGATTATAAAATTTAAGCAGCAAAATTAAACAGAAATACTAAAATAATGATACGGAGGAAATGTGTGATTGAAACAATTATAAAAGCAGTAAAAAGAGGAAATAAAAAAAGAGGAAGAAATATAACAATAGGAACAGTAATAGGATTCCTATTATCATGCACAGCAGTAATGGGAGCAAATGATAATTATCTTTGGATAAAAAATGATAATGGTAAAATAGAATTTAATAAAGCTGAAACTATTGATGGTGATGGAAGTTGGAATGAAGGAAATCCATATAGCAATAATAATTGGGTTAAAAAAACTTATACAAACAATATAGCATTGTCATCAAATGGAGCTAATGGGAAGGATGGGAACAAAGGGATAAGTTATGGACTTAGATTAAGTGGTAACTTGACTGGAGTGAATTTTATAAATAATAGTTCAATAATAGGAACAGGGAATAATTTTAGTTATGGAATATACAATTCAGGTAAAATAGGAGATATAACAAATGTAGGAATAATAAGTGGTGCTGATAATGGTAATGGTAATGGTAATGGAATATATAATTCAGCTACAATGGGAAATATAATAAATAGAGGAATAATAAGTGGTACTGTTAAAGGCAATGGTACTGGTTTTGGTAATGGAATATATAATTCAGGCACAATGGAAAATATAACAAATGGAGGAGTAATAAATGGTACTGGTACTGGTACTGGTTTTGGTACTGGAATATATAATTCAGGCACAATGGAAAATATAACAAATACAGAACTGATAAGTGGTACTGATAATGGTAATGGTAATGGAATATACAATTCAGGTAAAATAGGAGATATAACAAATGGAGGAGTAATAAATGGTACTGGTACTGGTTTTGGTACTGGAATATATAATTCAGGCACAATGGAAAATATAACAAATACAGGACTGATAAGTGGTACTGTTAAAGGTAATAGTAGTGGTAAGGGTTATGGAATAACAAATTATAGTACAAGTACAATGAGAAATATAACAAATACAGGAATAATAAGTGGTTATGGTTCTAGTAGTGGTGAAGGTTATGGAATATATAATAAAAGCACAATGGGAAAGATAACAAATACAGGAGTTATTTATGGAAAGACTAATGCTATAAAGAATGATAATGGAACTATAGATCCATCAAGTAATTATGGAATA
>ERZ791743.736-NODE-736-length-26174-cov-5.489644_pt1 | contig 26174 bp, 17 predicted proteins | sample MGYA00509952_ERZ791743 | MGnify/ENA primary metagenome ERZ791743 (study PRJEB30046, sample SAMN00792040) | human gut metagenome | study: EMG produced TPA metagenomics assembly of the A metagenome-wide association study of gut microbiota in type 2...
ATCCAGATACAAAAGATTTGTCAGTGAGGACATGGATATGTCCGAAATGCGGAGCGGAACATGACAGGGATATCAATGCCGCAAAAAAATATACTGACAGAGGGATTAAGACAAATAGCATAAAGAAATATATAGGGCAGGGACTGCCCGAATTAACGCCTGTGGAGATAGTAGGTTACGAGGTCGATGAAGCAGGAAGCCCATTGGCTTAAGACAATGGGTAGTTCACCAATGATAAGGTGGAAAAAAGGACAAAACATCGTTACTGCTCAGGCAGTATCTGAGCACTTTGCTGTATCATACATATCAGTTACCATATTTACCAGATTAAGGTTGACGCTCTATCGTGAATTAAATATAATAAACTTGATTTACTGTGTCTTTTTGGGGAATACCGAAGGCATCTGGAGGAAAAATGAGAAGAAACCTTAATATAAAACAGAGAAAATGGCGGAGCTTTATCTTTGCAACGATTTTTGGTGTGACAGCAGCGGCTGCGGTCATTACGGTAAAACCGTTGGAAAGTTATGCGTATACGGAGACGGCGGGTGTTTTGAATGATGGACCGGTACAGATGCGAAAGACTCCGGTAGATGGGGACAAGATCACATCTTTAGCTGCGGGTACAGCAGTCCGTGTGATAGATGAAGTGGATGGCTCCGATGGAATGAAATGGTACAAGGTACAGATTTCCTATAATGGAATGGCATCCACCGGATATATCCGGTCAGATTTTATCACGCTTTCAACAGAAGATACCTCTTCCGGAAGTGCGATCACAGACAGTTCGGCACAGGGAGCGGTCGGAGTGGTCACGAACACCAATGGCAACGTTTACGTGAGAACCGGAGCAAGCACGGCATATTCGCCGGTGACCATGGTAAAAAGAGACCAGACGGTGAATGTGCTGGGACAGACAACAACGAATGGGACAATCTGGTATAATGTGACGTTTAATAAAGATGGGGTGGATTATGCCGGGTGGATCTGTGGAACATACCTTGCGGTAACCGGACAGACTTCTGCGGATGGATCGCAGGGAGACACCACAACGGTGACGGATGATGAGTATGTTGCATCGTTAAAAGCAGCGGGATTTCCGGACAGTTACTGTAATTCGCTTCTGGCATTGCACCAGAAGTATCCAGACTGGCAGTTCGTTCCGGTACAGACCGGACTGGACTGGAATACCGTCATTGCAAATGAGAGTGTTGTCGGAAGGAATCTGGTGCAGAGTTCTTCCAATGATGCGAGAAAGTCAACGGAGACGGGTGCTTATGACTGGGCGACCAACAAATGGTATGGTTATGACGGAGCAGGCTGGGTAAGTGCCTCCTCCAATTACATAGCATATTGCATGGATCCGAGAAATTACCTGAATGACACGTATATTTTTCAGTTTGAAACGTTAGAATATGCGCCATATCAGAACGTAACAGGAGTTGGAAATATTCTGTCAGGCAGTTTTATGAGTGGAAACTATAGCGATACAGACGGAGCATCGCGAAGCTATGCAGATACTTTCATGGAAGTGGGACAGAACTTGAGTGTCAGTCCTTATCATCTGGCTGCAAGATGTAAGCAGGAGCAGGGAAATAAGGGGACAAGTCCTTTGATCTCTGGCAATTACTCTGGCTATAATGGATATTACAATTACTTTAATATCGGAGCATATACGACATCGTCTGCGTCTGCGACGGTCAACGGATTGATTTATGCGAAAAATAACGACTGGAATTCTATTTATAAATCAATTAATGGTGGAGCTGGTATCGTTGGAAATAATTATGTGAAAAAAGGGCAGAACACCTTATATTTCCAGAAATTTAATGTGGTGAATATGAACAGCATATACTCACATCAGTACATGACAAATGTGCAGGCGGCAATGTCAGAAGGAAAAACAATGAGCACCGCTTATGCGGATAAATCACAGGGATTTATATTCCGTATTCCGGTGTATAGCAATATGCCGGAGTCAGCAGTGACGTTTTCAGACAGTGGTAATCCGAATAACTGGCTCTCTTCTCTCAGCGTAAGCGGATATGGACTGACACCGTCTTTCCAGGGAGCAGTAACCGATTATTCCGTGATCGTTGGAACCGAGGTAAGCTCGATCAATGTAGGTGCTTCGGCAGTTGCACCGAAAGCGGGAGTTTCCGGAGCGGGAACTTATGCATTGAATTATGGAAATAATGCGATCAACGTAACTTGTGTGTCACAGAGCGGTTCGGCAAAAACCTACACGATCAATGTGGTAAGACAGCAGCCGGCAGCAGACAATACCCAGACACCGGAAAGTGGTGGAACAACGGTTGCGGACGGCGTATCCGTTTCTACCTCCTATAAACTGGGAGATACCGTGATCACAGGTATTACACCGGGAACAGGCGCTTCTTCTGTACTTGCCAATATCTCAGCGGGAAGCGGCACGGTCAAAGTGCTGAAAGCAGATGGCACAGAAAATACCGGTGCAGTCGGAACAGGTAATAAAATTGCAGTACATGCAAATGGAACACTGGTGAAGCAGTATGACGTTGTCATTTACGGTGACATCAATGGAGATGGAAAAATCTCTGTGGTCGATCTGGTCATGATGCAGAAACAGATTCTTGGAACATCACAGCTTTCCGGTGCGTATGCAGCGGCTGCGGATATAAGCAGAGATGGAAAAGTTTCCGTAAAAGACCTTGTGCTTTTGCAGAAACATATTATAAATGCAGCACAGATTGAACAGTAACAGGGCTGTGTGGATAGAAAGAGTTATTTTAGTGAGAAAATACAATTTTCACACATAAGAATGGAGAGTAAAATGAAAAAGAAATTAGGTGTGATCATTACACTGTTAACATTATGCATCTGCCTTATGACACCGCAGATGCATGCCAAGGCGGCTTCCGGAAAAACAACGATCGCTGTGTCTGCCGGTTCCCTGAATATCGGACAGACTGTGACGGTAACGGCAAAAGCATTAAGTGCATCCGGGGACAGTGCATATGCCAATATGGTTTTGACCTATGATGCCGGCATTCTGGAGTTTGTGAGCTGTAATGCAACTTATGGCGGTGGCGGCGGAAGTATTTCGGTAGCGAGTGACAGCTTCAGTGTGACATTAAAAGCAATTGCTGCAGGGAAAGCATCCATATCCCTTTCTGCTACAGATGGAGTTATTTTCAGCACCGCGGAAGAATTGGATTCCATGGCAGGCAGCAGCACTTCTGTGACGGTCAAAAACGAAGCAGCAGGCAGCAACACAGGAAATAACAGCAGTGCCGGTAACAACGGAAGCTCCGGCAGCAATGGAAATGCGGGAAATGGAAGTAATACGAATACGGCAGCTTTATCCGCAGATAATTCCTTAAAGGCACTGACGATTTCACCGGGAACATTGTCTCCGGCTTTTAAGGGAAGCACCACAAAGTACACGGCAACGGTTGATAATTCCGTGACAAGTATTGCAGTGAGTGCAACACCGGTCAATGAAAAGGCAACGATTGAGTCTGTGACTGGAAATACAAATCTTGCAGTTGGGGCAAACGTTGTTCAGATTGTCGTAAAAGCAGAAAATGGTACAACAGCCACTTATAAAATCACTGTGACAAGACAGGCTGCAGGAACCACCGGAAGTGAGATGACAACTACAGGCGGTGAAAACGGAGACGACGGAAATGGTGACAGCGAGACCCCAGAAGATACTGAGGAAGTGGACACAACGGAAACTCCGGTATCAGCGGCAGATGTTGTGATCAATAACACGACCTACCATATCGCAGACAATTTTACAGAGGAACAGATTCCGGCTGATTTTACAGAAGCAACAGTTAATTTCCGTGGAACGGAATGCAGAGGTCTGACGTTTGACAAAGGAACAATTTCTCTGATCTATCTGGAAACAGACAATGTGGACGCAACGACCGGCAGATTCTTTATTTATGATGAGACCAGGGATGTTGTCTATGATTTTATGAAGTTTACTGCAGGTGAGAGCAGTTATGTGATTCCACTTTTGGCACCGCTTGATTCGGTACTGCCGGAGAGTTATGTGCAGGTGTCCCTGCAAATGCCGGAAAATACCGTGATGACCGCTTACCAGCTTCCGGTAGAGGATGGAGAGGAAGCATCTGATTTCTATATCTTTTATGGAGTGAACCAGGATGGAACCGAAGGCTGGTATCAGTATGATGCAGCAGAAGGCACTTACCAGCGTGTCAATGGAAATATCACCGAGACAGCGGATTCTTCTTCGGATGATCTTGCAGCATTGCAGAGCGAGTATGATGAACTCTCAAAGAAATATAAAGATGCAAAATCCTTTTCCAGAAACATGATCGCTGTGCTTATTTTTGTATTGGCAATCGCAGTTGTGATCATACTGAATATCATGCTCTTTGGCAGAAAGAAAAAAGGAAAAGACGAACTCTCAGAGGACAACGATCCGGAGCTTGACGAGCCAGAGAACGAGGACGACGAAGCAAACGAAGAGACAGAAACCGAGAAAAAACCTTTCTTGGGAAAATTCCATGGATTCCGAAAAAAAGAAAAAAATGAGGATGAGGACGATTATTTCGATGACGAGGAAGAGTACATCGAGGAAGAACATCCAATCAACAGGGCTTACCGCGAATGGAATGATTATGAGGATGAAATTCCATCCACTTCTGAGAAATCAGTGACAGAAGAAAAGTCCGAGAAAAAATCATCTACAGAAAATGAAAAAATGGATGTGCCGCAAAAAAATGAAACTTCTGTGAAAAATGAAAAAGGAATGGAAGTTTTCGACCTAAATGATTTATAATATAAAATAGAATGTAGGTAATTGCGAAAATCATTCATAACGTAAATTAAATTGTGAAAAATCAACAAAAGCTTGAGAAAACACTGCGGAAGCGTGTTTTCGAAAATTTTGATGATTTTGAACAATTTGAGATAGATTAAGGAGAGTTTGCAATCACCTAATAAATAACATGAGGAGACAACATGCAATTACCATACACTGTAAAAGCCAAAAAAGCGATTGATATCGCCGGCAAAATGTCAAAATCATTACATCATAATTATATCGGAACCGAGCACTTACTGATTGGGCTATTGAAGGAAAATTCAGGAGTAGCGGCAAAAATTCTGAATGAGAATGGTGTAGAGTTAGATAAAATTGTAGATCTGATCAAAGAATTGATCGCTCCGGCGGAGGGAACAGCAGTAGCAGAATCAGATGGTTATTCACCGAGAGCAGCAAAAGTTCTTGAGAATGCAGAGAAGGAGGCAGTCAGATTCCATGCAGATGCTATTGGAACAGAACATATTCTGATTTCCATGATCAAAGAGACAGACTGTGTTGCATCCAGATTACTGACAACGCTGTCCGTCAATATGCAGAAAGTCTTTGTGGACACTCTCATTGCGATGGGGGAAGATGCAAATCTTTACCGCGAAGAATTTCAGAATGGCCGTCCGGGAAAAAAGAAAAATAATGAGGGAACCCCGACGTTGGATCAGTATTCCAGAGATCTGACACAGCTTGCAACGGAAGGAGCACTGGATCCGGTGGTTGGACGTGAGGAAGAAATCCAGAGAGTGATTCAGATTCTAAGCAGAAGAACGAAGAACAATCCATGTCTGATCGGAGAACCGGGAGTTGGTAAAACGGCTATCGTGGAAGGAATCGCAGAGCGTATCGTATCCGGCCTTGTACCGGACTCTGTTCAGGGAAAAAGAGTGGTATCTTTAGACCTATCCGGTATTGTGGCTGGTTCAAAATACCGTGGAGAATTTGAAGAGCGTATCAAAAAAGTGATTCAGGAAGTGACAAAAGCAGGAAATGTTTTGCTGTTTATCGATGAGCTTCACACAATCATCGGTGCCGGTGGCGCAGAGGGCGCGATCGATGCCTCTAATATTTTAAAACCTGCACTTGCCCGTGGTGAGATTCAGATCATGGGAGCAACGACAATCACAGAATACCGCAAATATGTAGAAAAAGATGCTGCACTAGAGCGAAGATTCCAGCCTGTGACGGTGGAGGAACCGGGCGAGGAACAGACAGTTGCAATTTTGAAAGGGCTTCGCGGTAAATACGAAGCACATCATCATGTAAAGATCACGGATGAGGCAGTCGAGGCGGCAGTCCGCCTGTCAGCGCGCTATATCAATGACCGTTTTTTGCCGGATAAGGCAATTGATCTGATGGATGAAGCAGCAGCAAGAGTGCGGTTTGGCGTGTCTAACCATACAGAGAAACTTGCGGAATTGAGAAATCAGATCACAGAAAAAGAATTACAGTTAGAGGATGCTCTGAGCAATTCCGATATTGCGCTTGCAAAACAGTGCAAGGAAGAAAAAGAAGCATTGGAAGCAGAGCTTGAGAAGCAGACAAAAAAAGCGCAGCGTGAGATCCGCAGAAAGAATTTGTCTGTCACAGAGGATGATGTGGCAGATGTTGTTTCCGGCTGGACAAAAATTCCGGTGAAGAAACTGGCAGAAGGCGAGGCAGCCCGTCTGAAAAAATTAGAGGCAACGCTGCACAAACGTGTCGTTGGTCAGGAAGAAGCTGTGACGGCTGTGGCAAAAGCGGTGAGACGTGGACGTGTCGGTTTAAAAGATCCGAGAAGACCGATCGGTTCGTTCCTGTTCTTAGGACCTACAGGCGTAGGTAAAACGGAGATTTCCAAGGCGCTGGCGGAGGCTGTTTTCGGCAATGAACAGGCGATGATACGTGTTGATATGTCGGAGTACATGGAGAAACACAGTGTTTCTAAAATGATCGGTTCCCCGCCGGGATATGTCGGACATGAGGACGGCGGTCAGCTCAGCGAGAAAGTGCGCAGGAATCCGTATTCCGTGATTTTGTTTGACGAGATTGAAAAAGCGCATCCGGATGTATTTAATATTTTACTCCAGGTGTTAGACGATGGACATATCACGGATTCCCAGGGACGCAAGGTGGACTTTAAAAATACGATCATTATCATGACATCAAATGCAGGAGCACAGTCCATTGTGGAACCGAAAAAACTTGGTTTTGCATCTTCTGATGATGAAAAGCAGAATTACGAGCGCATGAAAAACAGTGTGATGGAGGAAGTGCGCAGGATTTTCAAACCGGAGTTCTTAAACCGTATTGATGAGACCATCGTATTCCGTTCACTGAACAAAAATGATATGAAACAGATCGTCACATTAATGTTGAAAGATCTGACAGACCGTTGTAAGAGCCAGATGGATATCACACTTCATGTGCGTGACAGCGTGAAAAATTATATTGTGGAAAAAGCATACGAACCGAAATATGGAGCAAGACCACTCCGCCGCAAAATCCAGAATGAGATCGAGGATCAGCTTGCAGAAGAAATCTTAGACGGCAAGGTGAAAAAGGGTGATGAAGTGATCGTCACTACGAAAAAGAATGCAGTTGTTTTTGAAGTAAAGGAACAGTAACACAAAAATAAAAAAATCCTTAAAAATGATGAAAATGCTGGCAATCGAAATGTAGTTGAGCTATAATGATTTTACAAAATTTTTACGGTGCAGCAGGCAGAGAAGGACTGTACCACAGGAGGAAAAGATGAGCGCTATTAGTGAATTAATTCGTTCAGAAGCAGATGGAACGATCAGTTTTGGAGATTACACTCTGGATGCAAAGGCAAAGCTTGATAACTTCGGGCATCAGGGAGATCTTTATAAGGTAAAAACTTACAAAGACATCACAAAGCTGGAGCGTAATGGTATGTTTGTTTATGAATCCGTACCGGGAACAGCGGCATATCATTTGAATGCAACGGACACAGGAATTTCTTTTTCCGTGGAAGGACCGGAAGATGCTCAGATCACACTGGAGTTAGAAGAAGAGACTGAGTATGAAATTACAGTGGACGGAGCAAGCGCAGGTAAGATGAAAACAAATCTCGGTGGCAAGTTGACCGTCAGTGTGGAACTTGGAGAGAAACCGGTAGAAGTTCAGATTCAGAAATGCTAAGAAATGATAAGGGGTTGTCAGAAACGGCAACTCCTTTTAATGTCAATCGGAACTATTTGCAGAGTTTCCGGTTATTTTTTTTGATAGGGAAGGTTATATGGCAAAAGGAAAAACAAGTATTTTTTTCTGCCAGTCCTGCGGATACGAATCGTCCAAATGGATGGGGCAGTGTCCGGGATGTAAGGAATGGAATACATTTGTAGAAGAAGTGGTGGACAAAAAGAGTGCGGGCACACTGGCAAAGCAGAAAGCGACAGCATCAGAGGCAAAGGTACTGCCTCTGTCCCAGATCGAGATGACCTATGACAAGCGTGTGTCAACAGACATGAAAGAATTAGACCGTGTACTTGGCGGCGGTATTGTGCAGGGTTCCATGGTGTTAGTGGGAGGCGATCCCGGAATCGGAAAATCCACATTGCTGCTTCAGGTCTGCAGGAATCTGTCGGAGCATAACATAAAAGTGCTCTATATTTCCGGGGAGGAATCTTTGCAGCAGATCAAAATCCGTGCGGAGCGCATCGGAAATTTCGGGGACAGTCTGAAACTGCTGTGTGAGACAAATCTTGACACCATAAAGGCAGTCATTGACCGGGAAAAACCGCAGATCGTTGTAATCGATTCCATCCAGACGATGTTTAACGAAGAGGTTTCCTCGGCACCGGGCAGTGTATCACAGGTGCGCGAGTCCACAGGTGTTTTGATGCAGATCGCAAAGGGAATGGGAATCTCCATTTTCATTGTGGGACATGTGACGAAAGAGGGAGTGGTGGCAGGACCGAGGGTGTTAGAACACATGGTAGACACCGTGCTTTATTTTGAGGGAGACAGGCATGCGGCTTACCGTATTTTAAGAGGTGTAAAAAACCGTTTTGGCTCCACAAATGAGATCGGTGTGTTCGAGATGCGGCAGGATGGTCTTGTGGAAGTGGAAAATCCGTCTGAATATATGTTGAGCGGCAAGCCGGAGGGAGCGTCTGGCTCTGTTGTGGCATGTTCCATGGAAGGGACTAGACCAATCCTTTTGGAGGTGCAGGCACTTGTATGTCACAGTAATTTTGGTATTCCGCGAAGAACAGCGGCAGGAACGGATTTTAACCGTGTCAATCTTTTGATGGCGGTTCTGGAAAAAAGACTGGGCTTAAAGCTGGGTGACTGTGATGCCTATGTGAATATCGCAGGAGGAATCAAAATGAATGAGCCGGCAATCGACCTTGGCATTGTTCTTGCATTGATCTCAAGTTACAAGGACAAACCGATCGATGAGAAAACCATCTGTTTTGGCGAGGTCGGATTAAGCGGTGAGGTCCGCGCGGTAAATATGGCAGAACAGCGGGTGCAGGAGGCAAAAAAACTTGGCTTTGAGGTCTGTATTCTACCGGAGGTCTGCAGAAAATCCATGACAGAAGTAAAAGGTATCAAGCTGGTCGGTGTGAGCAATCTTTTAGATGCCATGAATTATCTGAAATAAAAAAATTGTATGAATTTTATAAAAAATAAAGGAAATTGAAAAATCCTGCCGAATAATAAAAATATGGAGATTTTATTGAAACGATTTTTTATATGGTGCTTCGGGAGAGACTGTCAGATATCAGAGAGGTGATACATATGACAATACGGGAAGAACTTGAAAAAATGGAGAGGGAAACATTAAGCCCTTATGCAACGCTCAGTGTGAACACGAAAGGCAGGGAACGCGAGGAAGAACAGTGCGATGTCCGGCCTGTTTTTCAGCGAGACAGGGACAGAATCCTGCATTGTAAGGCATTCCGGCGGTTGAAGAATAAGACACAGGTTTTTCTGACACCGAAGGGAGATCACTATAGGACAAGACTTTCCCATACCTTAGAGGTATCGCAGAATGCGAGAACAATTGCAAAAGCACTGCGTCTGAATGAAGATTTGGTGGAAGCAATCGCATTGGGACACGATATGGGGCATACGCCGTTTGGCCATGCCGGAGAGTATGTGTTAAATGAAATCTGTGAAGACGGATTCCGGCACAACGAGCAGAGTGTCCGTATCGTGGAAAAACTTGAGAAAAACGGCATGGGCTTAAATCTGACTTGGGAAGTGCGGGACGGTATTTTAAATCATCAGTCCAAGTCAATGCCACATACGCTGGAGGGAAAAGTAGTCCGTTTATCAGATAAAATCGCCTATGTTTATCATGACGTGGATGATGCGATTCGCGCAGAGATCCTGACGGAGGATGATATTCCGTTAGAGATCCGGAAAACACTGGGTTTTACAACAAAACAGCGTTTAAATACACTCATACATAACGTGATCATGAACAGCATGGATCAGGATGACATCCGGATGTCAGCAGATATTCAGGAAGCCATGTTTGAGCTGCGCCATTTTATGTTTGATCATGTATACACGAATCCAATTGCCAAGGGTGAGGAAGTGAAGGCAAAGGCAATGATCCGGCAGCTCTTCGGATTCTACAAAGATCACATCGAGTTTCTGCCGGAAAAATACCTCGCCATGCTTGATGAAGGGGAAAAGACGGAGCGCGTGATCTGCGATTACATCGCAGGTATGACCGACCAATATGCCATCACCAAATTCAGCGAATACTTCCTGCCGCAGGCCTGGCAGGTAGATGGATATTAAGCCAATATAGCCTGCGGCGTGCGCAGGCGGATGGGTATTATAGACAATTGCGAAACTCATAATAACCTAAATTGAATTGTGAGAAATTGACAAAAGACATGAAAGACATTGGGGAGCCGCCGGCACTTAGAAGGCAGATACAACGGTAAGTTGTGTCTGGCTTCTTAGTACCGCTGCGAGCGACACATAGCGAAAGCGTGTCTTGAATGTTTTTGTTAATTTTGAACAATTTAAAGAAGACTATGAGGAGTTTCGCAATTGGCTAATAGATATTAAAAACGAAAGGAGGACACGCAGTATGCCATATTTTTCGGATGATATAATTGAAGAAGTGCGTTCCAGAAATGATATCGTGGATGTAATCGGACAGTATGTGCATCTGACGAAAAAGGGAAGCACCTATTTTGGACTGTGTCCTTTTCATAATGAGAAAACAGGATCGTTTTCTGTTTCTCCGAATAAACAAATGTACTACTGCTTCGGCTGTGGAGCCGGAGGGAATGTTTTCACATTTATGATGCAGTATGAAAACTTTACCTTCGGGGAGGCAATGGAAGCCTTGGCGGACCGGGCAGGTGTTGCCCTGCCAAAGCAGGAATATTCTGCCGCACAGAAGAGAGAGGCAGATAAAAAACAGCGGCTGTTGGAGATCAACAAAGAGGCAGCTAGATATTTTTATACATTATTGAGGAATGACCGTGGAAAACATGCACTCGCTTATTTCCAGAAAAGAGAATTGTCTGAGGAGACCATGAAAAAGTTTGGTCTGGGATATTCGGATCAGTACAGTGATGACTTATACCGGTATCTCCGTTCCAAAGGGTATGAGGATGAGATCTTAAAAGAGTCGGGGCTTGTGACGATCGATGAGAGACGCGGCGGCTATGACAAATTCTGGAACCGTGCCATGTTTCCGATTATGGATGTCCACAACAAAGTCATTGGTTTCGGTGGCAGGGTGATGGGCGATGGAGAGCCGAAGTATTTAAACTCACCGGAAACACCGATTTTTGATAAGAGCCGGAATCTGTATGGACTTAATTTTGCAAGGACAACAAAGAAACCACAGTTTTTACTGTGTGAGGGATATATGGATGTGATCGCACTGCATCAGGCAGGATTTGACAATGCGGTGGCATCGCTTGGAACTGCGCTGACGGCAGGGCATGCGAACCTGCTGAAAAGGTACACCAAGGAAGTGTATTTAACCTATGACAGTGACGGCGCAGGGGTGAAAGCAGCGCTCCGGGCAATTCCGATCTTAAAGGAAGTAGGGATTACGACAAAAGTGATCAACATGCGCCCGCACAAGGATCCCGATGAATTTATCAAGGCTCTGGGCGCAGAGGCGTATCAGGATCGTATCGATCATGCGGAGAACAGCTTTATGTTTGAGATACGCATTTTAGAACAGCAGTATGACATGAAAGATCCGGAGAGCAAGTCAGCCTTTTATCATGAAGTGGCGAAGAAACTCTGCTCCTTCACGGAAAAAATCGAGCGTGATATTTACGTTCAGGCAGTCGCGGAAAAATATATGCTGCCAACGCAGGATTTACAGCGGCTTGTCGGTAAATACGGAATGCAGATGGAAGGCATCCGAAAACAACCAACCCAGTTAAAAACCGGTATCAATGAGAAAAACGCCTCCGCCAGAGGAATCAAAAAAGAAGATGGGATGAAGCAATCCCAGAAACTTCTTTTGACATGGCTCATAGAGAATACCGGATTATATCATAAGATAAAAAAATATATCGCACCGCAGGATTTTACGGAGGAGATATATCATAAGGTAGCTGAATTATTATTCCGGCAGTTTGAGGAGAGCGGAGAAGCAAACCCAGCGAAGATCGTCAGCATGTTTCCGGATGAGGAGGCACAGAAAGAGATTGCGGCGCTTTTCAATGCAAGGATCCATGAGGTCGAGTCAAAAGAAGACCGGGAGAAGGCATTGAAAGAGACCATTATCCGCATCAAACAAAACAGTATCAAGTATCGGTCCGAGCATTTGGCACCGACAGATATGGCTGGTCTGATGCAGCTTGTAACAGATAAACGTGACCTTGAAGAATTGGAGAAATTGCATATTTCCATTGATTAGGGACAAAATAGTAGAAAACTTGAGAGGATGAAACAAAATGGCAAAAAAGACAGAAAAAGAGGTAAAGGAAACAAAAAAAGAAGCAGCAGTGATGGATGAAGCTGCAAAAGAAAAGTTTCAGCAGAAGTTAAAAGATCTGTTAGCCTTGGCCAAAAAGAAAAAGAACATGTTGGAATACCAGGAGATCAGCGACTTCTTTGCGGACATGCAGTTAGAGGCAGAACAGTTTGATAAAATTCTTGATTTTCTGGAAGCAAACAATATCGATGTACTCCGGATCACAGATGATGATTCTGATGATGAAATTTTACTCGATGTAGATGATGAAGACGAGATTGAAGTTGAAAAAATCGACCTTTCCGTGCCGGATGGCGTATCCATTGAAGATCCGGTCCGTATGTATTTAAAGGAGATCGGTAAAGTACCTCTTTTAAGTGCAGAGGAAGAGATCGAGCTGGCAAAGAACATGGAAGCCGGTGCTGTGGCAAAGGAAAAAATCGCAATCTTAAAGAGCAGAGAAGAGAATGCAACGGAAGAAGAACTTGCAGAGATCAAAGAAGAGATCAAGAATTTGCAGAAAGATCTTGATGCAGGGGATGAGGCAAAGAAACGTCTTGCAGAGGCAAACTTACGTCTGGTTGTTTCCATTGCAAAAAGATATGTGGGACGTGGAATGCTTTTCCTTGATCTGATTCAGGAAGGTAACCTTGGTCTGATCAAAGCTGTGGAAAAATTTGACTACCGCAAGGGATATAAATTTTCTACCTATGCAACATGGTGGATCCGTCAGGCAATCACAAGAGCGATCGCAGATCAGGCGAGAACCATCCGTATCCCTGTCCATATGGTTGAGACGATCAATAAGCTGATCCGTGTTTCCAGACAGCTGCTTCAGGAGTTAGGACGTGAGCCAAGTCCGGAAGAGATTGCAGCAGAGATGAATATGCCGGTAGAGCGTGTGCGTGAGATCTTAAAGATTTCGCAGGAGCCGGTTTCCTTAGAGACACCGATCGGTGAGGAGGAGGACAGCCATCTTGGAGATTTTATTCAGGATGATAACGTACCTGTTCCGGCTGACGCCGCTGCATTTACCCTTTTGAAAGAGCAGTTGGAGGAAGTACTTGGAACACTGACCGAGAGAGAGCAGAAAGTTTTGACACTCCGTTTTGGTCTGGAGGACGGTCGCGCAAGAACACTGGAAGAAGTTGGAAAAGAGTTCAATGTAACCCGTGAGCGTATCCGTCAGATCGAGGCAAAAGCGCTCCGCAAACTCCGCCATCCAAGCAGAAGCCGCAAATTAAAGGATTACTTAGAGTAAAATGGTAAAGATTTCAAATCGTTTAACGACAGCCGCAGCTCTTGTCACACAGGGATATACACTGGCAGATGTTGGAACAGATCACGGATATATTCCAATCTATCTGTTACAGCAGAAGAAAATTCTAGCTGCAATTGCCATGGATATCAATGAAGGACCGTTAGAGCGGGCAAAAGAACATATTGCTTTATATGGATTGCAGGCATACATACAGACACGTCTCTCAGATGGTGTGGCAGCTTTAAAACCCGGCGAGGTGGAAGCTGTCCTCATCGCCGGTATGGGAGGCGGACTTGTCATGCATATTTTAAAAGACGGGGAAAAAGTCTGTCAGTCTGCAAAAGAACTTATCCTGCAGCCTCAGTCCGAGATAGAGCACGTCCGTGAGTTTTTAAGAGAAAAAGGATATACCATTCTCGCAGAGGACATGGTGTATGAAGATGGAAAATTCTATCCGATGATGAAAGTGCAGTATCAGGGTGAAAATGAAAATGCACAGAAAGCTTCGGAAGTGTTGAAACTTTCAGATCTCTATGGTGGATTGCTCCTGCAAAACCGCCATCCTGTGTTGAAAACTTTCCTTGAAAAAGAAAAGCTCATATACACAGGCATCAAGGAGAATCTTGAAAAACAGCCGGCGTCAGAAAAAATCCGGACACGGCTTGCAGAAGTGGAAGACATACTGCATTATAATGAACTTGCATTACAGTTTTATGAATAATCCCCCTTATTTCAAAAACATCCGCATCATCTTTTCTTTCAATCCGGTATATTTCTGATACCGGATCGGCAGATCCATCCACGTTTTCTTATCGACAATACTGCGGTAATGGCTGAAGGTTTCAAATCCAACCCTGCCGTGGTAGCTGCCCATGCCGCTCTCACCGACACCGCCGAATGGCATATCGCTCGTTGCAAGATGAATGATCGTGTCATTGATACAGCCGCCGCCAAAACGGCAGGTATCTAAGACCTTCTTCTGTGCAGCCTTGTCCTCACTGAAAAAATAAAGCGCAAGCGGATGAGGGTGGGATTCCACGGTATCAAGCGCCTCGTTTAATGTGTCGAAGGTGAGGATCGGAAGCAGAGGACCGAAGATCTCTTCGCCCATCACAGCGTCGTCCCACGTAATATTATTGAGAACGGTAGGCGCAATGCGGAGCGATTCAGGCTCTGACTGTCCCCCATACACAAGCTTTTCCCCATTGATCAGCCCGAGAATGCGTTCAAAATGCTTTTCGTTGATGATCTTTCCGTAATTCGGATTTTTCAGAGGTTCTTTCCCAAACTGCTTTTCAATCTCAGCTAAGATCGCAGTGATAAGCTCATCACGGATGCGTTTGTCACAGAGAATATAATCCGGCGCAACACAGGTCTGTCCGCAGTTTAAATACTTGCCGAAGACAATACGCTTTGCGGCAAGCCGGATCTTAGCGGTGGAGTCAACGATACATGGGCTCTTTCCGCCAAGCTCTAATGTGACAGGAGTTAAATATTCAGCCGCATGGCGGAGTACCTCCCGTCCGACAGTCTTTCCGCCGGTGAAAAAGATCATGTCAAAACGCTGCTGTAACAATGCCTGATTTTCTGCGCGGCCGCCATCGACCACTGCAACATAATGTGCCGGAAAACATTCTTCAATCATGGTTTTCATGACATCAAACGTGCAAGGGGCGTAGGCGCTTGGTTTTACGACCGCAGTATTCCCGGCTGCTATGGCATCGATCAGCGGATCGAGTGTCAGTAACACCGGGTAATTCCATGGACTCATAATCAGCACGGTTCCGTAAGGGGAAGGGGAGCGGAAGCTCTTTGCTGCAAATTGGGCGGCCGGGGTGGAAACATGTTTGCTGCGCATAAGGCTGCGGAGATGCTTCTGCATCCAGGTAAGCTCGGACAGCGTCAGCCCGATCTCACACATATAGCTTTCCATACGGCTCTTTCCAAGATCCTCCTTCAGTGCCGCAGCGAGGTCAGCTTCATGGCGGATCATAGCCTCCTTCAAACTTTCTAACTGTTTCAGGCGGAATTCCGCCGGAATCGTTTTGCCACTGGAAAAAAAGTGGTTCTGCTGTTGTAAAATATCCTTGATCTCCTGTTCGGTCATGAGGATGCCTCCTTTTATCTTCAGGATCGATCAGACAACTACCTGTTCTGACTCAACCTGTATCCGTACATCTGATACTTATATACTATCGAAAATAACATACTTCTGCAAGTGTTTTACTTCCGGGCAGACAGGAAAAACAATTCTTGAAAAACGGCGCTTATAATGCTACAGTAATAATACTGATGATCTGCAGCAGAGATCATGGCGCAGATCAGTTTGATAATAATGTGACTGCCGGATACGAAGGGCAGATTGCGGAAAGGCATGGAAAATGAAATGAACGATTATAAAATAGGCACAAAATGTGTACAGGCAGGATATACCCCGGAGAATGGACAGCCGCGGCAGATCCCGATCATCCAGTCTACCACTTTCAAATACAGCACCAGCGAGGACATGGGAAAACTGTTTGATCTTGAGGCATCCGGATATTTCTATACACGGCTGCAGAATCCGACCAATGATCATGTCGCAGCCAAGATCGCAGCAATGGAAGGCGGCACAGCCGCAATGCTGACCTCAAGCGGACAGGCAGCGAACTTTTTTGCCATATTCAACATATGTGAGAGTGGAGACCATATCGTGGCATCATCCTCGATCTACGGCGGAACCTTCAACCTCATTGCAGTTACGCTTGCCAAAATGGGGATCACGGCAACCTTCGTGTCTCCTGACGCATCGGAGGAGGAGTTAAACGCTGCGTTCCGTCCGAACACAAAGCTGATGTTTGGCGAGACGATCGCCAATCCGGCATTGACAGTATTAGATATTGAGCTCTTTGCAAAAACAGCACATGCGCACGGCGTACCTCTTATCATAGACAATACATTTCCAACTCCGGTCAACTGCAGGCCATTTGAGTGGGGTGCGGATATTGTGACACACTCCACCACCAAATACATGGATGGACATGGTGCGGCAGTAGGCGGTGCGATCGTTGACAGCGGAAAATTCGACTGGATGGCACACGCAGACAAATATCCGGGACTTTGTACACCGGATGAGAGCTACCATGGCGTGACCTATGCAGAAAAATTTGGCAATGAGGGCGCATTCATCACAAAATGTACAACACAGCTTATGCGTGATCTCGGATGCATCCAGTCGCCACAGAACGCATTCCTGTTAAACCTTGGACTGGAGTCGCTGCACGTGCGTATGCCTAAGCATGTGGAAAACGGACAGGCAGTTGCAGAATTTCTGGAAAAACATCCAAAGGTAGCCTATGTGAACTATCCGGGTCTGCCTTCCAACAAATACTTTGAACGTGCCAGAAAATACCTGCCACACGGCGGATGCGGTGTCGTTTCATTCGGATTAAAGGGCGGCAGGGAGGCTGCGTCTGCTTTTATGCAGAACTTAAAGCTTGGAGCGATCGAGACACATGTGGCAGATGCAAGAACCTGCTGTCTGAATCCGGCAACCTCCACGCACAGACAGATGACAGATGAACAGCTGAAAGAGGCAGGTGTTCCGGCAGAGCTGATCCGCATCAGTCTCGGTTTAGAGGATAAGGAAGATCTGATCGCAGATATTTCGAATGCGTTGGATGCGATCAGGGACTAATATGCAGAAAAAAGAAAGTGCAGAGAGAAAAATGAGTAAGATAAAAACAAAAAAAGTGCTGACACCGGAGCAGAAGAAAAAGCGCATCCGCAACATCATCATTGTCGCAGTGATCCTTGTGGCAGCATCCATTGCAACTTACTGGATGCAGCCGCAGAACAAAGCGCTGGCAGAGAGTGAAGTGTTCAGCGAAGAGGAAGTGAAAGCACAGGCGGAAAAAATCATAGGGCTTTTAAATGCAGAGGATTTTGACAGCCTGCAAAGCCTTGTTGTCCCGGACATGCAGGAGATCATGAACAAAGAGCGCATGGACGAGGGGAAGGCACGGATCTCGGAAGACTGGGGAGATTTTGTTTCCATTGAAACAATGCAGGATGCGGAGATCATACAGAGAGGTGCGCATATCGCAGCCGTTTACGTGACTGCAGAATATGAAAACATCGAGGTGCATTACACACTGGCGTTCAACGAGGACATGAAACTGGCGTCCTTTGGGATCCAATAGCCGGATCATTCCTGCGGAAACATATAGGAAAAATAAACATCCTTAAAATTAGCGTAATTGTCTCTTGAAATCGGAATCTGTGCGCCGGATTTTGTGAAGAGAGAGGTTTTACCGAACTTTTCCACGCAGCTTAACGCTGCAATATAGCTGCGGTGGCATTTATAAAACCCTTTTTCCACTGTGAAAATTGTTTCACACTGGTGAAAGGGTTCTTTTATGGAGATCACCGAGCCGTCTTTCAATGTGACTAACACATTCTTATTTTGCGCTTCCAGATATTCGACATCCTGAAAATAAATCGCCTGGTAGCCGGAATCTGTTCTTGCCGCGAAATGAGCCATGGAAGCCTTGTGGACTTCGTACCAGCTGTCGAGGACCGCATGGAAACGCACTTCGTCAAGAGGTTTCAACAGATACCAGAAAGTGCGGACTTCATAAGATTCCAGCGCAAATTCCGGTGAGGAAGTCAGAAAAATGATCGGAACATGTGGGTCATGCTGGCGCAGTTCGCGGGCGGTATCCATGCCGCTCAAAAGAGGCATGATCATATCAAGCAGGATCAGATCCATGCCATAAGCCCTGTGTGCGGAGATCAGTTCGTCACCGTTTGTGAACCGGTAGAGCTGCAGTGTCAGCTGATGCGCCCGGCACCAGGAATCAAGACTGTCTGAAAGCAGATCCAAAAATTCAGTTTCATCATCACAAATCGCAATCTTTACCATAATAAATTTCCTCGCTTAAAGAATAATGCGGACTACAAAGTCCTCACCTTCCATGTAAAACTGGTACTGTCCATGTTCCTTCTCAACATAATAAATGACGCTTTGAACACCGATACCGTGATTCTTTGCCGTTGTAACCGGGATACCGTTTGAAAAAACAGGTGTCTCTGAAGCCGGATTCTTCTGCAGGATCAGAAGGTGGTTTCCCTTTTCAAAAATGCTCAGATGCACGATACGTTTTTCCTCAGGGAGCTTCGTGACCGCATGCATGGCATTTTCCAGAAGATTGGAAAGGATCGCACAGAAAGTCATCTCAGAGCAGCAGAGTGTCTGCGAAGTCTGGATCTGTACGTCAAAAACGATCTGATTTTCCGCAAACCGTGTCTGGTAAATGGAAAGAACCGAATTCAGCAGCTCATTTCTGCAGAAAGAGTGGATGACAGTGTCGTCATATTGCTTATTGATCTCCTGAATATAATCAAGCGCGCGCTCCGGTTCCTGCTGGGAGATAAAAGTCTGGATGGCGGCAAGATGATGGCGCATGTCGTGCCGCAGGATCTTCATGCGGTGTTCGCTGTTGCGAACCTGCTCGATCTCCGAGTGCAGGGAGTTCAACTGCATATTGGTAAGCTGACCGTATTGTTCAGCGCGGTTTTTCAACTCATATTCCTGAAAATAGACGAACAGGAAAATGACATAGGAAATACACATGGCAAATGCGAGAAATTCCACGACTACCTTATTTCCGGAGTAGAGAAGCATGGAGAACTTTGGGGTAGAGTAATCAAACACATAATAGACAAATGGCATTGCCCCGAGGATATACAGCTCCCGGTCAGATTTTGCAAAAAGCAGTGCGGTAGTCTGGCACAGATACCGGCTTAAGAAAACAAAAACGGCAACAGTCACGATAATCCTTACCAGATAATAAACCCAGTCCAATCCGCTCAGGGATAAGGCAAAAATACCTGCCCAGTTGCTGAACTGGCAGCACAGATAGGCGGTCATAATAGAGATTATGGAAGGCAGCCAGCGGAAACGGTAATAAAACACCAGCAGCAGAAAAAGCGGCAGATGCACGAAAATCGGATAAACGGCTTCCGTGAACAAAAAACCAAACAGCGTATCGCAGATCAGAAAGAAAAGTCCGGATACTGCTCCAACGCCAAGAAGAATGCAGACATTTTTCTTATTCTGTTTTACCCCGAGAAAAAAGGCGGACAGAAAAATGCCAAACAGCATTGTCGTTAAGTGGTGTGTATAAGTTAAAATCTGAAGCAGCATGTGGCAGTCCTCCTTGTTTCACAGTTATGATACATCCATTATAAAAAATTCGGAAATCCAAAGCAAGCCTGCATCTTACAATTCACGCCATATAATTACAACTCACGCCGAAATCCGGGTTTTGGATGAACGCTGTGATAAAATGAAAAAAATGGTAATGCGACTTATGTAACTATTCAGAAACCCATTCGCAAAACCGCTCTTTCAGAGCTTTCCTTTTGCTCATGTGGTTACTTCGCCAAAGAAATTTTCAAAATTATGCTCATTCATGCAAGCATGATTCGCAAATTTATGAAAATTGCCTTGGCTCTGAATAGTTACAAACAAATGCAGGAGGAGAATACACATGATAAGAAAAAAGAGAATGGGCAAAGGAATTGCAAAAATACTTTCCGGCTTACTGGTATTTGGAATGGTGGCAGGACTTGTTCCGGCAGTACCGGGTGGAACAGTGCATGCGAAGGCTGAAGGGGAAAGTGAGCAGAACGTAACAGCTGCGGGGAATCCTGAGCATAAGCATTGCGTATGCGGAACTGGGGAGCTGACAGCTGGAAATTGTAGTCATGAGGAAAAGGAATGGAAAGGAATTTCTGATCTTAGTGAAATAACTGAAGAAGGATATTACTATCTGAAGGATAATGTGACAATCCAGAGTGCATGGAATTGCCCATATGACGTAACATTATGCCTGAATGGACACAGCATTACTCGTGAAGGTAATGATGAACAAGACATATATAATAATGGGGGGAATGCTGTTATAAAAATAACCAAAAACATTAGTTTTGCCCTTACGGACTGTCAGGAAACGGTTGGAACTATTACTCATAAGGCAGGAGTAAGCGGTGAAGGTGTTTATAATGCTGGAAATTTTAACATGTATAATGGTAAAATTTCCGGTAACAATGGTGGTGTCACAAATCAAAGAACCTTTGAAATGTATGGGGGAACAATCTGTCAGAATACTGCTGAATACGGCGGAGGAGTATATAATAAAGATACAGGTACATTCAACATGTACAGTGGTACAATCACTGATAATACAGCAAGCACTGGCTACTATGATGGTGGCGGAGGTGTGTACAATGAAGGTATGTTCAGCATGTCCGGTGGACATATTTTCCAAAACAAGTCCACTAATCATGGTGGAGGAGTAAATAATGGAAGTGGCACATTTGAGATGTCCGGAGGCGAAATCTCTAAGAATACTACCACTAATCGTGGTGGAGGTGTCTTCAACAAGGGAGGCACATTCATTATGTCTGATGCAGCAAAGATTAGTGAAAATAAAGCAATGTATGGTGGAGGTGTCTATAAGGAGAGTGGAACATTCACTATGTCCGGAGGAACAATAACCGGTAATACAGCAGCCGGTTCGGCAGCATATGCGTCAGGTGGAGGAGTGTATAATGAAGCAGAAGCATTCACTATGTCCGGAGGTACAATAACCCAGAATAAATCACAATATAATGGTGGAGGAGTATATTATAAAAGCGGCACATTTGAGATGTCTGGAGGAGCAATAGCTGATAATGAAACAAAAGTGTATGGTGGAGGAGTATATAATAACGGTGCGTTCACTATGTCCGGAGGTGAAATAACTCATAATAAATCAGAAAAGTATGGTGGAGGAGTACAGCATGCATCGCTAGAATCTTTTAAAATGAGTGGTACGGCTAAGATTACCAATAACACGGCTATTTCCGGGGGAGGCGGTGTTCTAGTAGAAAAAGGCCGTGCAATAACTTTGGGTGGTGCGGTAGAGATTACTGGAAATAAAGTTGGAGACAACAGAGATAATAATCTATATCTTGGTCGGGAAACAACGGTGCAAACAGACTCTCTGACAGGAAAAGAAACAATAGGCGTGACTACATATAATTCACCAACAGATGATTCTTCGGTTACAATTACCAGTGATGCTACAAGTGCAGGCTGTTTTTTCTCTGATAATAGTGCTTACGAAATAGGTACGGATGCGGGAGCTGGAGTTGTATTAAAATGCAAAGAAAAATTACCTACTGTACCGGATCCTGTCCCAAACAGATTTACATATGATGGAGCAGTACATACTGGTATTGAATTAGGTGAAAATTATACAGTTGCTAGAGGAACAAATAGTGCAACAGATGCAGGTACTTATGAGGTGATTATAAAACCATTTGCTGGCAAAACATGGAAAGATGGAACAGCAGAAGAAAAGACTTTTAACTGGAAAATCACAAAAGCATCACAGAATGCTCCTGCTGGTCTGGTGGGAGAAAAACCTACTACCGCAGGTGGCAGTGACGGTAAGATTACAGGCGTGAAGGAGAATATGGAGTACCGTAAATCTGGAACCGACTCATATATAGCCTGCACTGGCACAGAGATTACCGGACTTTCTGCAGGAACCTACGAGGTAAGATACAAAGGGGATACAAATCATGAGGAAAGTCCAGCCTTTGTGGTAACAGTTCCGGATGCAGATAAGCCTGTTTATATCTTGGAAATTATCAATGGTACAGGTAATGGAACGTATGTGGAGGGTACTGTTGTAACGATTACAGCAAATCCGGCTGCAGATGGAAAAGTATTTGATAAGTGGGTGAAGATGTATGGCGACGCAGTTATTGCTGATGAGAATAGTGCGACAACTACTGTGACAACCAAAATAGCACCAACTACGATTAAAGCAACCTATAAGGACAGTGAGACAACACCGACACCGAATCCGGAACCGACGCCGAATCCGAATCCGGAGCCAACGCCAACCCCAACGCCGACTCCAAATCCGACACCGGAAGCAACAACCCCGACACCGGATCCGGCACCGGCGACATCAACACCGGCTGCATCAACCACAACAGCACCGGCAGCTTCGGCACCGGTTCAGGTAATGTATGATATTTTAGATGGAGCGGGCAGCTCATGGACACAGAATACAGATGGAAGCCTTGCAATCAGAGGAAGCGGTGAGATTTCAAAATTCCGTGAGGTCAAGGTGGACGGAGTTACGGTTGATCCGGTCAACTATACGGTCACAGAAGGATCTACCATCATTACCTTCAAACCGGAATACCTTAAGAGTCTGTCAGCAGGAAACCATTCCTTTGAACTTGTCTGGACAGATGGAACAGCGGCAACAAACTTTACGGTAGCCGAAAACGCTGACCAGAGTGCAAAATCTCCAAAGACAGGCGAAGATTTCAGCAGGGCACTTTGTACAGTACTTCTGATGGTTTCATGTGCAGGACTTGCAGGAATGTTTGTAAGAAGAAAAAGAAACAATGTCAGATAAGATGAAAGCAAAACAGATTACAAGCAGGGTTTAGAAATACAAGGGAGAAATTCTATGAAGAAAAAAATATTTACATTCCTGCTCAGTGGCATGATGCTGATGGGAATGATGCCAGTCACAGCGATGGCAGATACTTCACACACACATTCAGTGGGACAGGACAATAGCCAAAATGAAACTTGGATTGCGATTTCGAGTCTGGATGGGATAACACAGGATGGCAGTTATTATCTGACACAGCCTGTCACTCTCAATACTACATGGATATGTGATTATAATGTAAAGCTTTGTCTGAATGGAAATAGTATTACTTGTGATGCAAGTGACAGTGACACTATTGTCATAAATAACGACAAAACATTTATCCTTACAGATTGTCAGGAAAATGCCGGAAGCGTTACCCATAGCGAGAGTAAAACAGGCAGAGGCATATGTAATAATGGAACATTTTACATGTATGGTGGAAATATTTCCGGCAATGCTGTGACAGGTTCGAAATATTCAAGCGAGTATGGAAAAGAATATAAAGGCGGTGGTGTCTATAACAGCGGTACTTTTTACATGTATAAGGGCACAATCTCCGGTAACTCAGTTAAGGTTAACGCTAATGCAGATGAAGGAAACTATGACTATGGTTACGATTATGGCTATGGCTATGATCGATATTATAGTCAGTTCAATGGAGGCGGTGTCTACAATGATGGAAGTTTTACTATGTCTGGCGGTTGCATTTTAAATAATGACGCTGACAATGATTATGGCGGTGGCGTGTATAACAGAAATAGATTTGAATTGTCAGGCAGTGCTTTAATTTTCGATAATAATGCAAGACAAGGTGGAGGTATATATAATAGTGGAAGTTTTACCATGTCTGGCGGCCGCATTAATGAAAACCATAGCGGTGGTGCCGGAGGCGGAGTTCTTAATTATACTAGTGGTACATTTACTATGACAGGTGGATTAATCTCTGGTAACGCTACAGAAAGATCCGGAGCTGGTGTATGCAATTGGGAAGGACAATTTATTATGTCTGACAATGCGGTTATCAGTGATAATGTTTCTACGGATACATATGGTGGAGGTGGTGGTGTATTTAATTTCAACGGTACATTCACTATGAATGGTGGTTCTATCAACAATAATAAGGCTCCTAAAGGCGGTGGCGGTGTAGAAAACTATGCGGAGAATAATTATAAAATAATATTTACCATGAATGGTGGAACTATTTCTGGTAACGAGGCAGGAAAGCTTGGAGGAGGAATATGGCATCATGTTTATCACATTAACAGCAGTGATAACGCAGAAGGATTATTTGTCATGAATGGAGGTACTGTGAGCCGGAATAGTCTGACAGATACTTCTGGCAAGGGCGGTGGTGTATACAGTGATGGTGATATGATACTATCTGGTTCACCGAATATAGCTGGAAACACAGAAGCTAATCTGTATCTTGCTTCTGACAAGCTTGTATCAGCATCGGGACTGGCTACAGGCGTGAGAATCAGTGTGAATAAAGAAATAGTTCAAAGCGGAATAACTCCGGTGACTATTACGAATGATATTGTAAAAGAAAACTATTTTGTTTCGGAGAACAGTGCATATGAAACAGGTATGAATTCCGAAGGATATGTTGTCATGAACTTAAAAGATCCTTCATTGATTCCATTGTACGCTTTAACGGTTGAAAACGGCACAGGTTCAGGTAATTATGCAGATAATACAACCATTACAATCATGGCAAATGCACCTGAAACTGGAAAAGCATTTGATAAGTGGGAACTGATATCGGGTGATGCAGTCATTGCGGATGTAAACAATGCTACAACTACTGTGACAACCAAAATATCGCCATCTCGCATTAAAGCTGTTTATAGGGATGAAACTCAGACTCCAGCACCAAAACCAAATCCGGAACCGACACCGAATCCGAATCCGGAGCCAACACCGACGCCGAATCCGGAACCAAATCCAGAACCAAAACCGGAGCCAACCCCAACACCGGCTCCAAATCCGACACCGGAAGCATCAACCCAGACACCGGATCCGGCACCGGCGACAACAACTCCGGCTGCATCAACTACAACAGCACCGGCTCAGGTAACGTATGATATTTTAGATGGAGCGGGCAGCTCATGGACACAGAATACAGATGGAAGCCTTGCAATCAGAGGAAGCGGTGAGATTTCAAAATTCCGTGAGGTCAAGGTGGACGGAGTTACGGTTGATCCGGTCAACTATACGGTCACAGAAGGATCTACCATCATTACCTTCAAACCGGAATACCTTAAGAGTCTGTCAGCAGGAAACCATTCCTTTGAACTTGTCTGGACAGATGGAACAGCGGCAACAAACTTTACGGTAGCTGAAAACGCTGACCAGAGTGCAAAATCTCCAAAGACAGGCGAAGATTTCAGCACGGCACTTTGTACAGCACTTCTGATGGTTTCATGCGCAGGACTTGCAGGAATTTTTGTAAGAAGAAAAAAGAGCAGTTTAAGATAAGCATTTGATATTAGACCTGTGGATGGAATGCCACATGAAATCTTGGATTTTGAAATTACAGCAAGAGGAGAGTACACATGATAAGAAAAAAGAGAATGAGCAAAGGAATTGCAAAAATACTTTCCGGTTTACTGGTATTCGGAATGGTGGCAGGACTTGTTCCGGCAGTACCGGGTGGAACAGTGCATGCGAAGG
>ERZ791743.752-NODE-752-length-25603-cov-15.060044_pt1 | contig 25603 bp, 27 predicted proteins | sample MGYA00509952_ERZ791743 | MGnify/ENA primary metagenome ERZ791743 (study PRJEB30046, sample SAMN00792040) | human gut metagenome | study: EMG produced TPA metagenomics assembly of the A metagenome-wide association study of gut microbiota in type 2...
CTTTTCCCTTTTCTGTCCGAGACAGCATCATATATCGGCACACCTTGCAGCCGTTGCATTGGACGGAAATGCAAATAATCTGATAGGTGATGCAGAACTGGCTGTGCAGTTATCCAGCGAAAAGAAAGAAACTGAGAACTTGAGGGAAACAATCAAGCTTCTGAAGGAACAGATAGAGAGTCTGAACTCACAGATTTTACGACTTGATTCAAACCTGAAGGATAAGGACGTGATTATTGAACTATTGAAAGATAGAAGAAAAGAATAAACTGAAATGTTGTATATCTATTAATTTAATTATTCATCAAAGGGTTGATGGAGAGGCAAAAGTAAAGTGAATGCCGCTTACACTTACTATGTAAGTTGTAGCTTATTAAGATTCAAGCACTTACGACCAAACTTGATTAAGTGAAAAAATTCCGGTCAATAAGTTATCAAGAAAGTTTGCTTACTACAGGCTTACACTTGTATGGTAAACGTCTAATAATCAGAAAGGAATTGACAAGGCGCAAGCTGCAATAGAGGAATAATCTCTAAGGAAGAAAAACAGATATTTGCTAATAATCAATAAGTTAAGGGGCTTGTTTATTACAGCAAGTCCCTTTTTCTATGTTATATTACTTTATTTTTCTGATTTTCATGTAGTAGTGTTTACTTCATGTTTACACTAAATTAAGAGAATGTTTACACTGAAATAATATTCGTATAATATTGATTATTAGTTATATATGGCAAGTTTTAAAATCTGTGTTAGACAACAGAGAAATGATAAATTATTTCCTGTTTACATTAGAATCACTCATAATAGAAAAGTAGGATATATCAAAACAGATAAAGTGATAACTACTTCTAAGTTGAGAAAAGGAGAAATTAAAGACCCTGAGATTCTTTCCTATGGTTCCAATTTGATTAAGAACTATAGTGAAAGATTGAATGCAGTAGATATTTCATTTTGGGATATACATGATATAATATCTTATTTGCAGAATATTGATAAGGACATATCTTTTTCAAGGTATGCGAGGAAATATGTATTAGAAATGGCTACACTCAGAAAGATGGAGAGAAATGCCAAGAATTACAAATGGGCATATATGTCTTTGGAGAAGTACGCAGGTACAGATAATATTATGTTCTCCAAATTAACAACTCAATTTATTCAAGGTTGGATTAATTCTTTATCTGGAACAAACAGGGCTAAAGAAATGTACCCCATTTGTATAAGGATGATTTATAATGCTGCTCTTGAAGAGTATAATGATTACGACAAGAATATCATTAGAATTAAATTACAGCCATTTAGAAAGATTACAATTCCTAAGGCAGATGTCCCAGAAAAGAGAGCATTGGATATTTCCATACTTCGCAAATTCTTTCAAGGTATTGTCCCTGAAACTAAGTTAAAAGCTTCTTTGCCCGAACTAAGTAGGGATGTAGTAGAAATGGTATTTTGTTTGGCTGGTATGAATACGGTAGATTTATTTGAGCTAAAGAAAGAGAACTTGAAGGGGGATTTGCTGTGTTATCATAGGCAAAAGACAAAGAAATTCAGGAAAGATGGTGCTTATATGGAAATTAAGATACCCGCAAGACTATTCCCTTTATTTGAAAAGTACAAATCTAAAACAGGGTATTTATTGAATTTCTCAGAAAGGTATCAGGATAGTAACTGCTTTAATATCAATGTAAACAGTGGCCTAAAACCATATTGTAGATTCAATGGTTTACCCAATATCTGTATCTATAATTTTCGCCATTCATGGGCTACAATAGCTCAAAATAATTGTGGGGCAAATACAGCAGAGGTAGGTTTTGCTTTGAATCATTCTTCTGCTCATAGGGTTACTGAAGGATATATTAAGAAAGATTACTCTCCAATTAGCTTGCTGAATGATAAGGTAATTGAATATGTATTTGGTAAAAATTCAATTAAATGATAGTATTAGAATCTCTATAGTTTAATTTCTATAGAGATTCTTTGTATTCATTTCTTTGTTTTTTATTTGTAGAAGTGAATACAAAAATTTAATTTAGTATTTTACCAAATATAGTCACGAAGAATATGGAAAATGAAGAATCAATCACAATTGGTAGTATAGTATCTGTTGGGAAATATGAAATATTATATGCAACAGCACCTTACATTGATGAAAGCAATGGAGAAATAGAGAATGTTCAAACTGTCCAATACTTGAATAATGCTCATGTAAAATATAATGAGGTTCATTTGCATTATAAGATAGATTGGAAAGAAAATGGGAAATCTATCAATGGTTAAAGTTCATCTTAATGCAAAGCAATTGTATTTTACTTACGGAGCTAATATAGGTTTTGTCTCTTTAAAAGGAATACCAAAAGAGCCTGTAATCTCCATTGTTGCCAATAGTAGTGGCAAGATATTTCCTTTACTTATGGAAAAATCAGATATAGGCAAAACTACTTTATCTTCTGCCAAGGCAATTTCTAAAAGAACCATTTCAAAAACAGCATCCCATAAAACATCCTTTTGGGACTATGAATCTGAAAAGATGAATGATGCAGATAATTGGAGTGACCCTTATGGAGATGAGCAGGCCTATTATGGTGGATGGAGTAGAGAAGATGTTGAAAGTGGATTTGCAGATGCTTATGAAGGAGATGTAACTGCAAGATGGAATAATGACTAATTTAAAAGATTATTTTATGAGTGAAATAGCATTAGTTATAACTATACTTTTGGTGATTTACTGGATATTTAGACCAAATTCAGGTAATTACCATTTGCGAGATAAAGAACAAGAAATAGAGGATTTAGCTCAAGATATATGGAGAAACAATAGAGGAATATCCTATAGTGAAGCATATCAAAGAGCTGTAGAACAATATCAAGAAACTCACAAAAAAAACTAAATGGAATTTCCACTATTATTTGGTTTGCAAAAAACAGGTTTACCATTGATAATAACATCAGGTAAATTGAAAAACCTTTGTTTTCTAATAGATACAGGCTCTACGCATAACATCTTATTTTCCTATGTATATGAACACTTTAGTGATGAGTTCAAAATATTGAATAATACGCAGAATATTATGGGGATAGAGGGAGAATATAAAGAAACCCCTATTATTGAAGGTACATTCAATTTTGAGGGGAAAGATTATACCTCCACTTTTTCTGTCTTTAATGCTACAAATGCAGTAGTACATATTGAAGAAGAAACAGGTGTACAGATACATGGTATATTAGGTATTCAATTTCTTATAGAGAATAAATGGGTTATTAATTTCGATAAAAATATCATAAAGTTATGAGCATAATTGAAAGTTTTAAAATCTGTATATTTCATAAATATGCAGATTTCAAAGGTACAGCGAATAGAAGTGAATATTGGTGGTTTTGGAGTATTTATCTTTTCATGTTATTGGGAATACCATTAATCGGCTTTTTAGTGGAAGACTTGTATAAGATACAATTGCATTTACTAATGTTTTTATGGGGAATTGGAATAATTGGACTGACTTGCCCTTTTATTTCTGTTTTAGTAAGAAGACTCCATGATTCAGGGCTAAGTGGTTGGCATTTCTTTTGGAGGTTAATTCCATATGTAGGTTCTGTCATTACTTTTGTTCTTATGTTAAGAAAATCCAAAGTACCATACAGTAAAAAATAATCAAATGATAATATGATAAGAATACTAATATTAGCATCACCCATATTAGGAATAATAGGTTTTTGCATAGAAGAAAATTGGCTTTATTATCTTGCATCCATTCCTTGTCTTATAGCCGTTCTGACAATGATTTATTCCAAGAAATTATCTCTAACTATGTTTGAATTGTTTTTGGCAATAATAATTGGATGTTGGATTTTATCTTCTTCTTTTATTGATGGTCTTTTGTTAGGAGTTTGTGCATTTACAATAATGTCAAATCTTATAACCATTCTCAAATCTATGCATATCTTTTATGCTCTCAGAAAACTGTCATCTAACAGCAAAAAGGATGATGAAGTACATTCTGACACAAAATTAAATAAACCTATTCGAAGGATACCTACAGATAAATCTAAAGAGCCTAAATGGACAATAAAAGAAGAACGCCCATTCACACAAGAGGAAATAGATGCTATTGATAAGGCTATAGTTGTTTCAGCCCAATATGGCAATTCTGTCCAATTCTTTATGAAAAATGGAGGATTTACATTCATACCATTAGATTCATTTTCTACTTTAAATGCTGGAGATGAAGTTGATATAAGAAAGGCAACTCTACGCACTTATGAAAAAGATGGAGAAGGTGACATATATAGAGTATTGGAATGAAATCTTCATCCAAACCAAAGGCATAGGTTTTACATTCCTTCTTGACAAGAGAATGAAGCATAATCTTATCAGTCCTGCATTCTTGGCTTTCTTCAATCTTGGAGAAAGGCAGATGTATGCACTTCCTATTGATAATATAAGAGAAGTGAATACAAAACCTGCCTATGACAACTTACAACCTTTTCTTCCTGAATATGCGGATTCCATCAATTTCAATAATGTATTTCATTATGTTGGAAAGAAAGTAGGAAGATGTAAGGACAACAAGTTGAGAATATGCAAAGTATTTATGCTTGAATTTGAGTATAAGGGATACACTTTCTCTTTTCTTTTTCTTCTTGACAAGAGTTTAAAGATACCTGCAATATTAGGTTTAGAGTCATTTAATCATATAATAAGAACAGTTATGAAACCTAAATAATAATATTTGATTAAATTACTAATATATAGAATATTACATTAGTAATTAGCTGCATGAAATAGAATCAAATTATATAATAGATAGAAAGTATCTTATTTGTATTCAAATAAGTTTACTGCATTATTACAGTAAAAAACCAACTTATTGATTGTCATAAGTATTTTCTTGCGGCACAAGCTGCAATAGAGGAAGCTAAATAGTACAAAATAACCATTGATTTAGGCTGTAATAATCTGCTGGTCGGATGTTACAGCCTAATTTTTACTTGTAATGTAATTATTCTCCACTATCAGTCTTTGATTTTATTAATTGTAAAATAATTTTATTGATTTTACCGTCAATTCTTGCATCTTTATTATCTTCTGCGATATCGGATTTAGGTATAAATTCACCACAAATGTCTATCCCTAATACAGGATGGTTCTGAAGAATGATATATAATAACTTTTCCAGTTCTTCCAGACTCATAGAACCTTGATCCCAGTTGGTAATTGCATATTCTGGTGAAAGTACATCTTTATCAATAGAAATGTATACGGGGTCGGATATAAGCTCTTCTGCAAATCTTTTCCAGTTTTTTTCTTTATCCAGATCATTGTCGCTATAGAAGTGAACTCTATCTTTATATTCAGGTGATACTGATTGTACGAGCTGCTCAGAAGCCCCTACAATGATAACTTTCTTACAATTTACATTGCTGTCAAGAATATCTTTTACCCAACTTCCACATGAAAGAATATGTTCGAATAGAGAAGGTTGCATATCCGGATGATGATCAAATACTACAAGAACAAATGGTTCTTCGATTCGGTCTGTCCATAATTTAGTCACATAGTGATAATTACCGGAATCAATGAAATGAACACCAGTTATAGGACACCTTTTGATCATTTTTATTAGAGCGTTTTTGCCTTCATCATCACAGTAGCAGTCTGTTCCTGATAGGTGTCTGCAATCCAGCCAGTGGTACTGTTTATTATGTGGAAAGCCTTCCATGTCATAGACACCGGAGAAGTTCATTATCACTACATCATTTGAAATTAATCCATTTTTTGTGTCAGTTTTTATTGGCATATTAATAGGTTTATAAAATAAGATATATTGATTTTGTATTTGTCAGTTTTATAACTGTAAAATACGAATTGCAAACAATGTACCTTATTTAATGTTCGAGTAGAAAACAGAAATACGTTTAACCAGTATTATATATCTGCCTCTTAATTTTAACTCTGTATAAACATTGATGTTGTCAAAGTGTCATTTTGAACAGGATGTAGAGTTTGTATATTGTTTTTTATTTCTGCTGGATTTTTTGAAAGTTAGGGGTTGTGATAAAATATTATAATAGCAAACACAACTGCTGTGTGCGAATAGCTTTACAATAGATTGTGAAAGATTTGCTTAACTGTTGTAGTAAATTAATTACAAAGGTTTTACTATGCCTCTTTGATTTGCTATTTGTCTGAATTAATTTTCTATCTTTACCGAAGAAGAATGTAACTGAATAAGCTTATGTTGGATAACGGATGATGGGATATGATGCAGCAAGATGCAGAACGTATGATGGAGTGTCTACAGACCAGAGGAGTGGGGTTTGATGCGGGATTGTCGGACGAAGAATGCCCTCGTCTTATACCCGTCTATGGTCATCGTTATCTTCCGGCCTTCCCAAGTGAGGCGGGAAATCCCGTATATTCTGTTTATCAAACAGATATTATCTGTTACGGCAATGATTTGCTGACATATCTGTGCCGTGAGTTTAAGATTGCACCGTATCGTTCTTCTTTTCAAAGGAGCAAGCCTAAACAGATTCCATTTTGGGGAGATTTAGCACTATGAGTTATTGTGTTCTGGGATAGAGGAGGTTCCTAAAGCTAAATATAGAGGTGATAAATGAAGAAAATCTGAGCTTACCGTCATCTGTTTTGTAGAAAATATTTTTGTCTTTTTGACAATGGAAGAAATTTTTCTATTCCTTTTAGATTGTATGACAAAGTGTCAATTCAGAGTATCAAAAAACGGCCTTATTTGTACTGGAGTGTAGGATTGCCTGTGAAAATGCGATTTTTTAAGGATGTGAAAAATGCAATATTAAAGGGTAATGGGTGAGTAACGGCGTGTTGTGTAGTTGGTTTATAAGAAATGCTTTCATTAATATTGTTGTAATATGTGTAAAGGTGTCTTTTTGATAGTTGAAAAAGTGTGCGAAAAACTGCGGGAAAAACTGTTTTAGCATGTAAAATGTCGGTTGAAAATACGCAATTGGTAGTGTTGGCTTACGTGAATAGTAACGGAAGTGAACGATACAAGTCGCGTAAGCCGATGATACTAGTATCGTAAAGAGGTTTTATGGGTAGAAAAACGATGCGTTATAAGGTATGAAAACCTGCTGTATAGCAGAAATACTCGTATTCTCAGACTAAAAAAAGGAGATTTGAAGCCTCTTGAATGAAGATAAAAATCAAAATACGCGTTAGCGGAAAACGGGTAAAATGGAAATTATGATTCTATTTATGTATTTCTGCTTACAAAATGAATACTGCCGGTTCTCTTTCTACGTGGGGTAGGGAGAACCGGCAGTGCTGTATATAAACGATAGAGCTTTATGTATTTACGATTTGTTTACTCTTTTCTTGGCAAATTTACCGTTGTTGCGACGGTATCCTTTTTTGTTGTTTGAGCCTTTCTGAGAATTGTTCTTTCTGGCTATCCGAGGTGCATAGAGTGGAACTTCACCCAATTCGTCCGGTACGGGGATTTTGTAAATATCTTTTCCCAAGAAGTTTTCTATTTGCTTGAAGCGGGTCTGCTCCGTTTCGCTTACAAAAGTAATGGCACAACCGTCGTTGTTGGCACGGGCAGTACGTCCGATGCGGTGTACATAATCTTCGCTGTCGTGAGGTACGTCGTAGTTGATAACCAGACGGATGTCGTCAATGTCAATTCCTCTGGCAACGATGTCGGTAGCGATAAGAATATTGATTCTGCTGTTACGGAATTCGTGCATGATTTCTTCGCGTTGGCTCTGATCCAGGTCGGAGTGCATTTCGCCTACATTCAGCTTCATGCGTTTCAGTGATTTGGTAACTTCTTTTACCTTCTGTTTGGAAGAAGCAAAGATGATGACACGTTCGGGCTGTTGCTCGGAGAATAGTGATTCGATAATGCCTAATTTCTGAGTCTCATAACAAATATAGGCTGTCTGTATAATTCTATCGGCGGGCTTGGATACTGCCAGTTTGACCTCTTCCGGATTGTTCAGAATGGTTTTGGCCAACTGTTGTATTTTGGTAGGCATGGTAGCCGAAAACATGATGGTTTGCCGTTCTTTGGGAAGATGTTTTACTATCTGCATAATGTCGTCGGCAAATCCCATATCGAGCATACGGTCGGCCTCATCGAGGATGAAGAATGATACCTTCGACAGGTCTACGTATCCCAGACTGATGTGGCTGATGAGTCGGCCTGGAGTGGCGATTACTACGTCTGCTCCCAGTGTAAGACCTTTTTTCTCCTGCTCAAATCGTACTCCGTCGTTTCCTCCGTAAATGGCCACACTTGAGATGGGCATGAAGTAGGAGAAACCTTCCATCTGCTGGTCTATCTGTTGTGCCAGTTCGCGGGTAGGCGACATGATGATGCAGTTGATGGAGTCTTCGGGATATCCGCCTTTGCTCAACTGATTGATGACGGGTAGCAGGTAGGCAGCCGTTTTTCCGGTACCGGTTTGTGCTACACCGATAAGGTCTTTTCCTTCGAGAATGACCGGAATAGTATGTTCTTGTATAGGAGTGCATTCTTTGAAATTCATGGCATCCAATGCCTGCAGAACACTTTCCTCTAAGTTCAGTTCAGAAAATTTCATATAGTAAAAATCCGTTTTTATTATCGTTGACTATAGTTTGCCGCGTTCGTCCAAATATGAATCTTTGAATCCCAGGAAGTACAATACACCGTCAAGACCAATTGTATTGATAGACTGGCGGGCATTGGCTTTTACTTTGGGTTTGGCATGGAAGGCAATACCAAGTCCGGCTACGGAGAGCATAGGCAGGTCGTTAGCACCATCGCCTACTGCAATGGTTTGTGCGATGTCTACATTTTCTACCTGAGCTAAGAGTTGCAGCAGTTCCGCTTTTCGTTTTCCATCCACAATGTCGCCTATGTGGCGTCCGGTCAGTTTTCCATCTACAATTTCCAGGTTGTTCGCGTATACATAGTCGATGCCGAATCTCTCTTTCAGATAGTTTCCAAAGTAAGTAAAACCTCCGGAAAGAATGGCTATTTTGTATCCATATCGCTTTAGTACGTACATCAGGCGTTCAACGCCTTCGGTGATGGGCAGATGCTCGGCAATATCACGCATTACGCTTTCGTCGAGTCCTTTCAGCAGAGCCACCCGTTCCTTGAAACTTTCGATGAAGTCTATTTCCCCTCTCATGGCCCGTTCGGTAATGGCTTGTACCTGTTCGCCTACTCCCGCACGTTTGGCCAGTTCGTCTATTACTTCCGTTTCTATCAAGGTAGAATCCATATCGAAACAAATCAGACGGCGCATGCGGCGGTACATGTTATCTTGCTGGAAAGAGAAATCCATTCCCAGTGTCGTACTGAGTTCCATCAGACGGCTCTGAAGCACATCACGGTCTTTGGGAGTTCCTCTCACAGAGAATTCGATGCAGGCACGTATGCGTGCTTTCTTCTCATCCAGGGGCATACGTCCTGTCAGACGGCGTATGGCATCAATGTTCAAACCCTGTTCGGCCAGAATCTGTGTGGCGCCCGCTATTTGCTGGGCAGTCAGTTTTCTTCCAAGCAGAGTCAGGATGTAACGGTTCTTTCCCTGCATGCTTACCCATTCCTCATATTCTTCTCGTGTAATGGGGTAGAAGCGGATATTGATACCTAAGGCAGAAGCTTTGAAAAGCAATTCTTTCATAATATTACCCGAATCTTTTTCGTAGCATTTAAACAGGATACCCAATGAGAGGGTACTGTGAATATCGGCCTGTCCGATGTCCATGATGTCCACATCGTATGTCGACAGGATTTCTGTAATGGAAGCTGTCAGTCCCGGACGGTCCAAGCCGCTGATTCGGATTAATATTAGTTCGGTATTCATAGTTTGCCTTATTCCATAATTATTATATTGCAAATGTAACGATTTTATTGGATTCGGGCGCATAAAAAGGTATCAATTATCCCCTTGGAAGCATATGGAAGCCATATTATGGTAATTTTAAAGGGGGAAATTTATTTACAGAGAGGAGAAATGAGAGGATGGAATGGAGAAGATTTGCCGAATTCCGTCATGGGTTAATCGTGCGGGTGTAGGGATGGATGAAGGTAGAAAATAATCTCTTTTTTGTGAAAATATGCTCAAAAACATAAAGTTTTATTTGTTTTTGTAGGATGAATGATGAAAAACACTTATTTTTGCACCGGATTTCAAAATGAAAGGGGTATTGGGCGACCAATATCTATAAGATGATGTTCCGAGTAGAAATCACTGTGAAGGGACAGACTCGGATAGTATTAACTAAAATCAAATTACATGATTAAAAGTGTAAAATGGTTTTTTGTTGTATTGATATTCAGTTCTTTCATTTCTTTTTCATTTGAAGAAGAAAGAGTTTCGGCAGAGACTTTGACTGTAGGAGAGAAAGCTCCGGAGTTGGTGCTCTGCAATCAGACGCAGTCGCTCGACCTGCGTGCCGGTGACGGTAAGTATACTTTGTTGAGCTTTTGGGCAAGTTATGATGCGACTTCCCGAGTAAAAAACGCAGCATTAAGCAAAGAGGTGCGGGATTATGACCGCATAAAGATGATTTCTGTTTCTTTCGACCATTATGCGTCGGTATATCGGCAGGCTGTCAAACAAGATGGAATTCAGTTGCCGGAAAGTTATGTAGAAACAGAAGGCGCTAATTCCAAAGCTTTTCAGGCGTACGGTCTGGAAAATGGTTTCGGCAATTATCTGTTGGATAGTAACGGAGTGATTATTGCCAAGAATCTGGATGCAGAGGAATTGTCTTCTTATCTGAATTGATGGGAAGAGTTAACATTGAATAAAATTGAATACAACAAAAAGCAAAAGTTGCTTTGTCACAAGGAAACTTGTACAAAGCAACTTTTTCATTTTTTAGCTTATTTGTTCAGGCTCTTTCTGGTAACAAGCATACGGTTGATGAGCTTTTGGTTGGCTTGGTCTAACTTTTGCTTTTCCAGCGCTTTCATGTAAATACGTGTGGTTTTTTCTGAAGTGTGCCCCAAACTTTCACTGATAATGGATACGGAGATTCCTTGCTCTTTGGCCAGTGAGGCCCATGTATGGCGGGATACATAAGATGAAAGATGATATTGGTCGCCCAGGAGTTTGCTGAGCTGGTTGAGCCGTTTGTTGTAGACTCCCAACTGGTAACGGTATTCTCTGTAATTGTCTGCGGGGGATGTGTCTCTTAAAATAGGAAATAAATACCCGGCTTGAGAAGTGTCGGCGTAACGATTTAGAATTTCAAGACTGGGAGGTTCCAGCTTTACAGTGATTTGCTGATGGGTTTTACGCCTGTAATAAGTAAGATAGTTGCCGTAAATGTGTGATTTCTTCAGAAAAGCAATATCGACAAAGGATATTCCGCGTACATAGATACTGAATAGGAAAAGGTCCTTGGCCAGTTGAAGGGTGGGACGTTTACTGCAGTCCAGACTGATAAGTTTACGTATCAGAAGCTTGGGAATTCCTCTTTTTCTGGTGTTTTCGTATCCGGTAAAGGCACGGATAAAAGGAGATTGTTGCGGAGTAAGTTCCAATTCTACTGCTTTGTTGTAGATGGCGCGCAGAGTACGCAGGTAACACGATATTGTATTCAGGTTGCAACCTTGATTCTGGAGATATTTTTCGAAATTATCGATAAACAAAGGAGTGATGGAGTGGAAAGGGAGAGGAGTAAATGATACATACTGATGTAATCGGGAGATAGCCGTTCGGTCGTTTCTTGCAGTATTGAACCTCGATGCTTTTGTCATATTTTCCGTTTCGGCACGGGCAAACTGGAAAAAGTCTGTCTGCTGTTTCGGAGGTGGGGAGGTTCGGGAGGAATTGTTTTTTGTGTACTGCGCCTGTAGTCTCTTTACTGTAGTGGCTAACTCTTGCTGAATTTTTTGCAAGGCTTCTGCATCGTATTCGGAACCTGTTCCGAATGATACTTCAAAACGAATGTTGATACTGTTCATAATATATATTATTAAGGGATTAAACCTAATAATATAGGTCAGTCACAGTTTTCTTCGGAGAAAAACAAAATACACCCTAAAAGTAAGTACTGCTTTTAGGGTGTATTCTGATGTTTTCGGAAAGATTTTCTTTTCTTCTTGTAGAGAAAGTCTTTATTTCGGTGCTTTCCGATAGAGGTAGATTGCAATAAACAAATAGAGAATATTAGGTATCCATACTGCAATGCCTGCCGGGAGGTTTCCATTGATGGCAAATGTAGACGATACAGTCTGGAACAAAATGTAAGAGAAGCTTAGTGCAATACCGATACCCAAATGGAGTCCCATGCCACCTTTCATTTTGCGTGAAGATAGTGAAAGACCGATTGTTGTCAGGATAAATGCGGCAAATGACATCGCTATTCGTTTGTGATATTCTACCTCGAATACCTTGATGTTGGCAAAACCTCTCTGTCTCTGTTTGGCTATGTAGTCACTCAGTTCGGAACTGGTCATTGTTTCCTGCTGTCCGCGTGTGATAAGGAAGTCTTGCGGTTCCATTTTGATGACGGAATCTATCACATCTCCTTTCGTGATGTATTCGCGCATACCTTTCATCTCACGAATCATATAGTCTTTTATGATCCATTTGTGCACACTGGTCGTATCGTAAGTCACACGCCGTGCCGTGAGATGGGATACCAACTTGTGGTTTTCGAACTTGTCCAACGAGAAACGATATCCGGTTTTATTGTAATCCTCATACCGTTCCATATAGGCTATTACGCCTGAATCTACTTCCAATTGTACATTGCGTACATAATCTACCTTTTTCTTTTTCTTGTATACCTGTTCGAACTTCAGGCGGGTGACACTTCCTGTAGGAATAACTTCCGTACTCAGCCCGTAGGTTACAAGAGAGATGATGGCGGCCGAAATCATATAAGGGCGCATCAGCCGTTTAAAACTCATGCCCGTAGAGAACATGGCTATAATCTCAGAATTCTCCGCCAGTTTGGAGGTAAAGAATATTACGGCAATGAAAACAAACAACGGACTGAAAAGGTTGGTATAATAAGGTATGAAGTTCAGGTAATAGTCGAAGACGATAGCCTTGAGTGGTGCCTTATTATTGATAAAGTGGTCGATGTTTTCATTGATATCGAATACTACTGCAATAGAGATAATCAATGCGATAGCAAAGAAATAAGTTCCAAGGAACTTGACAATGATGTATCGGTCAAGTCTTTTCAGCCACTTTGTCTGTTTGAAAAAGTTTTTATTCATGACTTTTTATAATCGCGTTGATAAACGTTTTACCATTGCCGGCTTCCATGTAGAGAAATCACCTGCAATAATGTGCTTACGGGCTTCACCTACTAACCAGAGGTAGAATGCCAGATTATGGATGGAGGCAATCTGCATGGCCAGCAATTCTTGTGCATGGAACAGATGGCGCAGATAGGCACGGCTGTACATCGTATCTACGTAAGAGGCACCGTCGGCTTCGATGGGTGAATAATCGTTCTCCCATTTTTTGTTGCGCATGTTCATGATACCGTCCTTGGTAAATAGCATTCCGTTTCGTCCGTTTCGGGTAGGCATTACGCAGTCGAACATGTCAACCCCTCGTTCAATACCCTCCAGAATGTTGACCGGTGTTCCTACCCCCATCAGGTAACGAGGTTTGTCGGTCGGAAGAATTTCGTTTACCACTTCAATCATTTCATACATCTTTTCCGTCGGTTCTCCTACTGCCAGACCTCCAATGGCATTTCCATCTGCATTTTTTGATGCGATGTATTCGGCAGAACGGCGGCGCAGGTCAGGGTATACACAGCCTTGCACAATGGGGAAGAGTGATTGCTCGTATCCGTATTTGGGCTCCGTTTCATTGAAGCGGGTAATACAACGATCCAGCCAGCGGTGAGTCAATTCCATGGATTTCTTGGCATACTCATAGTCTGAAGTTCCCGGAGCACACTCGTCGAAAGCCATCATGATGTCGGCACCAATCGTACGTTCGATATCCATGACACGCTCTGGAGTGAAAAGATGTTTCGATCCGTCTATGTGAGAACGGAACTCTACTCCTTCTTCCTTCATCTTGCGAATGCCGGAAAGAGAGAATACCTGGAAGCCACCACTGTCGGTCAGCATGGGACGGTCGAAACCATTGAACTTATGTAGTCCACCAGCTCCTTCGATGATGTCCAATCCCGGACGAAGGTACAAATGATAGGTATTACCTAAAATGATTTGCGCCTTGATGTCGTTTTTCAACTCGTGCAGGTGAACACCTTTTACCGTGCCCAGTGTACCTACTGGCATGAAAATGGGAGTTTCAATCTGCCCGTGAGCTGTGGTGATAAGCCCGGCACGTGCATTCGACCGGGCATCTTTATATTGCAATTCGAATTTCATGTTGTTTTCTTCTCTTCTTCCGTTATGGTAAAATCGATTGGATCAGCGACCTTTTCGTTTGTCAGAGCCAGTTCCAATACTTCTTTAATATCTTTTACATAGTGGAAAGTCAGTCCCTTCAGGTAGATAGGCTGTATTTCCTCAATGTTTTTACGGTTCTCTTCACAAAGAATAATATCCTTGATACCTGCTCGTTTGGCTGCCAGTATCTTTTCTTTGATACCGCCTACAGGAAGTACTTTTCCTCTCAAAGTGATTTCTCCTGTCATGGCAAGGTTTGCTTTCACTTTACGTTGAGTCAAGGCTGAAGCAAGCGAGGTTACCATGGTGATACCTGCAGAAGGTCCGTCTTTTGGAATTGCTCCTTCCGGTACGTGGATGTGGATGTTCCAGTTGTCGAAGATACCTTCGGGCAAATCCAGCAGATGGGTATGCGATTTCAGATACTCCAATGCCAACATGGCAGATTCTTTCATTACATCGCCCAGATTACCGGTCAGTGTCAGACGTCCACCCTTTCCTTTGCTCAAGCTTGTTTCTACAAACAGGATTTCTCCTCCTACAGCAGTCCATGCCAGTCCGGTTACTACTCCGGCATATTCGTTCCCCTGGTATTTGTCGCGGGAGTATTCCGGTGCCCCCAGGAATTTCTTGATGTCTGCCGGCTTTAGATCGTAGTTGGGAACCTCATCCTGACTGGCTGTTTCCAACGCAATCTTACGCAGTACCTTGCTGATTTTCTTTTCCAGTTCGCGTACACCGCTTTCACGTGTATGATATTCTACGATATACTCGATGGCAGCCTTGTTGAACTTGATGTTCTCTTTTTTCAGTCCGTTGGCTTCCAATTCTTTCGGTATCAGATGGCGACGTGCTATCTCAATCTTTTCTTCCGTAATGTAACCGCTTACCTCAATCAGCTCCATACGGTCGAGCAGAGGAGTCGGGATAGTACCCAGATTGTTGGCTGTTGCGATGAACATTACTTTCGACAAATCATAGTCCATATCGATGTAATTGTCGTGGAATGTATTGTTCTGTTCCGGATCGAGTACTTCCAGCATTGCCGATGACGGATCGCCCCGGTGGTCGCTGCCCAACTTATCTATTTCATCGAGGATAATGACCGGATTGGATGTCTCGGCTTTTATCAGGCTCTTGATAATACGTCCGGGCATGGCGCCAATGTATGTTTTACGATGTCCGCGGATTTCCGATTCATCGTGTACACCGCCCAATGACATACGTACATATTTACGTTTAAGCGCTGCAGCAATAGAACGTCCTAAAGAAGTTTTTCCCACTCCCGGAGGGCCATACAGGCAGATAATCGGCGATTTCAAATCACCTTTCAGCTTCAGTACCGCCAGATGCTCAAGAATACGTTCTTTTACTTTCTCCAGTCCGTAATGATCTTTGTCCAATACCTTTTTAGCATTGTTGATGTTAATCACATCGGTAGTATAGGTATCCCATGGAAGAGCCAGAAGAGTCTGCAGGTAAGTCAACTGTACATTATAATCGGGTGATTGGGAGTTGATTCGCTCCAACTTAGCCAATTCCTTCTCGAATGTCTTTGCAACTTCCTTCTTCCATTTCTTTTCCTGACTTTTCTTGCGCAGCTCTTCGATGTCTCCATTTTCGCCTTGTCCCAATTCGTCTTGGATGTTTCGGATCTGCTGTTGCAGGAAGTATTCTTTCTGCTGGCGATCCAAGTCTTCCCGGGTACGAAGCTGGATATTTTGTTTAAGAGTTGCCAATTGTATTTCTCTGTTCAATACCTGAATGAGACGGTACAATCGCTCCTTCAGAGAGTTTGCACTTAACAGGTCGAATTTGGAGTCGATTGGAAACGGGAAATTAGATGAAATAAAATTCACCAGAAGTTCCGGTGTTTCCAGATTCTTGATAGCTACAGAAGTGTCTGAGCTAATCCGGTCGGATACTTCTATGTATTTCATACTTTGCTCGCGGCAAGTATCCATCAATGCCTTGAATTCGTCTGTATTTTCTACAGTCATATCATCTTCGGCTACAGTGACTTTCCCTTTCATATAAGGATGGGTAGAAGTTATCTTGTCAAGATAAACCTTCGGTCCATGAGCCTGTACGATAGCTGTGGTGTTCCCTCCGGGTATTTCGAAGACACGAAGTATGCGTCCGATAACTGCGACAGGAAATAAATCCTTCAGTTCCGGCTCTTCTACTTCGCTCACTTTCTGTGTAGCCAGGACTATCAGTTTCTTTTCCTTTAAAGCTGCATCTACCAGCTTCAGTGTAGGCGGGCGTCCTATAGCTACAGGCATTATAACAGTGGGGAAAACAACCATATTACGCAGTGTCATAATAGGCAACTCCTGATCGATATCTTTCACTTCGACAACGGGAGCTGTATCTTCTATTTCGGCCATCATTGCAATATCCTCGTTTTCTGTATTCATTAAAAGATGTTCTTTTTTTCTCTTTTTTATCATAGCTGTTTTTATGTTCTTATTTTTATGGCTTTGCAAATGGTTGCAAAAACGTTACAAAGTTAATCATTCTGCTTTTAATATGGAAATGTAATACCTTATATTGCATTAAAGAATGTAAGGTTTTATGGTTTTATATAAATAAGTTTTGCGTATTTTTGGCGAAAATTTGAGAAGTATATGCCAAATCCTTTCTTTCAGTTTAAAAAGTTTACGGTTTACCATGATAAGTGTGCCATGAAAGTCGGTACAGATGGAGTTCTTTTGGGAGCTTGGGCTTCTGTAGAGAATGTACGGCGGATACTGGATATCGGTACGGGCACGGGGCTGATCGCTTTAATGCTGGCCCAACGTTCGGATGCGTCTGTTGTTGGGGTAGATATTGATGAAGCTGCAGTAGAGCAGGCTCGTGAAAACATCGAACGTTCCGAGTGGAAGAATCGGATTGTGGTAGAACATAAAGATGTACGTGATTTGTCTGGAGAAAAGTATGGCTTGTTTGATGTCATTGTATCGAATCCTCCATATTTTACCGAAGCTGTATATTGTCCGGACAAGCAGCGGAATACCGCCAGGCATATGGATAGCCTGCCGTTTGATGAGTTGTTGCAGGCTGTAGACAGACTGCTTGCCGAAGAGGGATGCTTTTCGGTGATTCTTCCGTCGGGGGTTGCCCCGGACTTTATAGCGAATGCACTTCACTATCGGTTGTATCTGTGCCGGCAGACTTTTGTGCATACCAAGCCTGAGGCTGTTCCTAAAAGAGTTCTTATGGCTTTTTCGCGTACGGCATCGGAATGTAAAACTGAACATCTGGTTGTGGAACTGGCCCGGCATGAGTATTCTCCCGAATATATAGCTTTAACCCGTGACTTTTATTTGTCGATGTAAAATACAGGGCAGGAGAAAAGAGCAAGAACGCTTTAATCTTTCTTGCTCAGTCTTCGTAAGATATTTTGATTTAGCTTGACCAGTTGTTTGTGTCTGTGAGCCAGTGTGGTGGTAAGGGGACGTTTGTCTACAAAATCGGTCAGGTTTTGCAGGAGGCTAAAAGGGTCGAATGTCTCCTTAGGCTTTTCTGGGGTAATGATATGTAGTCCTTTGGGCTTGATTTCCACTTCCAGATCTTTTCCTCCTATCATCGGGTCGCCATCAAAGTGGAATACACCTTCCTTGCTTCTGTGGATAATGATTTTTTTATCCGTCATGGTTTTGATACGGCTGTTCTGGTCGATAGTTTTATTGAATAACTGGAATGACAAGGCCGGTACATCCAAGACAGTAAACGGCTCCAGGATGGTAATATTCATTAATCCGTCTGTCAGAGAAGCTTGTGGAGCAATGTATGCATTGTTCCCGTATTGAGAGGCGTTGGCACAAGCAATGAGAAACGCTTTGTATTTTACTGTTCCCTCGGAATTTTCTATTTCGTATGTTTCAGGACGGTATGTCAGACTCTCATGAAGTGTATTTTCCAGATAAGTCAGCAGTCCTCTTTTTCCCGAATCTGCAAATTTCAAACTGACAAATGCATCAAACCCTACGCCACAGGTGCAGAAGAACAGATGACCGTCTATGATTCCATAATCGATGGTTGTCTGAAACCCCTTGTTGAGTGTGTCGATAGCTCCTTTTGCATCCATGGGTATGTGTAAATGACGGGCCAGACCATTGCCTGAGCCACATGGAATAATTCCCAATGCTGTGTTTGTATGTACCAATGAACGCCCGATTTCATTTATCGTGCCATCTCCTCCAATTGCTACTACTATATCGCAGCCTTCTTCACTGGCTTTTCTGGCTATTTCGGAAGCATGGCCGGCATATTCGGTTCTACAAACAGTATATTCGTATTTTGTTAAGTCTAATTTTTTCTCTATCAAGTCCAAAATGGCTTGTTTTCCGTGAGTTCCGGATATGGGGTTGACTATAAATGTTATTTTTTTCTTTGCATCCATATTTTTGAGTCCGTTAGGGCTTTTAGATAAGACAAAATTACGATTATTTTGTTTATAATTCATCCGTTTTTTTGGAGAAATGATAGTTTGATTGTTTTTTTTAATCGGATGAATGTTTTACTTTCCGATTTTTTGTATCTTTGCGCGTTCTTTTAAAAAAAACGGCATTTATAATAAATAATGTAAGTTGAGTAAACTTACTCTACATTTTAGATATGGGATTATTACAAGACAAATTAAGTAAATTCAGAGTGCCTCAAATGTATATGGAGAGAGGCGTTTATCCTTATTTTCGTGAAATAGACAGTGCCCAGGATACAGAGGTAATGATGGACGGAAAGAAGGTCTTGATGTTTGGGTCTAATTCTTATATGGGATTGACTCATGACAGTCGAATAATCGAAGCTGCTATTGCTGCAACTCGTAAATACGGTACAGGATGTGCGGGGTCGCGTCTGTTGAATGGAACTCTTGATATTCATGTGGAACTGGAAAAAGAGTTGGCTGAGTTTGTTGGTAAAGACGAAGCGCTTTGTTTCTCTACCGGATTTACAGTAAACGAAGGTGTTATCCCTCAGCTGGTTGGTCGTGGCGACTATGTGATTTGTGATGACCGTGACCACGCTTCTATTGTAGATGGACGCCGTTTGTCTTTTGCTAATCAGGTGAAATACAAGCATAATGACATGGACGCTTTGGAGAAAGAACTTCAGAAGTGTGATCCGGATGCAATTAAACTGATTGTTGTAGACAGTGTCTTCTCCATGGAAGGTGATTTGGCAAACTTGCCTGAAATAGTGCGTCTGAAAAAGAAATACAACGCTACTATTTATGTAGATGAAGCTCATGGATTGGGTGTGTTTGGTCGTCAGGGACGCGGTGTCTGCGATCATTTTGGTGTAACAGAGGATATTGACCTTATCATGGGTACATTCAGCAAATCACTTGCTTCTATCGGTGGTTTTGTGGCAGGTGATAAGGATACAATCAACTGGTTGCGTCATAATGCCCGTTCATACATATTCCAGGCAAGTAACACGCCGGCAGCTACTGCGGCAGCCAGAGAAGCGCTTCATATTTTCAAAACAGAACCGGAGCGTCAGGAAAACTTGTGGAAGATTACAAACTATGCATTGAAGAGCTTCCGTGAGGCTGGTTTTGAAATCGGCGAAACAGAAAGTCCGATTATCCCATTGTATGTACGTGATACAGACAAGACTTTCGAGGTAACTAAACTGGCGTTTGATGAAGGTGTATTTATTAATCCGGTTATTCCTCCTGCATGTCATCCTCAAGATACGTTGGTGCGTTTTGCATTGATGGCTACTCACACAAAAGAGCAGGTTGATTTTGCGATTGAAAAACTGATTAAATGCTTTAAGCAGTTGGATATCTTGAAATAATATACGAATTATTCAGTATACAGAAAGAGAGGTTGTTTCATAGCTTGAAACAACCTCTCTTTTTGTATTTGGATTTCTTTGCATTTAAAAGCTGTGTGGTGTAATAGTATATTTATTTCAATTCGCTCGGAATTGGAGATTGGAATTCTTGCTTCTCGATAGTCGGGTAGTGCGGCTGGGATAAAAAGATGGTGATGAATGTCGTAAGTTTTAGCCGCCGTCGTTGATTATGGATTTGCCGCTGTGGGATGCACAGCCAACGTGGGCGAATGTGCAGCCGACGTCGTCGTTTTTTAATCAGTTTATAGAATCATGCGTTTATGTGTATGGCAATTAATGCATTTCCTGCAGGTGTGTAGAAAATCTGATGGAGATGTGAAAAAAATCCTGCAAGATTGCTGTGTTTGAAATAGCTATCCTGCAGGGCCTTATGTTTAATCAGAAAAGCAAGTGCTTTACTGAAAATGGTATCGAAAACTTTATTTATCTGTGTTTTCTGATAAAATAAACTTCTCTACAACATGTGCAACTCCGTCTTCTTCGTTGGATAAAGTGATAAAGTCGGCGTTTTCTTTTACGACTTCTTGTGCATTGCTCATGGCAACTCCCAGTCCGGCATATTTTATCATGGAAAGGTCGTTGAATCCATCACCTACGGCAATCATTTCGTCTTTGGTCATGCCGATTTCTTTTAATAACACAGCCAGCGATTGGGCTTTGTCTATGCCTTTGGGTACAAGTTCCAGAAAGTATGGCTCCGAACGGAATACCCCCATCCGGTCGTGCAGATGGTTATACATTTCTTTTTCCAAAACAGCCAGCCGGGTAGGTTCTCCTACAATAAGACATTTTGCAATAGGGTGTTGTACTGCTTTAAGGAAATTGTCTACCTTCTTAATTTTCATTACATTAAGCAGTGCTTCCTTGAGTACGTATTCATCGTCTGGATATTCGGTCAGTACATATTCTCCATCGTATGTGACAATGGCAAAGTGGTTGTCGTTGGCACATTGATATAAATAGGGAAGCACTTCCGGGTCCAGAAGATTCTTATAAAGTAATTCACCTGTTTTCCAGTCAATGATTTCTCCGCCATTGTACGACAAAACATAGCCTTCGTATTTGTCCAATTGCAGCAGGTTGGCCAGAGGGGCAATGCCATAAGTTGGTCTTCCGGAAGCCAATACGATTTTCAGCCCCTGCTCTTGTGCTTTGATAAGTGTAGTACGTGTGTGTTCGGTCACCTCTTTTCGGGTATTGGTCAATGTCCCGTCGAGATCTAATACTAAGAGTTTATATTTCATAGAGTTTTAATACGTAGATTAATGAGGCAAAGATAGTATAATATTCGAAGTTTTTATTTATCTTTCGGGGTAAACGAAGGTATTTTCTTTAAAAAAAAAGAATAGATATGACAGAATTGTTTTGGGATTTTGCTTTAAGACTTTTTGTGGCTGGAGCAATGGGAGTGTTGATCGGTTTGGAGCGTGAGTACCGTGCTAAGGAGGCTGGTTATCGTACGCATTTTTTGGTCGCCTTGGGAAGTGCATTGATTATGATTGTTTCTCAATATGGCTTTATGGATGTGTTGAAGGTCGATTTAGTTCGTCTTGACCCCAGTCGGGTGGCTGCCCAGGTTGTTACGGGAATAGGTTTTATAGGTGCTGGAACCATTATTCTGCAGAAGCAGGTGGTACGTGGCTTGACGACCGCTGCGGGAATTTGGGCTACTTCGGGTATTGGACTGGCTGTAGGAGCTGGAATGTATGGAATAGGGATAGTGGCTACGGTTCTTGTGCTTATTGGTTTGGAAACGTTGAGTTTCTTTTTTAAAAGTATGGGCATGAGAAATATGATGATAGAATTCTCTGCTCCCAATAAAGAAGCGATACGTAAGGTGTCCTCCAACTTTAATTCGAAGAATTATGTAGTTGTATCGTATGAGATGACAGAGATTGCTGTGGGAGGTGATGTGGTTTATCGGGTTACGATGGTGATTAAAGCCAAACGTATGAATGAGGAAGGGTTATTGCTGATGTTTTTGCAGGATTTTCCTGATATTACGGTAAATAAGATAATATAAATAACGGGTTCTGGCGTGTGTCAATATAATCAGAACCCGTTAACGCTGGATGAGATTGTCCGTGTGCTGCAAATGTGTACCCTTTGTCATCCTATGTATACATTTACGCTTAAAAATAGAGTGTCGTTTTCCTTGTTGATGTCAAAGTCTATTTTGTTTTCACGGGCAAGCCATCCGATAGCTGCATTTAGATCTCTGTCGGACAGTCCCGATGCAGTCTTTAGTTGTTCGTAACTCCAATGGGCGTTATTTTTTAATACATTCCAAACGATGCCTGCATTTGTTCCAATTTGATATTTGTCCATACGCTAATAAATTTATGGGTTTTCTGATAAAATAAAATTATTTGTGGCAATTTAAGATAAAAAATCTATTAATGAAAGCTTTTTGCTTGCGTTTTATTAATAGAACCTTGTTGTTTAACACTTTTTAATGTATCAGGAAATCAGTTTGTAACTTATATGGATATTTTTATCTTTAATCTTCGTTGATTCTTTTTTTTCTGTTAACTTTGCAATACTTTTGAATCGTATAAGTATGAGAAGAAATAAGATAAACTGGAGGGTTCCCAAAGGGGCGGAATTGACAGAACTGGATAAGAAAGTCCTTTATTATCAGAATAAAGGATGTTTGGTTCCTACTCGTCAGTTGATTAAGACTCCGGAACAGATCGAGGGAATTCGTCGTAGTGGCATAATAAATACCGGTGTATTGGATTTGGTTGAAAGTGAAATCCGTGCAGGAATGAGCACTGCTCAAATAGATAAGTTGGTGTATGACTATACGGTGGCTCATGGAGCTATTCCGGCTCCGCTGAATTATGAAGGATTCCCTAAGAGTGTATGTACGTCAATCAATGAAGTGGTGTGTCACGGAATCCCGTCGGAAGATGAGATTCTGGAAGAGGGAGATATCATAAATGTGGATGTCTCCACTATATTGGATGGCTATTATTCGGATGCTTCGCGTATGTTTATTATCGGGAAAACTACTCCGGAAAAAGAAAAGCTGGTTAACGTTGCCAAAGAATGCCTCGAAATAGGTATGCAGGCTGCACAGCCTTTTGGCTTTGTGGGAGATATAGGCAATGCCATTGAAAAGCATGCCAAAAAGAATGGCTTTTCGGTGGTTCGCGATTTGTGTGGACATGGAGTGGGATTGGAATTTCATGAAGAGCCGGATGTAGAGCATTTTGGCAAGAAGGGAACAGGTATGCTGTTGGTACCGGGTATGGTCTTTACCATTGAACCTATGATTAATATGGGAACATGGGAGGTCTTTGTGGACGAAGAAGACGGATGGACGGTAGTAACAGAGGATGAATTGCCTTCTGCTCAATGGGAGCATACATTTGTGATGACGGAAAATGGCTTGGAAATCTTAACGCATTAATTACGTAGAAATTATGGATACAATAATATTGGGTATAGAGTCGTCTTGTGATGATACGTCGGCTGCAGTAATTAAGAATGGTGTATTGCTTTCGAGTGTAATTGCAAGTCAGGCTGTACACGAAGCGTATGGAGGAGTGGTGCCGGAACTGGCTTCCAGAGCACATCAGCAGAATATTGTACCGGTGGTACATGAGGCTTTGAAGCGTGCCGGAGTAACAAAAGAACAGTTAAGTGCAATTGCGTTTACTCGTGGGCCGGGCTTGATGGGTTCTTTGCTGGTAGGCGTTTCCTTTGCAAAAGGATTGGCTCGTTCTTTGGGTATTCCGATGATTGATGTGAATCATTTGCAGGGGCATGTGTTGGCACATTTTATAAAAGAATCGGAAGAAGATCAGAATCAGCCTAAATATCCGTTTATTTGTCTGCTGGTTTCAGGAGGAAATTCTCAGATTATCCGTGTGAATGCTTATAATGATATGGAAGTGCTTGGCCAGACCATTGATGATGCGGCAGGTGAGGCTATTGACAAGTGTTCAAAGGTAATGGGACTTGGTTATCCGGGAGGACCGATTATCGACCGTTTGGCTCGTCAGGGAAATGCTAAGGCGTATACATTTAGCAAACCTCATATTCCTGGTTATAATTATAGCTTCAGTGGTTTGAAGACTTCTTTCCTTTATTCTCTGCGTGAATGGCTGAAGGATGATCCTGATTTTATAGAGCATCACAAGGAAGATCTGGCAGCTTCGTTAGAAAAAACGATTGTAGATATCCTTATGGACAAGTTGCGCAAAGTCGTGAAAGATACAGGTATTAATGAAGTGGCTGTTGCCGGTGGTGTTTCTGCAAATAACGGTTTGCGGAATGCGTATCGTGAGCATGCTGAAAAATATGGCTGGAAGATATATATCCCTAAATTTGGGTATACCACAGATAATGCGGCAATGATTGCGATTACAGGATACTATAAGTTTTTAGATAAAGATTTTTGTTCAATAGATCAACCGGCTTATTCGCGGGTTACAATTAAATAAAAAGAGGGGGTTGTTATGTCAGTAGAGACGAAAATATTAAGTAAGGAAATTAGTGAAATCTTTTGGAAGGAAGGTTTTTCACTTTCTACAGCAGAAAGTTGTACTGCAGGAAATGTAGCAGCTATTATTACAGCTGTTCCGGGAAGTTCTCATTTTTATAAAGGGGGTATAGTGGCTTATGCAAATGAACTAAAGCAAAATATCTTGCAGGTGAAAGCTGAGACATTGGAAACTTACGGGGCTGTCAGCGAGGAAACAGTCATAGAAATGGTAAAAGGTGCAATGCAGGTATTCAATACAGATTTTGCTGTGGCTACTTCGGGTATTGCTGGTCCTGCAGGTGGTACACCGGAAAAGCCTGTCGGTACTATTTGGGTGGCTGCAGGTTGTAAAGACAAGATTGTCACTGCTAAATTAACAGAAGATAACGGACGGGATAAAAATATACAATCGGCAACCAAAAAGACGCTTCAATTGCTTTTGGATATCTGTCAAAAGCAAGAAAATGAGTTGTAAAACATAATTAGTTGCTGAAATACTTGTATATATAAAATAAAATGACTTACTTTGCACTCCGTTTGAGAGAACCAAGAATAAAACTATAAAAAATCAGATAGAAATGTCGAAAATTTGTCAAATTACCGGAAAGAAAGCCATGATTGGCAACAATGTTTCACACTCAAAGAGAAGAACTAAAAGAACTTTCGATGTGAACTTGTTTACTAAGAAATTCTACTATGTAGAACAGGATTGCTGGATTAGCCTGAATATCTGTGCTAACGGCTTGCGAGTTATTAACAAAAAAGGCCTGGACGCTGCGCTGAATGAAGCTGTTGCTAAAGGTTACTGTGATTGGAAAACTATCAAAATTATTGGTTAATTAAAAGGAGAGAAAGACTATG